>ERZ791623.175-NODE-175-length-45017-cov-7.638094_pt1 | contig 45017 bp, 30 predicted proteins | sample MGYA00510268_ERZ791623 | MGnify/ENA primary metagenome ERZ791623 (study PRJEB30046, sample SAMN00715216) | human gut metagenome | study: EMG produced TPA metagenomics assembly of the A metagenome-wide association study of gut microbiota in type 2...
AACTCAACGGGTGATATCAGCCTCTGTTTCTCGGAACATCTAACTGGACACCCTAATTATTAAACTTCATCTCTGAGAGGATGAAATACTGCCGCATGGAGGTCGCCATCTGATTGAAGACGGGAATATCCTTGATTTCTTTCGCCCTGTCGCGCATATCCTCGTTGAGCCATCTGCCGGAATTGATATAGCATCCTGCCAACATCCAACCGAGGACATCGCGAAGCTCGTTGAAGCCCTCAGAGGCATAATGAAGCATATTGTTCATCTCCGTCTTCGCCTCTTCATTGATGGGTGCCGACTCAAAGGCAGCATCGAGAATACGATAGGCCTCCTGCCCCATCTCTAAGAGCAGACGGTCGGTATCGAAAAGCCGGTCGGGGAACAGCTCGCAAGCCACGTCCCATACCAGATAGCGCACGGCATTGAGGCTCGGCTCGTCAGGATAATATTCCTCCTCAGCATGATACATCGGGACGGGATAACCGTAAAGTTTCATGCACTCATTGGAAAACATGCGCCACACACCCATGTCGGCAACAATATCCTCAAAATAGCAAGTCAGCTTGCAGGCTAAGGTTCGCGTGAAATTCTTATCGGGGAAGTCTTTGCCGACAAAGCCCCGTAACCTGTCATACAGATTATTGGCGAAGCGCGTATAATATCCGTCGGTTGCGCAGGCACAATTATTGGGATGTGCCAGGCGGATATCCTGCGTTGTGATGATTTCTCTCATTTTCTAAGGTTCATAATAGTTTTACGCTACAAAAGTACGCATTTGTTTAATGATAACAAAGACAATCCCGAAAAAACGATGTCGGGAGATAAAAACGCAATGCTTTAGTCCTGTTTCACCATAAAAAGGAAACAAGGCTAATGACAAGAAATCATTAGCCCTAATCTGTGTTAGTATGTATTCATCTACATGCTTGTCTGTCCCATGCCCTGGCGGAACTTCTCCTGCAATTGTTTGGCCATGGCGTTGGCAGGATTCAGTTTCAGCGCTTCGTCGAAGTTGTCGAGGGCCTGGCGATAGTAGCGCGGTCCGTTCTGCTGCGGACTCATCACGATGAGGGCGGTGTAATAGAATCCGTGGAGCGTGGCAAGGTCGGAGCGGTCGACAGCCTTCTGAGGTTTCAAGGCTTCTATCTTGCCGATGACGCGCTGAGCCTCATCGACGTACTGCTGGGATTTGCTATCCTGAGGATTGGTGCAGACGTAGCCGAGCAGAAGCACGGCCTGCTGAACCTTTGGACCGAGGCTGTCGGGCTGCATAGCCTCCAAACGCTGCAAGGCGGCAAGCTGCTCTGCCAATGAGGGCTGCCGTTGTTGGGCTTGGGCACAGACAAAGGAGAACAAGACAAGGACGAGGATCCACAGACGGCGTAAGCATGTTGCCACGGGTTTAGAAATTTGAGATGTCATAAGCTTTATTACTTTTAAGTGAAACAAATATGCCGATATAGAAAAAGCGGTTGGAACCATTGGTAACGGGCTGCCCCTGGCGGTAGCCATAGATGTTCCGACGACCAAGGAGATTGCTCAGCGAGCTGTAGACGATGACGCGCTTGCTTGCCAACCACGTGACGCTGGCATCAAGGCTGTTGAAATAAGGTGTGGTGCGCCCCTCGCTCCTGCGGCCTGAGGCATAGGAGTCGGTCAGCCCAAAGCCCCACACGTCAAAGCCATAGCGCAAGGAGAGACGGAGGTTGTGACGCGAAGCATACTGCGGGCGGTCCTCGACAAGGTAGTCGAGATAGAGGCGCCGCGAGTCGTTGTAGCTATAGCTGAGTGTCGTGGAAAGGTTACGTAACAGCGAGCGGTCGTCAATATAGACATCGAAGCCGCGGCTCATGCCATAGCCGTCGGCAGTGTATCGCTCTTGCCGGAAGAGGGGCAGATGGCTGTAATGCTTGTAGTAAGCCTCCAAGCGGACGTGAGTCTGACCGAAATGATATTGTGCTCCGGCGATATAGTGAGTAGCCGTGGCAGGGCGCAATGTCCCCAGGCTCCGCATCTGTATCGTGTCGGTGACCTCTTGCGCGTATTGCCCGGCAGAGAGAGTAAAAAGCCAACAGGTTGTGGGGCGGTAGTTGAGCAGCAGTCGTGGCATTATGCTCCAACGATGGGAGCGGCTGGTATATTCTGTGCGCAAGGAGGCTTCAGCAAAGAGATGGCGCAAGAGACGAAGCTGTGTCTCGGCAAAGAGCGCCGGCAGCTGAATATCGGCAGCATAATGAAAATTTTGCGTCAAGAAGTTGTCCAATAACGTGCGACCATCAACTATCATGTGATAGTCAATTCCAGCATGACGGAGGTAGCTCTCTGCACCCAGGGTGGCTTTCACAGCCGACGAAAGGCGATTCGATACCTTTGCCTTGAGATGCAACTCACCCATGCGGTGGCGATAGCTGTCTGAAGCGACAACTGCTCCATCGACACGTTCCCACACTAAACTGCCCGATGCTCCGGCAAACCAATTCAGTCCACCTTTGCCCGACCCTTTGACGACGCTGTTGAGATAGAGGTTGCTCTCACCAAGGTCCAGCCTGCGGCCATCAGTGTCGAGACTCAAAGTGGTACGGTCAAAGCCTAAATAGGTTTTCCATACACTCGATGTCGTAGGTTGCATCTTCCACTGCGTCTCGCCGGAGAGCTGACGGTAAGGCTCATGCCATGTCCAGCGGTCGGGGAATAGACGGTTGTAGAAGCCCAAGTCGGTATAGGCTGCATTCATCGACCAGCTGCCCACCTTGGTGGCCTTCGTGCCTCCAAAGTTCCAATCGTTGAGCGAAGCACTCACTCCAAGCTTATCTGAAGTCGAGGCATCAGTGGTCTCCATGGGCAGCACCGACGAGAGAGCCTGGCCGTATTCAGCATCGTAGCCGCCCAGGGAGAAGTTGATGCCCTTGAAGAGGAAGGGCGAGAAACGGCCGCGCGACGGACTGTCGGGGGCTGATGTGGTGTAGGGGCGCAGCACGTGCATGCCGTTGACAAAGGTCTGGCACTCCTCGCTATCGCCACCGCGCACATAGAGCTTTCCATTCTCACCCACCTTCTGTGTGCCGGGCAGACTTTGCAGCGCCGCCACGATGTCGCCGCAGCTGCCGCCGTCCTGCACCACATCGAGGGCATCCAACTGCTTCATGCCGTTGGCCTGTCCGAAGGAGAACGTGCTACCCGTGACCACCACCTCGTCGATTGTCGTCGTACGCTCACGCAACCGGATGGCCAATGGCTGCTGCCCTTTGCCCAGCACACACTGGCATTCGTCGTAGCCCATGCAAGTGACCATCAGCACGGCACTGTCGGCAGCGGTCGTTGTAAATGAGAACCGCCCGAGTGAGTCAGTGAGACAGCCGTCGATGGTGCCCTTCACGAAGACGTTGGCACCGACGACAGCCTCGTGACCGTCGGTCACCGTGCCAGAGACCTTCACCACAGAATCCGAGGTGTTCTTCTGTGCGTAGGTGCTAACACAGCCCGTCAGCAGGAGTGTAAGTATGAGAATGTTGCGTTTCATGCCGGCAAAGTTAAGGCATGAAACACATCCCTCCAAATAAGTGGGACAGACAGCTAACTATCGTGCCACTTGCCTAAGGTTCAGGATGAAATGCAAGGACTTGGGACGAATGACTAAGCAGAAATAGGAGAATTTGCTTATCCCACAAACGAACGCAGCTTGCCTACGTAGCTCCTTGACACGGGCACCACGTGGCGATCGTCACCCACGGTGAGCTGATAGCCGTTGGAGTTACCGTGGGCAGAGAGGATGCGATTGAGGTTGACGATAAACGAGCGGTGGCACTGAAAGATACTCTTGTCCTTGGCATCGGCAAGAACCGAGGCCAGGGTGGCGCGCAACTGCCGGTGCTCCACACGACCCTCACGCAGAAAATAGACATCCACAAAGTTCTTTTGCGCCTCGGCATAGAGGAAGTCAGCCATGGGCAGGGTGAGGTTCTCACTCCGTACTGAAGTGTCGTGGAAGGTAATCGACTGTCCTTCTTGTGCCGACTCGTCCTTTTGCAGCAGCGTGGCGAGACGATTGCGCAATCGTCTCTGATAGTCGAGGGCAACGAGGGTCAGGGTGATGGGGATGCCGATAAGAAAGGTGGCATAGGTGTAGCCTAAGAAATGCTCTATTGACAGCGGGCTCCGGAACCATATCCAGTCAAGGACGAAGTTGCCCACACTGATGAGACAGAGCAACAGTAATATGGCCGCACACTCGTGCCACACGCGCCATGTTGCCGTATGGCGAACCAAGGGTTTGAAGACCAACCAACCGTAGACATACGTCTCGACGACAGCCAACACCGTGAACGGCAACACCACTCCTAAAACATTGCCGGAGTAGGAGCCCAGCCCAAACGGACGGAAGAAAAAGAGGAAGAAGAAGACAATGGCACCCGCCACCAGCCCTACATAGAGCCAGTTGCCGTCTTCGTCTTGAGGGAGTGAGCGCAAAAGAAAATTCTTCATAGCGGTGAAAACAATGTAGGACAGTCCCCTGAAACATGCCGCACGATAGAGAAGTGCACATATTGAACTGCATTGCAAAGATAAACGATTTGTCGAAATCTTCCAAATAATTAATGTGATATATCCTCTATGCTGTCTCGTACCTCGTCAGACGTATGGACGAGAACACAGCACCTGACAACTTCCTTACCCATTCGTTCAACCTCAAGCCTGATTTACGTGACCAAGAGTTGTGGCTCCCAATACTTTTCCGTATATTTGCCGACGTAATTCGTATTTTTGCCTAAGTAAATAATATGCAGGCAACCACATAAGCGGTTGCCCGGCATTGGTTTTCCATGATTTAGTGTATAGCTTGAAATCATCGAAGTGGGCTATCATGCAAAGGATTATTTGATGAAAAGGTAAAGAAATCCCATTAAATATTTCTGTTTATCAAGGAAAACACTTATTTTTGCTGCTGAAAAGCAACATCATACTAACAAGATGAGGAAATTGAGCTTTACCGCATGCTTTGCGCTGTTGATACTGACCATCCTTGCCAGCCTGCACAGCTATCGAGCTGCTGAGGCGGATATGGCACACGACCTCGACCAGGCACTGATGCTCACCATGGAGATGAAGACAGCGGAATATATCACACCGGACACCGTGCGCACCTACCGCTCGCTGATTAAGAACCCCGTGCTGCGCCAGTGCGCCACCCTGTCTTATTGTCTCCCCGACGAGCGGCGCACGTCGGTATGCAGCCGCAAGATGCTGTGGCAGCATGGCGGACAACGTTATTATCTCCGTGGCTATGCCAACTGCTCCATGGCAACGGTGCTCAGCCTCTCTGACCACCGGCTGCCCCTGACGCTGTCGCTGCTCACACTGCTCAGTTTCGTCATGGCTTTCCTGCCGCGTGTCCGTAGACAGCAAGTTGCCCTAGCCCTCGTCAGCCCGACAGGAGCCCTCGTCAGCACGGATAGAACAACCATCTCGACCGATATTATGCCGATGATTGGCGACCTCTGTTATTGTCCCGACACCCAAGACTTCTTCCACAATGGCAAAGCAATTCACTTTACACCCATGCAACGCCAGCTGATGGAACTGTTCTGGCTGTCCGACCGCCACACGCTCACCAAGCAGGAGATTTGCGACGCACTCTGGCCACGTAAGGGTGATGCCAACGAGACACTCTACACGCTCATCAAACGACTCAAGCAGACGCTTGCCGACAATGGCTGTCAGCTGCAAATCACCTCTGACAGAGGAAGAGCGTACCAGTTGGAAGATACTAATAAATCCTCTGAATAACAACAAGATGCACAGCCGTCTGTCAATTGTCAGACAACCGTCAGCATCTTTTTCCCCTCTTATCACTGTCATTACTTATCTTTGCACCTGAAAATAAAAACATGGAAGCTAAGATGAGAGCAATCACAATGATGACAGCCTTACTGTGCCTGGCAATCACTACACCCCTTAACGCGCAGGAAGCCAAGACGCAGCAGTCCAAGCAACAGGAAAGCAGAACACCACAAACCCTCCAGGAGGTGGAGGTGAAGGCGGCACGCGTCGTCGGCCGCCCCGACGGCAAGCTCTTCTTGCCCTCAGACGCCCAGCTCCGCCACTCGGCCAACGTTTATCAGCTACTTGCCATGATGCCCATGCAGGGACTCAAGGTAAATGCCATCACACGCTCTGTCACCCCCGTGGCTATGGACGGCGGCGTGCAGATACGCATCGACGGCGCCAAGGCCACCGCCAACGACCTGGCTGCCCTCGACACGAAGCACATCCGCAGCATCGACTATATCGACAACCCCGGTGTGCGCTACGGCGACGGCATCAAGTTTGTCATCAACATCCACACGCGGCGCAGCACCCGGGGCTACGACCTCGGACTCGACGCCACCAACCTGCTCACCGACTGGCGCGGCAGCAACACCGTCTATGGCAAATACAACTCGGGCAACAGTCAGCTGGCGCTGTCCTACGACTTTGGCTACAAGAACTTCAAGGGCAACCGGCGCGACGAGACTGCCGAGTACACGCTCACCGACGGCAGCGTGGAGCGCGTCACCCGCAACGACCTCGAAAACCGAGACCGCAACTTTAGCCACAACATCCAGCTGACCTACAACCTTGCTGACACCACCGACAACGTCTTCCAGGCCTCGTTCGCCACGTCGCTCGACCATACACCCACACAGCAGGATGTCAGGCTCATCACCACACAGACGCTCCTGCCAGCTGCCGTACTCAGCAGTCAGACCGCCACACAGACCGCACGCAACCGCGACTTCTCACCCGTGCTCGACCTCTATCTCTACCGCCGCCTCGGCAGCCGGCAGTCGCTCATGGCCAACGCCACCACCACCTATATCTATACCACCGCCCACAGCACCTACAACGAGGGCTCGCCCTATGCCTACGCCGTCGACGGCCACACCTGGTCGCTGTGGTCGGAAGCCGTCTATGCCAACCGCCTCAAGCCCTTCACCCTCTCGGCAGGGGCCAACTACCAGCAGAAATATGTCGACAACACTTATACGGGTGATGTCGGTGCGCAGACCAAGACGATCACCTCGCAGGTCTATCTCTTCTCGCAACTCAGCGGCTCGCTGTGGCACTTCCGCTACACGGCAGGACTGGGCTATAACGATCTCCACTACCGCCAGGGCACCCACACCTACGACTTCCACTTCCTCCGGCCGAAGGTCAACCTTGCCTGGACTATCGACAAGCACTTCACCTTCAGCTATAGCTACGAGGTCTCGCAGTGGATCTCGCGTGTGGCCATGCTCAGCGACACCCGCATCCGGCAGAATGCCCGTGAGTGGACAGTGGGCAACCCCGACCTCCGGCAGCCCAAGCGCAGGGAGCACACCTGGCGGCTGGCCTACTCCGCGTCCTCGCTCTACAACAGTCTCACGGCCTACTACCGCCGCAACCCTCATTGCAACATGGCGCTCTACACCCGCACGGCCGACGACCGGTTTCTCTATACCCAGACCAACCAGCGCGGCATCAACTTGTTCTATGTCATAGACGAGGCGCAGTGGACCGTCGTTCCCGACCGCTTCATCGTCAACGGCAATGTGGGTATCTACCGTTGCCTGAACTATGGCGACGCCTACAAGCACCATTACACCAGCTACACGGGTGGCGTCACGGCCCAGCTCTTCCTCGGCAACTGGTCATTGGTGGGCGACTTCGACGGCGGCTACCGCTGGCTCGAGGGCGAGACCAAGGGCAACAACAGCGCTACCCTGTCCTTCCAGGTGGGCTATCAGCTCCGCGCCTGGAACTTCTCCCTGGCCTGCCTCAATCCCTTCAGCCACAATCCCCGCATCCGCAAGGCCGAACTCATCAACGCCGACCTCCACAAGACCGACGTGCTCCACAGCCGCAACGACGGCCAGCTGCTCAGCCTCACCGTCTCCTGCCAGCTCTCGGGCGGAAAGCGCTATCGCAACGTCAGTCGCAGGAACCGGCAGAGGACCGATACCGATACGGGTATCATAAAATAGATTAATTTCTTTTGCCATCTCATCATGAAACGCTACCTTTGCGCATTGTGATACAGCTGAGGAATAAACGTCAAAGATATGCCTGGATTCTTCTGAGCATCTTCGTGCCTATGCTTATGCTCGCATCGTTGCATGTGCATAAGCAGCAGGCTGATGTTTCAGCAGAGTGCTATTCCTGCCTCCACCACCTGCATCACAGCGGACATCTCCAAACCACAACTTTCCACAGCGACAACTGTGTGCTGTGCCATTTCCTTTCGTTGCCTTATTTAGCAGCGACGATGGGCGTCATTGCTCTCATGGTGGGCCTCCACCGTCAGCACACTTTTCTGCCTGTAAGCCGTCCCTTTGCCCAGCCAAAGGGAGTGGCGTATCTTCGCGCTCCTCCTGTAAAACTTTGATTGACAATCTTTCCACTTCAGACCGCCGAAAAAGCACGACGGTCTCCAACAACACAAATCAAAGTTTTATACACAGATGAACAGAATTTTAGCAGTTCTGCTTATGATGCTCATGTGCATGGGCATCCAGGCAGACCCGCTGACAGGGGAAGCCATGCTCAGCGGAAAAGTCACCGACAAGCGCAGCGGAGAACCCCTTGTCGGCGTAACGATATATTTCCCAGAACTCTCACGCGGCACTACGACAGATGTCGACGGCAATTTTACCATCGGCGAGCTGCCTAAGAGAAAAGTTAATGTCCAAGTCAGCTACATCGGTCATAAGACCATCGTGACGCAGATAGACCTTGCCGCCACGTCCCGTCAGGATTTCCGTCTCTCCGAGAGCGACGCACAGATTCAGGAGGTCGTCGTCACCGGGCTCACGGGTAAGACGCTCATCAAAGACTCTCCCGCGCCCATCACCGTCGTAGGCTCGGCACAACTCAATGCCACGCCTTCTACAAATATCATCGACGCCCTCAGCCTGCAGCCCGGCGTCGCACAGATAACGACTGGCGGCGGCATCTCCAAGCCCGTCATCAGAGGTTTAGGCTTCAATCGCGTCGTCGTCGTCAACGATGGCATACGTCAGGAAGGCAACCAATGGGGCGAGGAACATGGCATAGAGGTCGACGCACAGAGCGTCTCCTCAGCCGAGATTCTCAAAGGCCCTGCCTCGCTGATGTACGGCAGTGACGCCATGGCAGGCGTCATCATCTTCCACAATGAGATATTGCCCCCACCGGGACATATCGCTGCCAATGTCTCATCGGAATATCAGACCAACAACGGGCTCTTCGGCTATTCCGTGAATGCCAAGGGCAACAACAGCGGCATTGTCTGGAGCGCACGCTGGTCGGACAAGATGGCCCACGCCTACAAAGACCGCGCTGACCAATATGTCCTCGGCTCGCAATACCGCGAGCGGGCAGCAGAGGGCCTCGTCGGTGTCAACCGCAAATGGGGCTACAGTCATCTCACCCTCGACTACTACCATATCACCCCTGGTATTGTGGAAGGCGAACGCGGCTACAGTCATAGCTATGGGGCCACCCTACCCTTCCAGCAGGTTCACCACTACAAAGCCGTCGCCGATAACACCTTCTTCCTCGGCAGCGGTACCCTACAGGCCATCATCGCCTACCAGCAAAACAGACGGCAGGAATATGAGGAGAGTCGTGACATTCCGGGCCTCGATTTCATGCTCCACACCCTCAACTACGATGTGAGATACAAACTGCCCGTCAACGACGCGCTGAGCATCGCCACCGGCGTCGGCGGCATGTGGCAGCGATCGCTCAACAAAGGTGACGAATATCTCATCCCTGCCTATCGGCTCTTCGACATCGGTGTCTTTGCTACGGCCACCTACAAAGCCGGTCCATGGACGCTGAGCGGTGGCCTGCGTTTCGACAACCGTAATCTTCGAGGCTTCGCGCTCAAAGACCGGTTTGACAGTTTTCAACGGAGCTTCAATGGCGTCACGGGCAGCATAGGAGCCGTCTATGCCGTCAACGACAAAATGAATGTGAGAGTGAACATGGCACGTGGATTCCGATCCCCCAACCTTAGCGAGCTCGCCTCCAACGGCGTCCATGAGGGTACCGTACAATATGAGTTAGGCAACCACCGCCTCGACCCGGAATACAGCTGGCAGGGCGACATCGGATGGGACTACACCTCATCCCTGCTGTCGGCATCGCTGTCGCTCTTCGCCAATTACATCGACAACTACATCTTCACCCAGAAGCTTGAGGATGTGAAGACGGAAGGCTATGACACCTATCAGTATGTCCAGGGTGACGCCCGTATCCTCGGTGGAGAAGCCACCGTAGACCTGCATCCCGTAGAGCGACTGCACTTCGCCAACACCTTCTCCTATGTCAACAGCGTACAGCTTCACCAGCCCAAGGAGTCGAAGTACCTGCCTTACACCCCTGCCCCACGCTGGACCTCCGACCTGCGCTATGACCTCATCCACGACGGCAAGACAGCCGACAACACCTATGTGGCTGTGCAGATGGAGTGCGACCTCCGCCAAGACCATTTCTATGCCCTCAACGGCACAGAGACAGCGACGCCGTCTTATACACTCTTCAACATCCTTGCAGGCTCCGACTTCCGGCTCCACGGCAGGAAGATAGCCAGCCTGTATCTGTCGTGCAACAACATTTTAGACCGCATCTACCAGAGTCATCTGAGCAGACTCAAGTATCTCGATGCCTCTCCCGACAACGGACGGCAGGGCATCTACAACATGGGGCGAAACATCACGATGAAGTTGGTCGTTCCATTGGAATTCTGACGCCGCTCCTCAGACTGAGAGAAGATAGCTGCCATAGAGCACACCGTTCCATCCAAGAAGGTAAGCGGTGAGCAGGAGCAGCAGGAGACGCAGTGGTCTCGCCATACGATAGCCATCGGCACGCCTGACAAGGAAGCCGATGGCTATATTGATGATAAAGAGCCAGTGGGGCGACATGATATATGCCTCATTCAAGCCAAAGCCCAAGACAACATGAATCAACAGGTCAAAGCCAAAGAAAGACAAGACCAGCCACAGCCAGCGGCTCCTGCGACCACAGACGATGCCGCCGATGAACAACAAGACGATGACAGCCTCAACAATATAGTTGATAGCCCAGCGGTAGTTCACGATAATGGGCCGGAGCCGCAGAACGTCCTGAAGCGTATAATCCTGGTGGAGCTGAATAGGCTCGCCAAACACATTCTCCACCAGCGACGGCAGACGCGGGGTAGAGATGTCCGTCCACTGCCCGAACTCCGTCTTGTTGATAGGCTTGCCGACATGCCTCTTCGCCGCAATCTCCTTCTGCTTCGCCAACTGTTGTTGCTGCACCTGATTGTATACCTGCATCACATGGTCAGAGTCTTTAACGGCGATGGTATCGCGGATGCTGGTCAGAAGCTTTACCTTTGCAATGCTGTCCCTCGCGGCCTTGGCACGATGCTTGGCCACGAACGTAGGCTCCTCAAAATGTTTCCACTCCTGCCGGGCGCCCACCCATATCAACAGAGAAGGCAGGAGAATAGCAAGGAGGAGATTGGCCGGGCGCCAGAACTTCTTGCCGTTGACAAAGAGATTGGCTAAAAACACCTTGATGCCATTGTTGAGGGATATCCCCGCCGTGACAATGAAGAAGAGCACCGTCTGCCAGATGGTGAAAGGATGGTGCGCCTTCAGCTTCCTACCCGCCACATAGAGCGTGAGGATGAGCATGAACATCGACAGCGGGAAATGGTCGGGAACACTGATTCCCACCATGACATAACCGAAGGAAAATGTCAGCCAGCACAACAGCCAGGCATCGAAGCGCTGCAAGCCTATCACCTCCCGAAAGGTTCTGTAAAGAAGGATAAAACTGTAGAAGCCACAAAAGACGAGAATAACGGCCATGATGACAGTAGCCCAGTTATGCCCCGTGAGCGCTATCAGCCCTTGGTTGACCTGGTTGGGCAGCCACATGAAGAAGGCCAAGAGCGGGTGTCGGTAGATATTATACTCCGTATCCCAACGGGAGATGACGGCATAGCTCAAGGGGTCGAAGCCTGAGATATGAAAGGTATTGATGAAAAGGCGGCGATAGTGCTTATGCAGAGGAAAGAATCTGTCTGCATATGTCCAAACCACAAACACATTCCACAACACCACATAGAGCAAAGCGGCAACAGCGCCCCAGCGCTCCTCGCGCTTGATTCGAAAGATATAAAAAGGATTTTTCATCGTTTAAGGAAGAATCTGACAAGTAGAAAGTTGACGGGCACACAGATGCAGAACATCGGTATCGGCGCCAGCGACTTGCTCACGCCCAACCACAGGAAGAGGTTCAGCGTAAGCATCTGCAACCCATAGTTGACACAATGGCTGAAGACGAAACCCGCGCCACGCTTCACATTGGCCTTGACACGGAAGGTGAAACGCGTGGAAGCATAGAAATTGAAGATGAAGCTCAGCAGATAGCCCACCGTCATGGCCACAGTGGTCCACAGATGCTGACGCCCTTTGGAGAGTGTGTCGGGGATAAACTGTATCAGACCATAGTAGATGCCGTACTGTAGGAGTGTGGCTGTGACACCGACAATGCCGAAGCGTACCACCTCGCCAAGATTCTGGCGCTGTCCGTCGCTCAACCTACTTTCTAAACGGCTTATAATGCTTCTCATCGGCATAGTCCATCATTTCTTTATCGCCACGGCTGTCGCCGAAGGCTGTAATATAATAATGTGAACGGTTTTCTCGCAGGTCCGGAACGATTTCCTGCAACCTCCTCACCTTCTCGGCTCCATAGCAGTTGCGGGTTGTAAAGCGCCCTGTGAGCCTGCCATCCTTCACCTCTATGCGCGTGCCGACAATATATACCAGCTTCTCGTCATCACCGTCATAGGCAGCATTGTCGTCATAGAAGAAAGGAATGACCCAGTTGTCAATGCTCGCACTGACCACATAGATGGCGTCGCCCTTGAGCAATCCGGCAAGCAGGTACTTGCGGCCACGCTCCCGCAGAATGTCTCGGCGCTCATGGCCGAAGTCGTCACACCATGCATTGAAGGTCTCAAGCGGTGTGCCCTTGAAAAAGAAAGAGAAGAGCCGCTGTTTCGTCTTACCATTATCTACTAAATGGAGCTTCATCAGTGCCAACAACGGGGAGAAAAGAAAGAGACCGAGGAAGAGAGCCACAGGTCCCTTTACGAAGCTGATGAAAGCCAAGAGCGAGTCACGCTTCGTCAGCGTACCGTCAAAATCAAATACGATGATATGTTTTTTTGTATTGTCGTTCATGTCTTGCAAAGAGAGATTTTCTTGCAATGCTGTTTTCTTATCGTGTAGAGGCTGACACCGTCAGAGTCGTCCCTGCTCACGATAGCTATAATAAGCGCCATCGGTAATGATGACATGGTCGAGGAAGTAGACGCGCATGATGTCGCATGCCTTGCGTATGCGCTCCGTGAGCTGGTCGTCTTGTCGTGACGGACGCGTGTTGCCACTCGGATGGTTGTGGCAGACAGCCATGACGGTGGCATTGGCAAGGATAGCCTCCTTCATGATGACACGAATGTCGACAGCCGTCTCCGTCAATCCACCATGACTGATACGCACCGACTTGATGAGTTTGAAGTTCTGGTTCATGAGCAGGATATGAAACTCTTCTACGTCTAAGTCCTGCATGCGTGGGTGCATGTAGTTGTAGACCGCCGTCGCCGATCCAAGGTCCTCACGCTCCTCGGCCTTCTCCCTGGCCCGTCGCTTACCGAGTTCGCAGGCTGCCAAGATGGTGATGGCTTTAGCCGGGCCTATGCCTTTAAACGCCTCCAAGTCGCCTACCGACATTTTGCCAAGCGTATTGAGATTGTTATGGCATGAGGCGAGCACGGTCTTCATCAGGTCCACGGCGCTCTGCTCGGGGGTGCCGGAGCCGATGAGGATGGCCAGCAGCTCGGCATTGCTCAGAGCCTCGGCGCCAAGGGCCAGCAGACGCTCGCGCGGGCGGTCTTCCTCTGCCCAGTCGGTGATGGTGAGTTTCTCCATAGCAACAACACTAAATCAAGGGTTCAGCCCCTTCTTCAATATCTCAAAGTCCTCATCACCATCATTCTTCGCGGGCTCGACACCAAGCAGATGGCAGACAAAAGGATAGACGGCGGTGTTGCCAAACTGTCCCACGGCGACACCTTTCTGGATGTCTGGTCCCCACGCCCGGAAGAGGGCATGCATGTCGCTGTAAGCAGGGTCGTAGCCATGGACGCCGCCGTCGTAGCAACTGTCTTCGGTGAAGAGGAAGCCTTCATCGGGCACCACGAGGACGTCGCCGATGTTGGCGTCGGACTGATAGTGCAACCAAGCAGGGATATCCGCCTTGCGCCACACGCGGAGATGAGCCACGTCCTTAAGGGCATTGACGATACTGTCCTGCTGCCAGCGCTCAGGGGCGTAGACATTGGTGGGCAGACTGCCGTCGAGTTTGGTATACCATTCCGGCTTCAGATATTTCGACGGGCGTATCTGTCGCGACGGTGTGAACCACGTCATGCCATGGTCGGAGACAATGACAAGGTCGACCTCCTGCTGCTTACCCGCTTTCTCTATCCTGTCCCAGATTGATTTCAAGAGAGCGTCGAGGCGCTCCACGGCGGCACGTGTCTCCTTAGCCTGCGGGCCAAAGCTATGTCCCTCCGCATCGGGGTCTTCAAAGTAAGCCATGATAAGGTCAGGGGCATTCTTCTTGCAGAGGTAGGCCACCACACTGTCTGCCCGCTGCGCAAAAGTCAGATGCGGCTTCTCCTCATAGTGGTGCCATACGTCAGGATACTTGCCGTTGACAGCGACATCGGAGCCCGGCCAGTAGAAGACAGCAGTATGCTTGCCCTGCCGCTGGGCTGTGAGCCAGATAGGCTCGCCTTTATAATACTGCGCATCATATTTCGTCTTGGGATTACCGAGCGAGTATTCTGCACCTGTCTTGCGGTTGACAAAGGTATTGGCAATGATGCCATGGTGCTCGGGGCGAAGACCGGTGGCAAGGGTATAGTGGTTGGGGAAAGTCTTCGACGGGAACGATGGCACCATCTCCCCGGAGACGCCTTTCGCAGCCATAGCGTCGAGAAACGGTGTATCATAAAACTGCGGATAGTCCCAACGGAAGCCATCACAAGAAATGAGGATGACAGTGCGGGCGGAGACATAGCCTGCTACGAATAGCAGAACTAAAAGATTGATAATTCTGTGAACGCTCATAGAGAACAATATCTTTTGTTTTGGCAAAGTTAAGCATTTTTTCCTTATAAAGATGTTCCGAGAGACGTTTTTATAGAGAATTCCTATATTAAAGTATTGTGACATGATATAAAAAATTGTAACTTTGCAAACGGTAACAGATATTATTCAATAACTTTTTATATCCAAGAACAATGAAGAAAATTCTTTCCCTGATGCTGCTCCTCTTTGCAGCCATGATGACAACTGCAACTTTCACTGCTTGCGGTGATGACGATGACGACAACCCTACCACTGAGACACCAGCGCAGAAGGCAGCTGGCACCTACTCAGGGACTGACAAGGTTACCATCGGTGGACAATGGACCTATACAAGCAGTGCCGACTACACAGTTACCGCCAACACTGACGGCTCCATCAACCTGACGGTCGGTGAAGAGAAGTATGCAAATACAGTTATGGGCGACATCACACAGGGCACTTTTACCATCAAAAACATTCCCTACGATGCTGCTACGCTCTCCTTCACAAAGAACTATGCAGCCGACAAAATTTACGCTCATGTAAAATCGCCAACGATGGACAAAGATTATCTTCTGTCTTCTGAAACTGAAACTATCACCGTCACGCCACAAGAAGATGGCAGTATTAAGGTTATCAACTCGCAATACACCTATGGGCATATGCCATTCAAGATAGATGCCGAATTTACCGGCACTCGCAAATAACCATTCGATATTGTGAACAACATCATCCGATTATTCATATTTCTCCTCGCAGGGTGCTGCCTCACGTTGGCAACATCCTGCGAGGGTGTTTTTGGAGGTATCTACAACGAGAACAAAGGTAGTGACATCAACGTCAAAGTCGGACAACTCTATATCAACGCCACCAGCTGGACTGACTGGTATTATATCGACCTCGACTCACTCGAAGAGATTATCAACGGTGGTGACGCTGCCGCCCTGCTGAAGGCACAGACCGTCTTTACTCCCTGGCCCATCCCGCAGACGGAAGATACCGAAGCCGCCCGTGACAACAGCGGTATGTACACCTATTGGTTTGACATCTTCGGCAAAGGCATGTCCAACTACGAGCGGCGTGGCTATACGCCTACAGCGCCACAGCCTGAACCAGAGCACTGGACCTTTGCCGTACACCGCGACAACGTGCGCACAAACGGTGGTTGTGTCTATGAGACGGACTTTACGTCGATGGACGATCTGCCAGCATCTGCCACTGCTTTTTCCGACAAAACGTTCACGACCGATACCTGGTCAGAGCGCGACGTATGGGTCAACCGGGAACAGATGCTCAACTGCATCATGGGCAACCAGGGCATCAACATCAATCAAGTGTTATCGTCCTGGCTGACCTTTAACATCCCGCCCATTCCGCCCACCTATACCTTCAACAACCACGTGTTTATCCTGCGCACCAAGGACGGAGAATATTTCGCCCTCCAGCTGCAAAGCTATATGAACGACCAGGGCACCACATGCTATTTGACCATCAACTACAAAAAGTTAGCACCATGAGCCATTCTCATCTTTTCACAGTCCTCTTCCTCGCCGCGCTGCCAGCCAGTGCCTCAGCCGCAGAGCCTAAAGACTCTCTCATCTACGGCGATGAGATACAACAGGTTGTTGTCACAGGCACCCGCTCGCCCAAGCTGCTGTTGGAGACGCCGGTGCTGACACAGGTCATCAGCCATGCTGATATTGTGAAGGCCGACGCCACAAATCTCAAAGACCTCCTGCAACAGATGATGCCGGGCGTGGAGTTCTCTTTCGCGCAAAACCAGATGGTGCACCTCAACTTCTCCGGTTTTGGCGGGCAGAGTATCCTCATCCTCGTCGACGGCGAGCGACTGGCCGGAGAGACCATGGACGATGTCGACTTCACCCGTCTGTCCATGGCCAACGTCGACCACATTGAGATTGTCAAAGGAGCCGCCTCAGCACTCTATGGCAGCAATGCCAACGGTGGTGTCATCAACATCATCACCAAGGAAGCCACAAAGAAGCTGAGCGCCACCGTCGATGCACGATGGGCCAAGCATGGGGAGCAGCGCTATGGACTGGCTCTGCAGAACGCCGGTAACAGATGGTCCAACAGCCTCAACATCAACCGCACGGCACAAGACAACTACGACGTGCATAGCGACGAGGGCGCCATAGCTCGCACCATCACCACCATCTTCGGGGATAAGACCTGGAACTTTGCCGACAAGGCTTCGTGGCGCCCCATCGACAAACTGAAGGTGACAGGCCGCGGCGGATACTTCATCCGACAAGTGGAGCGCAACGTTGCTTCACCCGAACGATACCGAGACTTCAACGCCGGAGCCAAAGCGCAGTGGACAATCTCCAGCAACGACATCCTGGAAGGCTCATACAGCTTCGACCAATATGACAAGTCGACGTGGCTGAGGGACCGCAAGTTAGACACCCGCAACTACTCCAACGTGCAGAACAGCGTCCGGCTGCTCTACAACCACACCTTCGGCGACAATGTATTGACAGCCGGAGCCGATTATCTCTACGACTATCTGAATAATACCAAGCTCGCAGGCTCACACCGCCAGCAGAGTGCTGACGCTTTCGCACAGTTCGACTGGAAGCTGAACAGCCGGTGGGAGTTTGTCGGGGCTTTGCGCTACGACTACTTCTCCGACCATCACCTGCAGCGCGTAACGCCAAAGCTCAGCATACGTCACACGCCTCTCGACCACCTCAACGTGCGCTTTGGCTATAGCATGGGGTTCCGGGCGCCCACACTGAAAGAGAAATATTACGACTTCGACATGTTAGGCATCTGGACCATTACGGGCAACCCCCTGCTCAAACCGGAAGTGAGCCAGAACTACAACCTCAGCGTGGAATATGTCAAGGGAAACTATGGTATTATGATTGCAGGCTACTGCAACGACGTGTCACACAAGATAACATCGGGAAATCCTTATTATGCCAGCCCCACTGACGTTGCGCCTCGTCTGCCTTATGTCAATATCGACCGCATGTATGTGGCCGGTGCCGAGGCCTCAGCGCGTGCGCAGTGGAGCTGTGGCATCAATGCCCGGCTCTCCTACTCCTTTGTCAACGAGGAGGCCGGACACAAGGATGGTGAGCAGCTGGCAACACCCTATCTGCCGTCGCGCAAACATTCCATCACCATGCACACCGACTGGACCCACCGGTTCACGTCTCACTTAGATGGAATGGTGGCGATAGACGGAAGATTCCTGTCAGGCATTGACAATGAGGAATTCAAAAACTATTATAATGTAAAAGAAGGCACCATCACGGTGCACTATCCTGCCTATACGCTATGGAAGCTGTCGGCGCAAATGGGTATTGGAGAGTTTATGAAGCTGACCTTGGCTGTTGACAACCTGCTCAACTATCGTCCAAAATACTATTATCTCAACAGTCCCATCGTCGACGGCACCAATTTCATGGTCGGCATGTCGGTAGACATCGACAAGTTGTTCTGAACACCGCATGGGTGACATGTACCCCGGCATATGCCATCGATATCTGTGGCATATGCCAACGACATCCACGGCATATGCCAACGACATCCACGGCATATGCCAACGACATCCGTGGCATATGCCTGCGATACGGAGAAAGTACAGAAGTACAGTAAGAAGCCCCGAAGTACAGAAGTCCCGAAGTCAGAAGTCCTGAAGTACAGAAGTCCCGAAGTACAGTCATATGACTAAGTATACCATTATCCGGTATTACCAAGGTTATGACTGTACTCCGGGACTTCTGGCTAATCTTCAGAACTATCGGTCTTCTGTACTACCAGACATATGACTGGACTTCCGGACTTCTGGACTTCCGGACTTCTTCCAGTTCTTCCGGACTTCTCTCAGAACTTCACTATTTATAAAAATTCTTCTTATAAGCCTCGAACTCTCCCTTGCCCCTCACGCAGCGCTGCCACCACGCCTTGATGAAGCCACAGCCATAGCCCATGAGCTGGGTGAAAGCGGCACGGATAGACAAAAGACCGATGCGTACACTGTGATTGGTGATGGACGCATCGAGGAAGATGAGCAAGGAGTAGAGGACTAACGGCAACAGACTGATGGTGCATATCCAACAGCCGACGCGCTCCTGGAAGGCATCACCCTGGCTGCTATAATAAATAATGTGTGCCAAGCCCGCTACGAAGACAAGCAACAGAAACAGCACACCTACGGTGAAGACCATGGGCAGCAGATGGACGAGCTTCAGGCTCTCAGGATATTTCTTGTAGAGATTGATGCGCGCAATGCCGCTGTTGAAGACCTGCCGCCAGAACTTACGGAAGTCGGTGCGGCGCTTGTGATAGACCCAGGCACCGGGGAAGAGACGACAGCGGCAGCCGGCTTTGAAGATACGGATGGAGAAGTCGATGTCCTCGCCAAAACGCATCTTAGAGAAGCCGCCGAGTTTGTTGTAGACATCGCGACGGACGCCCATGTTAAAAGAGCGGGGATAGAACTTGTCGAGTTTCTTCTTGCCACCACGGATACCGCCTGTGGTGAAGAAGCTCGTCATGGAATAGGAAATAGCTTTCTGAGTCGGCGTAAACGTGTCGGCAGCTCTGTCAGGACCGCCGAAAGCCTCACAAGGCTCACGCCGCAGTTCCTCGTCGACGGCTGCAAGATAGCCTTCGGGCACCACGACATCGCTGTCGAGAATAAGGACATAGTCGCCGGAGGCCCGCTCCACGCCATAGTTGCGGCTCTGTCCCGGACCGCTGTTGGCCTTGAGGAAATATTTGATGTCAAGATTCCCTCGATATTTATCACAGACATCCTTGCACGGCGTCGCCGAGCCATCTTCTACAATGATGACCTCAAAATCGGAGAGAGTCTGGCGCGTGAGGCTGTCGAGGAGCTCGTCGACCTCATCGGGACGGTTGTAAACAGGAACAATGACAGAAAATCGCATAGCGGAAGGTATAAGGTAAAAGGGGTGGGATGAATAATAAAAAGAAAAAGGTAAAAGGCGGCAGACGTTATGTCGGCCAAAGCCTTTTACCTTTCTTAGTGTGATTTACTTCTTCTCAGTGACGCGGCCTACATAGCTGCCATCCTCAGTGTTGATAGTGATGACATCGCCCTCGTTGATGAAGAGGGGCACACGCACCTCAGCACCTGTCTCCAGTGTAGCGGGCTTAGTAGCGTTGGTAGCAGTGTTACCCTTTACGCCGGGCTCAGAGTGAGTGACCTGAAGGTTGGTCTTAGGAGGCATCTCAGCAGAGAGGATAGCGCCGTCGTCGGCAGAGATCTGCACGTCAACGATGTCGCCTTCCTTCATGAACTCACCGCCAGTGATAAGGTCGCGGTTGATGGGGAACTGCTCGAAAGTTTCCTGGTTCATGAAGATGCAGCCCGTGCTGTCCTCATAGAGATACTGATAAGGACGATGCTCCACGCGGACGTCGTCAAGCTTGAAGCCAACCTGGAAAGTGCGGTCCAGCACACGACCGTCGGCAACATTCTTCAGCTTGGTGTTCATCACTGTGTTACCCTTGCCTGGCTTACGGTGCTCAAACCAAATACATTTCCAGATACCACCGTCCATACGGATGCAGGTACCTTTTTTAATTTCCTGTGAGTTAATCATTGTGTAGTATAATGTTTATTCTTTTTTCTGAGTTCTTGAACTTGCTCGTGCCAAGTCTCAAAATACGCGTGCAAAGTTACTACAATTTCAGAAAAAAACATTAATATGCTTGCGAAAAATAGCATAATTCTTTGTCAGTTCGAATTTTATGAGTAATTTTGCAGTCCGTAAGGCTTAATATGCCCTCTTTAGCTTATAGAAATAATAAAATAAAACAAGAATAAGACAATGAAAAGAACATTTCAGCCGCACAATCGTCGCCGTGTGAACAAGCATGGCTTCCGTGAGAGAATGGCCACAAAGAATGGCCGTCGTGTATTGGCTTCCCGTCGTGCCCATGGCCGCAAGAAGCTGACCGTTTCTGACGAGAACCACGGAAAGTAAGCGCTACGCTACTGGCGTCAGCACGACAAAAGACAGTCAAGGTGTCACCTTGGCTGTCTTTTGCGTTATAATATTTGCTGCCTAAGCAACAAAAAGCCAATTTCATTTTGCTTTCAAGCTATTTTCCATTAACTTTGCGGAAAATAAGTGTCAATGACAATTTCTGAGTTCATAGGAAAGTTCAAAAGTAAGATGCTGTGGGGCAACCTTGCCGCCATGGTCGGTGTCATCATCGCCCTGGCTATAGGTTGCAAGTTTGTCATTGACATCTACACCCATCACGGCGAGTCGATAACCATTCCCAACATCGTACATAAGAACTACGACGATGCCGAGCATATCCTCGACGCCTTAGGGCTGGACATCGTCGTGAGCGACACGGGATATATCAAGACGCTGCCGCCGGGCGCCATCCTTGAGCAGTTTCCCGCCCCGGGCGAGCATGTGAAGTCCGGACATACCATCTACGTCACCATCAACGCTACCCAGACGCCGACCATCACCCTGCCCGACGTCATCGACAACTGCTCGCTCCGCGAGGCCATGGCACGCCTCAAGGCCATGGGCTTCAAGCTCGGACCGCCACAGTTTGTGTCAGGTGAGAAGGACTGGGTCTACGGCATTACCGTCAACGGGCGCCATGTGGCCTACGGCGACAGGATTCCTGTCGACGCCAAGCTTATCATTCAGGTTGGCAACGGCATGCGCGACGCCAGCGACTCCGTGGACTATGTTGACCCGGCTTACGAAGAGGACGACCAGAATAGCGGAGACGTTGACGAGTTTGAGGAAGTGACAGCACCGCCGACAGAGGAGACAACGCCCTCGCCGGCCGAAACACCTACGGAAAGATAATGGCTATCGAAGATATAGAAGATATTGAGGACCTGGACATCATGGACAGTCCGGCAGCTAACGAAGTCGGCGACGGTGGCGAATACGAGCACTGGCGCATGACCGTGGACACGGGACAGGCACCGGTGCGCATCGACAAATTCTTAGCCGAGCACATGCAGCACTCCAGCCGCAACCGCATACAGACGGCAGCGGAAGCCGGCTGCATACGTGTCAACGACAAGGCCGTGAAGAGCAACTACAAGGTCAGACCCGGCGACATCATCACCCTCGTCCTTGACAGGCCCAAGCACGACACCACCATCCACGCCGAGGACATCCCCCTCGACATTGTCTATGAGGACGACGACGTCCTCGTGGTCAACAAGCCCGCGGGCATGGTGGTCCATCCCGGTGCTGGCAACTTCAACGGCACACTCATCAACGCCGTGGCCTGGCACCTGCGCGACCTGAAGAGCTTCGACGCCAACGACCCCGCCGTGGGCCTCGTCCACCGTATCGACAAAGATACCAGCGGGCTCCTCGTCGTGGCCAAGACCGCCGATGCCAAGACATCACTCGGCAAGCAGTTCTTCCACAAGACGACACACCGCGCCTACAACGCCCTCGTCTGGGGAAACTTCACCGAGGACGAGGGGCGCATAGAGGGTAACATCGGTCGTGACCCGAGTGACAGACTGCGCATGAAGGTCTTCCCGCCCGACTCCGGTATCGGCAAGCCCGCCGTTACCCACTGGCGCGTTCTGGAACGTTTCGGATATACCACTCTCGTGGAGTGTGTCTTAGAGACCGGACGAACCCACCAGATAAGGGCGCACATGAAGGAGATAGGACATCCGCTCTTCGCCGACGAGCGGTATGGCGGCATGGAGATACTGCGCGGACAGCGAAGCTCCACCTACAAGGCCTTCATCGCCAACTGCATGAAGCTGTGCCCACGCCAGGCCTTGCACGCCAAGACTCTCGGTTTTGTACACCCCCGCACCGGCAAGCAGATGGACTTCGACTCACAATGGCCCGACGACTTCAGGGCGCTGATAGAGAAGTGGAGAAACTACATCGGTAACAAAGCATAGAACTAACATAAAAGCATAGAAAATTTTAAGTACCATGAAAGACTTAAAAAGAAACATCGCCATCGTCTGCGGTGGTGACTCCTCCGAGCACGACGTCTCGCTGCGCTCAGCACAAGGACTCTACTCCTTCTTCGACAAGGAGCGTTATAATATCTATATCGTCGACATCAAAGGCACCAACTGGCACGTCAGCTTCGAGGACGGCAGTGTGGCCCCCATCGACAAGGCCGACTTCTCCTTCATCGGCAAGGACGGCAAAGCCGTGGTCTTCGACTATGCCTATATCACCATCCACGGCCAGCCGGGTGAGAACGGTATGATGCAGGGATACTTCGACCTCATCCACCTCCCCTACTCCACCTCCGGCGTTCTTGTCGAGGCTATGACCTTCGACAAGTATGTCTTGAACAACTACCTCCGCGGCTTCGGCGTCAATGTCGCCGACAGCATTCTGCTGCGCCGTGGCGAGGACTACGATGCCGAGGCCATCGAGAAGCGCTTAGGCATGCCCTGCTTCGTCAAGCCTGCCGCTGACGGCTCCAGCTTCGGCGTGAGCAAGGTGAAGAACGCCGACCAGCTCGCTCCCGCCCTCCGCGTGGCTTTCATAGAGAGCAACGAGGCCATGGTGGAGAGCTACCTCAAGGGTACGGAGATCTCACAGGGCATCTACAAGACCAAGGATAAGAGCGTGGTGCTGCCCGCTACCGAGGTCGTCACACAGGATGAGTTCTTCGACTACGACGCCAAGTACAATGGCAAGGTCCAGGAGATTACCCCCGCCCGTCTGAGTCCTGAAACGGCAAAGGCTGTTGCTGCTGAGACAAGCCGCATCTACGACATCCTCCACGCCAACGGCATTATCCGTATCGACTACATCATCACCAAGGACGCCGACGGCAATGACAAGGTCAACATGCTGGAAATCAACACCACACCGGGCATGACAGCCACCAGCTTCATCCCGCAGCAGGTGCGCGCCGCTGGTCTCGACATCAAAGACGTCCTCACGGATATCGTAGAGAACCAGTTCTAATAAGAAGACAAAAATATGCAAAACCCTGGTAATGGCAATGCCGTTGCCAGGGTTTTGTGTGTGATGGTGCTTTGAGACATTCCCCCATAGGAAGTCCTCATCTTAGTTTCTTCACGTCGTCTTCAAAGGTCTCGGGATGGATAGCGCGCTTACGCACAGCCGTACGGTAGTTGTAGATGGTCTGGGGAGAGAAGAAGAGCAACGTGGCTATCTCCACACTCTCGTTGACCCCCAAGCGCACAAGGGCGTAGATGCGCATCTCTGTGGTGAGGCTGCCATCGCGCGTCAAAGGTATCTGGCTGTCAGGACGCAGAAGGGCATTGAAATCCTCAACGAAAGTGGGATAGAGCTCTATGAAAGCCCTGTCGAACTGCGTATAGAACTGTGCCGTCTCTTGCTCGGTGAGCTTTGTCGAAGTGGCCGACTTGAGCAGGTCGTCGGTCTGATGGGCCTTAACCTTGCGCATGACCAGTTTGCGATAGTCGGTCATCTTACCGATGTAGACCGCACAGAGATCCATGAAGAGACGCATATACTTGCCCCGTGTGGCATCGGTCTTGCGCAGGCGCTCGTTGAGCTGCTCCAGCTCCTTATTCTGTCGGTCTATCATCTCTCCACGACGGAAATAGCGGCCCGTCTGCTTGAGAATATAGACAAGGCCCACCATGAGAATGAGGACCACCATACCCAAGGCCATACTCAGCGAGGTCACCGACCGCCGCTTGGCATTGATCTGCTGCTGGTAGACGGCGACGATGCCAGGCAGACGACGCGAGATTTCAAGGATACGGAGACGGTTGTGATAAAACTTGGCATCCTCCAGGGAGTAATATAAATAATGTGTAGACCGCTCAGCATTGTTCTTGTCCTTGTTGAAGAGATACATCGCCAACTCCTGTAAGGCGAGGTTCTCCTTGAGCGGGTTCACCTGGTCGGAGATGGCGGAACGGACAATCCACTTCTCGAAGTCAGCGGTGCGACCTTCTTCCCGGCTGTTGCGGGCAAGACAATAGGTGGAGGAGGCATAGGTCCGGCTGTTGACTGGTGAGAGGCTTACGGCTTTGGCATAATAGTGGTTGGACCCACGCCGGTCATGACGGCCATAGTAAGCATACTCGCCAAGGAGATAGTAGTATTCAGCCGATTTCTGATAAGGATAGCTGGCGATGGCTTGCTTGAGGTAAGCAACCTTCAGCTTGTCATACTGCGGACTGAAAATCTTGTCGCTGCAGTAGCCGCTCCAATAGTTGTAAATCCAATAACCGGTGATATAATAACTGTAAGCCGCTTTAGGGTCGCTGGGGGCAACCTTGATGTCCTTCAGCAACGCCTCTGCCTGACTATAATAACCACCGAGGGCATAGACCAATGCGAGATGCGACCGGGCAATGCACCCGGCAGAGACATCGTCAAGGCTATGGGCGATGGCAGCCTCCTGACGGGCATAATGCATGGCGGAATCGAAGCGATAGGTGTAATACTCCCAGAAGAGCTTTCCGGCAACAGCAAGACGCCGCCGGTCGTCGCGGCTCTTCATCTGCCAGGTGAGATGGCGTATGCGGGATTCCTTGATGTCCATATAATGGCGGCGCTGGGCCAAGACGCTGTCAAGACTTTGGAGAAGACCGTCTTCGGCAAAGACCGAGAGCGGCAGAAAGACAAGAAGGAAAAGTAATACTTTCTTCATAGACTGGTGGATTTAGCCACAAAGTTACAAAATATGTTTGATTCCAGCCGTAAAGAAAAAAGAATCGTAAGCCACAGACATGCAGTTTTTCCTATCTAACCTGCGCACCGCACCGATGAGACCACTAAAGACAACGACGACTGCCAGTAGCAAAACTGACAGCCGTCGCGGATGATAGTATGAAAATTAAAGCTGTGTCTTACTCAGCTGTAAGTTCGAGGACGTGACTCGTAGCGGTGTTGGGGCTGAGAATGTTCAGACCCACCTTCATCAGGAAGTCGCCGGAATACTGCTGTCCGTCGCAGTCGAGTGCTGACTTGGTGTCGGGCATGAGATTGATTTCCTTCACCGTGTACATTCTGTTGGCGTCAAGACCTTGCAGTCTGACGTTGCGCACCGGCTCCTGGTAGCGGGGATGGAGGTCATAGGCGAAAACAACGCTCTTACCCTTATCCTGTGACACGTAGTTGACAGCGGCATGGTTGCTCTCATAAGGTGAGACGAGGCGATAGAGCTCGCCGTTGAGGATGACATCCTGCAGACGACGCCAGTTGGCAACGGCACCCTGGGTGTAGGCGTAGTCGGCCTTGCTCATGGTCTTGAGGTCGATGTCGAAGCCGAGTTTGCACATGGACGCCACATCGGTACGGAACTTGACAGATGTGTTTTTATTCCAGTTGGTGACGTGGGCAGCAAGCGCCTTCACAGGGAAGAACTTCGACATAGACCACTGGATATAGAGGCGCTCGAAGGGGTCGGTGTCGTCACTGGGCCACAGCTCACCGAAGTATTTCAGCGCGGTATAGTCGCAACGGGCACCACCACCCGAGCAGAGCATCATCTCCAACTTAGGATATTTGGCATGAATGCGGTCAAGAATCTTATACAGTCCACGGACATGGTCGATGTACATATTGCCCTGCTGCGCCTTCTGATAAGGAGAGTAGATGTTGGTGATAGGCGAGTTGCAGTCCCACTTGAAGTAAGCAATGTTGGGATTCTCTTTCATCAGCCTGTCTACGACGCCGAAGACATAGTCCTGCACCTCGGGGTTGGAGAGGTCGAGGACGAGCTGGTTGCGATAATAGTAGGTCTGGCGGTTGGGCTGTTCGATGACCCAGTTCTTATGCTTCTCATAGAGCTCACTCTTGGGGTTGACCATCTCGGGCTCTATCCACAGGCCGAACTTCACACCGGCTTCCTGTGCCGATTTCACGAGCGCTGGAATGCCGCCAGGGAGTTTAGACTTCGTAGCCTCCCAGTCACCGAGACCGGCGTGGTCGTCCTTACGGGGATATTTGTTGCTGAACCAGCCGTCGTCGAGGAGGAACATCTCTACGCCAAGGTCCTTAGCATCTTTCATCAGCTGAGCCAAAGACTCCTGGTTGAAGTCGAAGCCTGTATTCTCCCAGTTGTTGAGCAGAGTCATGCGTGTGCCCTCGCCATTCCAGAGCTGATAGTGGCGTGCCCAGTCATGGAGGTTGCGTGAAGCTTGGGACGTGCCATTAGTGCTGAGGGTGAAGACGAACTCCGGTGTCGTGAAGGTCTCGCCGGCTTTGAGCACATAGTCGGAAGCATAGGGATTGATGCCGGGGATGACACGCAGACAGCCGACATTATCAACCTCGAAGGTGCAGCTGAAGTTGCCGGTCCAGCCTATGGTGCCGAGCATCACTTTGCCCTCGTTCTCCTTGGCAGGTGCATCGAGGCCCAACTCGAAGAAAGGCTCACTCTGCTCGGCAGCGCGGGAACCTAACTTGGTGTCGATAATCTTCTTGCCAAACTGCAACTGCTGTGTGGCAGGCTGGCCTTCGCGCGCCCAGTCGCTATGGTAGTTGGTGAGGAAGTATTTGTCAGCGTTGAAGTAGAACATGCCACTGGCATAGCGCCAGAGGGTGATAGCCTTCTTCTCGTTGTGACGAATCTCACTCCAAGTCTTGATGACATTCTCCTTGTTATAGGCCACATAGTGGAGCGTGACCTCATCGGCATACTTGTCGTCAGCGAGACGGATGATGGTCTCTGTGCCACCCTTGACGGCTTTCTGCTCGTGACCCTTATAATATAAATAGGTGGTGAGGTTGCCGTCGGCATGCGTGATGGCCAAGGCTGGCTCAAAAGAGTCCTCACAGCCGGAGCCGGGGTAGGCCTCGCGGCCACGGATGCCATAACTGCCATCGGAGCCCGGCTTGATCTTCCAGTCGAAATGGCCGAAACTGGCGTCAGAGGAAATCTTCTCACCGAAGTAGACCTGATAGAGGCGGTTGTTCTCGGCAACCTGGAGCACAAGGTCGATGTTATTGGTGCTGATACGAATGTTCTGTTTGCCTGCTGCCTGAACTCCCAAGACAGCAAGGAACAATGTGAGCAGCGTGAAAAGCTTTTTCATTGTTGAAGGATATTAGGTGGTTTAGAATTTCAGTGATGCAGAGAACTCTACAGTGAACGGACGGAGGTAGCTGCCGCTCATGATGTAGCCGGCATACTTCTTCGCGTCTTCCTTGGTGACGAGCTCTGTTCCATTGATGGTACCCTTGGCGCCGGAGACATTGAAGATGTTGACGACGTCAGCCCCGAGAGAGAGGTGCTTGTTGACCTGCCAGTTGATGCCGCCGAACGTCTCCCAGTGGCCATTGAAGTAGAAAGCCTCCTGGAGGTTGGCGTAAGTCTTGCCGAAGTAACGGAAGCTCATCCAGGCGCGCACGTCCTTGGTAATCTGATAGCTGGGGTCGAGCTCGATGAGAATCTGCGGAATCTCCTTGACTATCATCTTGTCAGCATTGACACTCATGGTGTTGCCATTGTTGAAGGTCACGCTGGCGCTATAGTTGCTGTACTGCGGCTTCTGCCAGGTAAAGAGGGCGTGGAGATGGAAACCCTTGAAAGGATCTATCTCTGCTGAGGTCGTCCAGCCCAGGGTGTGGATGTTATAGATAAGGAGCACCGTCTTTGACTCGGAAGTGCCGGGATTAGTGAGGTTCTGCTGGTCGATGTTATTCGACTTAGAGATGTAGGAGACCATAGACGTCAGATCTATCCAGTTGTTCTTGAAGTAGATACCGCCACGGATAAGTGGAATGGTGACGCGCTTGTACTGCTCCTCGGTAGGACCTGTGCCGGCATAGTCACTGATGCGTGGGAAGCGTGTAGCAACGGTAGCGTCGGCAAGGAAGCCGAACTTATTGGTCAGCGCATACTGTCCCTGAAGAGTGGCTGCATAGTTGAGCTTGTCCTTCGTGACCTTGGCAGGCTGGATGGTTACACCGTCAGCATTGACGCTGCCGATATAGAAGCCATTGTAGCGAGGCGTGGAAATCTGGTCGGCAGACATGCGATAGTACTCAAGGCGTCCACCATAGAGAAGCTTGAACTTAGGCGTGACCTGCCAGGTGTCGGTGGCATAGATAGCTAACTTATTCTCTGAGCCTTTCGTATACTCCGGGCTGAGCTCGTTGAAGTCATAAGTCTGCGAGCGGGAAGTGGTATTGGTGAAGGGATTGTAGTAGTTGCCATAGAGAATGGTGGGATACTCATCGGCACTGGCATACCACTGGAAGGAGGAGGAATGGTAGTTGAGGTGATAGTACCATTCGTTGAGACCGATGCGCAGTGCGTGATTGCCTAATTGCTTGGTGAGCTCATTGGTAAGCATGAACGAGCGCACCTTACCGATATGAAGCCATGTGCGACGGCCCTCTACATAACCGTTATAAGGATTCTGGCCCTGGGCGTCGGTAGTGAGGAGGTAATTGCCAAGAACGCCATTCTCGACATTAGAGATAGTAGAGCCGCCAAAGTCGACATAATTGGCACGGGGAGCATCCATATACTTGGCATTGAGGTTCCATTTCCAACCGTTGTTGAAAGTGTTCTCGAAGAGGAAGGCCACTTCGTTGGCGTGGTTGTCCATATCCTGCTCAAAGTCCCATGAGCTGGCCTTACCATTCATGACATCATAATAAGTAAGGTGACCACCGTTGGGGACATAGGAATAGCGACCGAGCTTGAAGCCTTGGAACTCGTCTACAGAACCGTCACCATTGTAGACGAAAGGTCCCTGGTTGTTGAAGTTGCCGGGATTCTTGCTGTAGCTGTATTTGTAAAGGAGGGTAGCCTTGCCGCGTCCGTCATTGAAAGTATGGGTGATGCCGGCATGGAATATCTGGGTACGGTCGGCGAAATCGGTGTAGCGCTGCTTCTGCGTACCGGGATCGAAGTTCTGATACATGCTGGCAGTCCAATACCAGTTTCTTGCCAGACGGCCGTTGAGGTTGATATCAAAGGTGTTTAGCCCATAATGATTGCCATGCCAGTTGACGACACCATTGAAAGCCTTGTCGCTGATGCCGAGCTGGCTCTCTGCGTTAACAGCATAGGCGATGTTACCCGTGGCAATGGCCGACTCGGAAGGCGACATCAGAGAGGTGCCTTTCAGGCTGGCATCATTGCGCCAGTGAGCGGACAGCTTATGAACACTGGAGGAGTAGACGGCGGGGAGACCATTCTCATAGACGTTGACGTCCTCGGAAGGCAGACCTATCTGTATCTCGCGCGGCTTATAAGAGTCTGCTGCATTGAGCATGACATTGCGGTTGTCACCCTTGGAAGCCGAAACACTGAGAGTGTCCCGCTTGGAAGTCTGAGCACTCATGGCACAAGAAGCCACCATAGCAGCACAGAAGAGAAGTAGAGATTTGTTGTTCATTATGATTTTTGTTTTGTAAATATTATCGATTCAAAGTGTTGACGCCTTTCTCGTGGAAATGCGTTGCAAAGTTAGGAAGTATTTAGGCTAGTAGGAGCAACCGGTATTATCAAAGTAAATGCATTTAAGCGTATTCTCATTCGTATTACACTGACATATAAGTTCTTACACCATCTGCTCACTACGGCAAAAGTAAACTCGCTTGTGTCGATATAGGCGCAGCGGAAAGGCTGGCTATGGACATAGCGGCAGACCATCAAGCCATAGAGAAACATTTTTCGAAGCAAAGAAATCACGCTTTTCGTTTGCCACCTGCACAAAATGCAGTATCTTTGCCGAAACAAACGTCAGTTAACATGGACATCAAGAAATTATATGAACTTTACCGCCAGCACCCACAGGTGACCACTGACAGCCGTGACTGCCCCGCGGGCAGCATCTTCATCGCACTGAAAGGTGCGTCCTTTGACGGCAACAAGTTTGCCAAGTCAGCCTTGGAGAAAGGTTGTAGCTACGCCGTCATCGACGAGAAAGAATACTACGACGCCACTGACAGCCGTCTCATCCTCGTTGACGACTGTCTGACGACCTTCAAAGAGCTGGCCCGCGAGCACCGCCGGCAGTTCAATATCCCTGTTGTCGGCATCACCGGCACCAACGGCAAGACGACGACGAAGGAGCTCGTCTCCACGGTCCTGGCCGAGAAATACCACATCATGCATACCGAAGGCAACTTCAACAACGATGTTGGTGTGCCCAAGACGCTGCTGCGACTCACTGCCGACGACGAGATGGCTGTCGTGGAGATGGGTGCCTCGCATCCCGGTGACATCAAGAAGCTTGTGGAATATGTAGAGCCGACGGCTGGTCTCATCACGAATGTGGGACGCGCCCACCTGCAGGGTTTCGGCTCCTTCGAGGGCGTGATGAGGACCAAAGGCGAGCTTTATGACTTCCTCAAGGCCCATGACGGCCTCGTATTCCTAAACACCGGCAACCCGCACCTCGTGGACATGGCACGCGAGCGCGAGCTCGACCGCATCATCAGCTATGGCAGCGAAGACGATGCCAACGTACAGGGACGGGTGACGGCTGCCGACCCGTTCATCTCCATTGAATGGCAGGAGAGCGGCAAACCGAACGTCTACAGCGTCAAGAGCCATCTCATCGGTGCCTACAACGTTGACAATATGCTGGCCGCTGTGGCTGTAGGACTGCATTTCGGTGTCTCGCCTGAGCAAATCAACCATGCCTTGGAGCAATACCAGCCCACGAACAACCGCTCTGAGCTTGTCAAGACAGCCGACAACGTCCTTGTCGTAGATGCCTACAATGCCAATCCAACAAGCATGGCTGCTGCGCTCGACAGCTTTGAGAGCCTCGACATGCCGCAGCCGAAGATGGTCATCATCGGCGACATGAGAGAGTTGGGCGAAGTCAGCCAGGAGGAGCATCAGAAAGTCGTCGACACCCTAAAGGCCAAAGGCTTCACAGAAGTGTGGCTCGTCGGCGAAGAGTTTATGAAGACGCAGAGCGACTACCGGAAGTTTAAAGATGTGGAAGAAGTCAAGGCTGCCATCAAGGCCGACAAACCTAAAGGCCGTTGCATCCTCGTTAAGGGCAGCAACGGCATAAAGCTCTTTGAACTGCCCGAGCTGCTGTAAATTTTTCCTTGAGATATACTTACAATAAAAGCGTGGCTGCGGCCACGCTTTTATTGTTTATCAGAACCGGTACAAAAGGCCCAAACGCATCTCAAAGGTATGGGCACGCACATTTGGATGATACTTATAATGTGTATAGCGGCCATAGTAAGCACCTTGCCACTCAATACCGATATCGTTCTTCAGCTGGAAGACGAACATCGGGCGGAAGATTAACAGCTGCGCATCGCTCTTGTCGCCCTGCGCATTAAGATACAGGGGGTCGGTATGCTCAAGATCCTTTCCCTCGTAGCCTTTCCAAGTGTAGATATGATAATAGTCTACGAGCAGAGAGAAGAAGCCCAAACGTGGGAAGACCATCTGCGTCTTCGACTTCACGCTGAAGCCCGAGCCCATGTTATAGTCGCGGTCAATGACATTATAGTAGTCGCTCTTTGTGCCGCCAAGGAGGATGAGGTCAGCGAAGATGCTCTGCTCAAACCGTTTCAGGTTTCCGACTTCCGGGAACTGCCACATCATACCCGGGCCAAACGAAGCGGCCTCAGAGATGCGGTAGGGCGTGCGGTTGGTTCCGTCCTTGACAGGCTTGGAATCGTAATAGTTGAAATGCTGGAACAGACCCACAATCGTCTTACCTTGCTTACCGTCATAGATAGTGCTGCTCCACAACTTTCCCAAGAGGTGCAGGTTGTTGATGAGCGGTTGGTTGCCTGTGAAGCCGGCACTGAAGTTCAATGTGAAATATTCGTATGGCTTTGTGGTCTCTCTGTCGTAGGCATCGCCATAGACGAGGTTGAACGTCAGGTAAGGCTGGTGCTCGCCTCGGAAGATGCCATTCTCATCGGCAAGGTATCTGTCACCAACGCTCATTGTGAACTCCACAGGGATGCGCAGAAAGTCATGGTAGAGGTAGTCGCTGTCGCGCACTGTCCACGCATCGCCGTCGATGACACGTGTCAAGCCCTGCATAGGGTTGATGACAAAAGCACCGGCCTCACGCAGGAAGCGACGGAAGCCGCGGGAGCGATCGTTGAGGATGAGTGCCGAGACGCGGTGCATGACCTCACCGATAGCAATACCGCCGAAGGTCGTTGCCAGCACATCATTGATGGCTGGCGGCTCCACCTCGCCACAGAACTCCCACATCAGCGACCCACCTAAGGCATAAGGCGCGCTTTGCCAGAACGAGAGGCCGTTGCTGCGTGCAGAGTTGAAATAGAGATTGCCATGATAGGGGTGGGCAAAGAGGTTGGTCGAGAACTGGTCGTTGTCCCACACGAAGGCGTGGTGCCAGTTGTGGGCGATGCTCTTGAAGGTTACCTGCGCAAAGTCCTCGTTCATTACAAATCGGTCGAAGCAATGCACGAAGACATTGATGCCCGTGGCCAGTGCGGCAGCCCTAAGCCACCGGTTCTTGGTATAAGAAGGGTCATACCACCGGTAGAGGCTGTCCTGCGGTGTCTCAGCCAGTTTGCCAAGCATATATTCCCGGTCACGCTGGCGTTCCTCCTCCCACTGCTGCTGATGGTCGGGGTTGGTATGGTAGCGGATAGCCAGGCCCGCCTCCAAGAGGGCACGGGAGCGGAAGTTGGTATGTGAGCCATAGTGCCGTGTGGTGCCATAGCCGGCAGCCACAAAGGCGCTGACATTATCGTTGATGGCATAGTCGGCAGTGACACGCGCCTGCAGGGAGTACATGCGTCGCGGTGTCAGCTGACTGTTATGGAAGGTCTCAACATGGGCAAAGCCCACATCGCCACCCAACGTCCAGCGGGGAGCTATCGACAAGTAGCGGCCCATGCGATAGAAGAGTGCGCCGGAGAAGTCTTCGTCAAGGCCTAAGAAATGACTGCCAACGCCCAGCATCGTGTAGGTATGCTCGTTGCGGAAGCGCAAGGCAAGGTTCAGACGCGTGGAGGTTCCGACATAAGGCATGATGTCGATGCGCGTCTGAGGGTTGATGTTGACGAGTCCTATCTTCCGCGCCTCAAGGTCACGGGTATAGTTGAAGAGTCCAATCTGCACGCCCTTGGGATGTCTCAGGGCCACATTGATGATGCCCAACTGCGTACCGCGAAGCGTGTCGGCATAGTTGTAGAAGCTGGCTTGTGCACCCCGCATCTTACCGGAGCTGATGTTGGCAATAGTAGAGAGCTGGAATCCGTGGCGCACGCCCATAGCGATATTCGTCAACGGCGAGAGCTGGAAGCCATTCATTGGCGTGAAGACAATATTGCTAATGCCGCCTATAGCTACGCCATGAAGGGAGTGAGTGGCGTTGGCTAAGGTGGAGAGCATGAAGCCATTGGCCTTGCCACGGGTAGCACCAAGGAAGAGCCCATACTGGAAGCCACGCAACGTGTCGACCTCGCTGACAAGTCCTATATTGAGCGGTGAGCACAAAATGGAGTCATGGTGATGGTAGATGCCCACGGCTATATTCGGCAGCCGGTGGCCGCGTGGCGTCTGTGCGAACAGCGGTGTGGCGATGACCATGGCAAGACTCACCATGAAGGCCGATTTGAAGCCTGCTACACCGCAGAAGATGCGCTGAAGGTTCATGCTCATAAAGCTTTAAACTTGTTTTCAAGTGCAAATATAGATAAAAGAAATGGAATGGGAAAACAAAGCCAAAGATTTATTTCCCCATTCCATAATGCAAGGTTTCCTATCAGAAGGAGATAAGCCTGCTATTTCTTGATAACTTTCTGCGTGCTGTCACCCTGTCGGATGACGAACAGGCCCTGCCCAGGAATATCGTCCATCTGGAAGGAAGAAGCCTTCGAGACATAGACGAGTCTGCCGGTGATGTCGTAGACGCATACCACATCGCTGCTGACCGCCGGAGTCACCGCCTTCGTGGAAGAGATGCCGGTGGTGGCGCCAAAGGCCACCGTGCCATCCTCGGCGTAGGTGAAGATGGCACTGCTCTCGCCACCAGGGATGCGGAGCACAGTCGGCTCGCTCTGCTTCTCAGACTGGGAGGCAAGGCAGACTTTATAGGTGCCAGCCGGGAGTCCTAAATCAGACTTTAAGTCGAATTCTAAAGGCTCCACGGTTCCGTCAGTACTATTCCTCAGGGTATAACCAGAATAATACTCCGTACTGCCATAATCTTTCGAGTTAAAAAATTCGCAGGTCGTGGTATCGCCTGTGCTCTGATTGATAAACAAGGCACTGATTGTTCCCTCAAAAGTCTGGAAATCCATATTCCACATGTCTGCGAGCTCTATGGAGAGGCTATTCTTCGCCGGAGAAGTGTAGGCGATGATGCTGTCGGAAACCCATTGCGAGTGATACTTGTCCTCGGCATCGGCATTGGCATGGTTTTTCAAGCCAATGACCATATCTTGGTAGAGATTGAAGTGATAGTCGGTCGTCGTAGAGAGGATGTCGGCATCGGGCTCTAAGTCGGCGATGTCATAGAATCCGTTGGCATCGCCATCCCAGCCCCAGTTGATGTGCACCAAGCCGTTGTCGTCAATACCGTCGAAGACAAAGGCGTGGCCTCCTGACGTAGCGTCTACACCGGAGTAGAGAATGGGGCGCCCATTGCTGATTTCGTTGTCAATGATGCTCATCCATTCCTCATCGCTGTAATAAAGACGAGTAAGATAATTGACGGAGAGAGAGTCGTAGCCAAAGTTCTCCACAAAGGCAGAAGCTGCATCATTGGTGAAGGCGCCACTGCCATCGGAAGCATACTGCATGTGCACAGCAGTGCCGGCATCGAACATAAGGGTAGCCACAGCCTGTTGCTGTGCAGTGGTACCCTGACTGGTGTAGTCGTCTATCATGTTCGACCAGTCGTAGGTACTGTTGAAGCTCCGCGAATACGTTGTACCTTTATTCGAAGAACTCCTTACAACAGTATACGTACAGTCTGTGCCCGAGCCGGTAGCAGGATATTTATAGTAGTACATTATCTGCGACATCGCCGTAGCCACACAGCCGGTGTACAGATTGGATCCCGAGCGGCCAAAAGACTTTGGGCAATTCTGGTTATAAGGGCTCTCCTGTCCCCACTCGGCAGTACAGAAGTAGGAGCCGCTCAATGTGCTCCGGGTAGGCGTATAGCTCGACACATACCCGTTCTTCATCGACGCCGTGATACGCGCCAGCCACCAACGGAAGTTAGCAGGCAGGTTGTCGCTGTCAAAGGATGTGTCGGAATAGCCTAACACCGGCGTAAACTGCGTGTCAGAGCTCACCACGACAAAAACCTTGTCCGTGCCGTAGATGCTCAACTTCTCGCCTGTGTACATTCGTTTCAATTCTGCCGAACTGGCACGCGTTGTAGCCGACAGGCCCAACTGCGTCATGGCAATCTGCCGCATCTCTGCGGCTGTGCGCTCCCGGCCCTGAGCAACAATAGTCAGGAGAAGGGCGAGGAACAGGAATATACTCTCTCTCATAAATATAGATAAATAGAATTTGCTGTCTGGATGGATAAGTGCGTAGTATGCTCTTTAAGAACTCACTGCAAAGTTAAGAAAGATTCCCCAAACTTTCTCTTTTTTCTTTCACTATCTTTGCCAAAGATAGGATGCACTCGGGAATAGAAAATAAAGCTAAGGCTTTATTTTCATATTCCACTCGTTTTCACTATCTTTGCAAATAGAAACAAAAGGCAGTCACTATGAGCGCAGATTACAAGCTTGTTCCTTATGGCATCTCAGACTTTGAGCAGGTGCGAAAAGAGAATAAATATTTGGTTGACAAGACCATGTTCTTCGAGAAGATGGAGAGGGCGGGTAACTTTCTTTTCCTCGTTCGGCCGCGCCGTTTCGGCAAGAGTCTGTTCCTCGATATGCTGGAGTCATATTACGACATCAATCAAAAGGACAACTTCCAAGAGTTGTTTAAGGGGCTGTATGTCGCCGACCATCCAACCAAAGAGCGAGGTGAGTTTCAAGTACTGCATCTTGACTTCTCATTGGTGGGCAGCGATTTGGAAAATTTATACGAGAACTTCAATAGCTACTGCTGCAATGTGATGGACTCTTTCATTGATAACTATAAGAACTACTATAGTCCTCGCGTCGTCGAATGGGTGCATCGCGAAAAAACTGCTGCCAGCAAGCTCAACATAGTCAGGATGGAGGCAAAAAAGGCTGGAAATAAACTCTACCTCATCGTCGACGAGTACGACAACTTCACCAACAACGTGCTCAACGTGAAGGGACAGCAGGCTTATCACGAACTTACCCATGGCACAGGTTTTTATCGAGACATTTTCAAGCTCTTCAAGCCGATGTTCCACCGCATCATCATGCTCGGTGTGTCGCCCATTACGCTCGACGACCTCACCAGTGGCTACAACATCGCCCTGAACATGAGCCTCGACGCTCGCTTCAACCAGATGCTGGGCTTCTCGGAGGCGGAAGTCAGGCAGATGGTCCGCTATTATAAAGAGGTAGGGGCCATCAGTGAGGACAAGACTGAGGACGACATCATTGCCGACATGAAGCCGTGGTACGACAACTACTGCTTCGCCGATGATAGCTTTGGCGTTGAGCCCAGCATGTTCAACTGCGACATGGTATGCTACTATATGAGCCAACTCGTCGATACAGGCAAACGACCGAAGGTAATGATTGATCCCAACACGATGACAGACTACGGCAAGCTCAAGCGGCTCATAGAAATTGACAACATGGAAGAGAACCGTCTCCGCATCATTCACGAGATTACAGAGAAAGGTTATATCCAAGGTATTCTTGTCAGCCATTTCCCCGCTGAGCGGATTATGGACTATGACAATTTCGTCAGTCTGCTCTACTATTATGGCATGCTGACCATCGGTGGTGTACGCGGCGAGACACTGAAGTTGATTATCCCCAACAACAATGTCCGTATTCAGTACTATCAATACATGTTGGACGAATACCAGAATATCAATGCACTACCCATTGCCGAATTGCGTAGTGTCTATGACGGTGCGGCTCTTGACGGTGACTGGCGCCCACTGATAGAGTTTATCTGCAAAGCCTACCATGACACCACGGCCGTGCGCCAGCTCATTGAGGGCGAGCGCAACCTGCAAGGTTTTATGAACGCCTACCTCACGCTGACCAACTACTATCTTGTGGCTCCCGAGATGGAGTTCGCCCACGGCTACTTTGACTTCTTCCTCCTGCCCAACTACCTCACCTATCCAATGGTGACCCACAGCTATATCCTTGAGTTGAAATATCTCAAGGCCGACGCCACTGAGGCAGAGGCAGAGAAGCAGTGGACGGAGGCCGTAAAGCAGATTAAAGGCTACGCCGCCGACAAGAAACTTCAGTCTATGCTCCACGGCTCCACATTGCACCCCATCGTGATACAGATCAAAGGCTATGACCTTGTGAAGTACGAGGAGATAAAGGCGTAAGGATAGAAGTTGGAAGCCCTTAAAACTGCATTCTATCGAAGTTTACTGCTCAGAAATCTGCATTCTATCGAAGTTTACAGCACGAAAAATTGCATTCTATCGAAGTTTTCAGCCTTAAAAATTGCATTCTATCGAAGTTTTTGCTTATCTTTGCAGAGTCTTCAAAACGATGTTTTTATGGATGTCAGAAAACTTATCACGGTATTTTCAGATCAAAAGGAAGAGTTGGAAAGCAACAATTTGTCAACGCTCTGCGACCGTCTGGAAGAGGGTCAGCTCTCACTGAACAGCAAGCTGGCTCAAGTGGTCATTGGTGTGCGTAGAAGTGGGAAATCTACACTCTGTGAAAAGGTCCTTCGTCAAAACCAAGCAAATTTTGCGTATGCCAACTTTGATGATGATCGTCTGATAGGTCTGACGACCGAGGACTTCGACACAGTCCTTGATGCTCTCTATCAGCTTTATGGCGACTTTCAATATCTTTTTCTTGATGAGATGCAGAATGTAGACGACTGGCAGCTATTTGTCAACCGTATGCTTCGTCAGAATATCCATCTTGTGATCACTGGCTCTAACGCAAAGCTGTTGAGTGGGGAACTCACAACACATCTGACAGGTCGCTACCATAAAATAGAACTTTTTCCATTTTCTTTTACTGAGATGGCTCGGATGAAAGACATCAATTTGTCTTCACTCTCTGTAAGAGCCACTGCTTTGAGGAAGAAGGCTCTTGGCGAATACCTGATTGAGGGCGGCTTCCCGGAGTTGTTGAACGAGTCAGACAAACGAGGCTATGTAGAGGGCTTGCTCGATGCAATCATTAGGAACGACATCGCACAGCGATTCCGGGTACGCTTTGTTGAAGTGTTACGAAGGCTTGCCACCTACCTGATGGATAACTTCTGCCAAGAATACTCTGCCAAGGAGTTATCTTCCGTCTTAGGCGTTTCTGATCATACGATAGACAACTATTATGGCTATCTGAAGGAAGCTTTCCTGCTCTTGGGCATTCATAAGTTTTCTTATAAGAGCCGGGAGCGCATTTTGAACGAGAAAGTCTACGTTGTCGATCCTGCTTTCGTGACTGACAGAAATGATGTCATCGCTTCGACAAATCTTGGCTGGCGATTGGAAAATGTGGTATATATAGAATTGCTGCGTCGTTACCGCCCACAGTTCAAAGACATCTTCTATTACCGTGACCGACAGTGGGAAGTAGACTTCATGGTCGTCAAAGATGGAACCGTAGAGCAGCTGATACAGGTTTCCTACGATATCAGCAGTGACAAAACCCGGCAACGTGAGCTCAATGCACTTGTTAAGGCTTCTGAAAAGTTCCACTGCGACGATTTGCTGCTTATCAATATGGATTATGAGGAGCAAGTGACAGTCAAAGGGCATAAGATAAGTATAGTGCCGGCAGCAGAGTGGTTAATTGGCCAACTTAGAATACAATAATAACCTAACGTATCTTTGCTAGTGTTCGGCATGAGTCGGAACGCGCACCACGGCACACAGCTCCACCCCATCGTGATACAGATAAAGGGATATGACCTAGGGAAGTACTATGAGGAAGGTTAACAGAGTTCTATCCAATGTTCACATTTCCTCACTCGCTTAATCTGTGATTTTTACAGAATACTGATAAAGACGACAAAGGCCGGCAAAACTTGCCGGCCTTTGTTGTAATAGTAAGTTGAATTTTTATTTAGCAGATGTAGGAACAGCCACAATCTCATTGTTCTTACCCTGGAGAGCCTTGTTGTTGTTCACCTCATCCTCAGGGATAATCCACAGCATAATCTTAGACTCCGCTGGAATGTTGTAGGTTACGCTGGCCTCATAGTTGGCGCCACGACGGTCGATAGGCTTCTTCAAACGCATAAGGTCGAAGTAAGAGAAGCCCTCACCCCAAAGCTCCACACGGCGCTGGAACCATACTGCATCTTGAACTCCCTCGGCGGTTGTAGCATTGCAAGTATAGCTCGGGTCACGATAATTGCGAACGAAATCCTCGAGAATCTTCTTGCCGCCGGCAACGTCACCACTCATAGCCGTAGCCTCTGCCTGAATGAGAATCATCTCCTCCACACGCATCAGAGGCACGTCGCAAGCATTGGTCTCATTGCCATATTTGTTCTGGTAAGCACCGAACTTCACGTTCAAGTAAGGTACTCTCCAGATTGTGAAAAGATGGTCGTCGTCCTTGCTGGTACTGCTGAACACGTATACCTGCTTGCCAGTATTGATGACGTAGTTGGGATCTACGTCAGGAGAGTTGAATTTGCTGTCAAGCCACCACCCCTTGCGCACGTCTGTGGATGGGATCTCATTCCACAGTTTGCTGTTGATGGCACGATAAGAATAATACGGAGAATAGCCGTTACCGGTGAACGAACAAATCATCGAGGGGAAGTTCAAGATACCAGTCTTGACAATGTCACTAGTCTCGTTGACATCCATACCCCAAATCCAGTTGCTGGCCGAGATGTCGTTGAATCCAGGCTGCGCAGCATCTGTGCGGCTCAGCGGTGTGTAGCCCTCAGCAGCCTTAACTGCGTCCTCGGCAGCAGCCTTCCAGTTCTGCATGATGAGCTCAGCGCGGGCGCGAAGTCCATAGGCCACCTGCTGGTCAATGTCGGCCTTACCGCTACGGCTTACGCCGTCAAGGAGAGTGACAGAATTGTTCAAGTCGTCCATGATGAAGTCATAGACATCTTTGACAGATGCGCGCGGGTTGTCAGAAGCCTGCTCTTCAGTAGTCGTCTCCTTGACGATAGGCACGCAGAGAGCATCCTCATGGCCTTTGTAGGTGAACTGGTACATCTGAGCCAGATTTAAGTAGCAGAAGGCACGCATGGCGAGAGCTTTGCCACGAGCAGCAGCGGCTACACTGTTGTCCTTATATGTATTTGTGGTTGCAGACAGAATGGAATTAGCCTGCTTGATGTTCTTGTACTGCTGATTCCACAAGAAATAGGTAATAGCGCTCTTGTCTGTACGGTCGCTGAAGCTCAGAATATTATGGTACCAGTTATAACTTGTGTTTGGAGAAACCTCGTCCTCTCCGGCATTGTCCATCATCATCATGGTGGAAGCATAGCCAAAGTCGAAGTGGTAGGTAGAGCCAGCCCAGCTGGTGATAGCCTCAGCTTCAATCATGTTGGAGTACATACCATTGACCAGTCCATTGAGTGAAGACGCGTTCTGATCCATCTTCTCCTTAGTGACTGTACTTCCCTGAGGCTCTGTGTCCATACTGTCCGTGCAACTGCTGGCAGTCAGAGCCAAGGCAGCCACCACGGCAGCGGAATAGATATATTTAAATGTCTTTTTCATTGTTGTCTTTCTATTAGTCTACTAAATCTTAGAACTTCACAGTTACGCCACCACTGACAGTACGAAGGGCAGAGTAGTTCATACCCGTTGCGCTACTGTAAGACTGGCGTGGGTCAAGACCCTTGCGCTTAGCGAAGAGAGCCACGTTGTCAGCCGTGAAGTAGAGGCGCAGTCCCTTCAGGCCAATTCTGTTGACCCATGTGCGTGGGAAGTTGTAACCGAACGAGATATTGTCGATGTCGAGATAGTTCGAGCTGACAAGGAAACGGTCGGAAGTGGCATTGGCATATTTGTCATTGGAGTCGACACGCGGAATGTTGCTGTTAGGATTCTTTTCGCTCCAAGAGTTAAGGATATCCTTGTGCCAGCCTGTACCGGCCTCGTTGGCTGTACCTGCATGCATCAGTGACTGGTAGCCCCAGTCGCGGCACTTACCGCCAAGCTGGTAAGACGTGCTGATAGAGAAGTCGAAGCCATAAGCAGCTACCTTCACACCGAATCCGCCGTAGACATCAGGCAGACGGTCGCCGAGCTCATACTGAGTGGCTTTGGCCCAGTTTGCAGTCTTCTTCACTCCCGTGACCTTGCCGTTGGCATCGGTCTGGTCGATATAATAGAGAGCCTGACCCTTTTCTGCGGTTTCGCCATCTACGAGGCTGGCCTTGTCGGCGTCAGAGCCTGTGTAGACACCTGCGAACTTGCGCATGTAGTAGTTGTACATACTGCCACCCTCACGATAGAGGCTGGTGCCGTCGATCCAACGACCCTTGAGCTCAGGAGCGAGCTTCTCGATGCGGTTGGTCATTGTCGTAGCATTGGCGTAGAGGCTGACGGTAATGTCCTTGGTCTTGTAGATATCAGAGTTCAAGTCAAACTCGAAGCCGAAGTTGCGCACCTTGCCGATGTTCTTCGGGAAATAAGCATAACCGTTCGACACAGCCACCGGCATGTAATAGAGCAAGTCGTCGGTCGTGCGGTTGTAGTACTCCACGCTACCGCTGAGCTTGCCGTTCCAGAGGTTGAAGTCGAAACCAGTGTTGAACGAATAAGAAGTCTCCCAAGTGATATCTGGGTTACCCTTGACATACAGTGTGGCGGCTGCCTCGTCGTTGACATTCACCACACGGTAGATGTCTTGATACGGATAGTAGTTGGGGCTTGCGCTGCCTTGCAGCAACAGATTGTCGTTACCCTGCACACCATAGCTGATTTTATATTTCAGGAAGGTCAACCAATCCTTCGTGTTCTGCATGAATGCCTCTTTGCTGATGACCCAAGCTGCGCCAAAACTGCCGAAGTCACCCCAACGGCTGTCTTTAGCGAAGCGGGAAGAACCGTCGCGACGATAGGAGACGCTGGCAAAGTATTTCTCATCATAGTTGTACTGCACACGGCCGAACCAACCACGTGTAGAGTAGCGGTCTGTCGAAGAACCTGTAGATGGAGTCTTCAGCGCATTGTCCAATTCGATGACATCAGGGAAATACAGCTTGTTTTTGTTGCCATACAGTTCGGAAGTGGTAAAGTCGTAACGTTCATGACCTAACAAGGCGGTAACGCTGTGCTTGCCGAAGTTGTGGGCATAGTTCAGCAGGAACTGATGGTTGATGGCCTTTGTAGTGTAAGCATACTTATAGATGGAACCGCCCATACCGGCATACTGACCGTAGTAAGCATTGTAGAGTGTGGAACGGTTGGTATGGTCAATGTCCAAACCTAAGTTATAGTCGAACGACAGACCATCATAGATGTCAAACTCGGCACCCCAACGTCCGCTGATGACATCAGCAGAATATTTGTTTTTATCAAGTTGGCCGCTGCTTGCAGGGTTAGAGCCGCTCATGAACGTACGATTGCCGGCATAGTCGGTCAGACCCTTGCCATCACCATAGTCGTACATCGTGAAGCCGTTGGCATCCTTCATTACGTTGCCGTTGGCATCACGCACATAGAGCGGATAGATAGGAGCCATGAAGTTGGCAACATAGAAGATATTGGCAGATGAGGTGTTGTTCCAATCGTCCTTGCTTGTGACAGAATAATTAGAATTATAGTGCGTGTAGGCCACATTAGAGGTCAACTTCAGCCAAGGCTTCACCTGATAGTCAATCTTGCTACGAGTTGTGAAACGCTCGAAGCCGGAGTTCTTCACCACACCTTCATCGTTGAGGTAGCCAGCTGAAGTAAAGTAGCTGATCTTCTCGCCCTTGCCGGATACAGTGGCGTTGTACTCCTGTCGGACATTGCTCTTATTGTACACCTCGTCGTACCAGTTGTCCGGCAGATAGGTATAGTTCTTGTCCTTGTAACCAAGAGTTGCTTTAGGATTGATCCTACCGTCCATGCCAATCAGGCTCTCGCCATCAGGCACAGTGAAGATCGTATATCCTACACCACCATTTTTTGTGGTAGGCAGTACACTATTAGCATAAGCATTAGCCTGTTCCGCAGTCTTACCCATGTCGACGCCTGAGTTGTAGATAGCCTCGTAAGCTTTCTCCATGTATGTGGCGGGGCTCTTGATGACATCGTAGTTGGACACGGCGCGTGACTCGTGACCAATCTTTGCGTCAAAAGTTACTTGAGCTTCACCTGTCTGACCGCTCTTTGTAGTAACGAGAATGACACCATTTGCGCCACGAGCACCGTAGAGGGCGTTGGCAGCAGCATCTTTCAGCACAGTCAGTGAAGCAATATCCGTTGGGTTGATAGCAGAAATATCACCATCGTAGGGCACACCGTCAACGACGTACAGAGGCGCATTGCTGGAAGCGAAAGAGCCTATACCACGAATGCGGACCGAGGCGGTCTCACCCGGCTTGCCACTGGGCACTGTCACCTGCACACCGGCAACCTCACCGCTCAGCGCCTGAGTAAGGTTGGCTACCTGACGGTCGGCGAGCTTATCAGCCTTGATCTCCGCTGCAGAGCCAGTGAATGAAGATTTCTTCTGCTTACCATAAGCCACGACCATAACCTCGTCAAGGGTCTTGTTGTCGTTCTCCAGCACCACCTTCATATTGCTGCTGGCCTTCACTGTCTGCGGCTTCATGCCGAGGTAGCTGATGGTGAGCTTCGCGCCGGCGGGC
>ERZ791623.180-NODE-180-length-44214-cov-7.037999_pt1 | contig 44214 bp, 38 predicted proteins | sample MGYA00510268_ERZ791623 | MGnify/ENA primary metagenome ERZ791623 (study PRJEB30046, sample SAMN00715216) | human gut metagenome | study: EMG produced TPA metagenomics assembly of the A metagenome-wide association study of gut microbiota in type 2...
TTTCTGAAATTAGACATAGCACTTACACCACGCCAGCCTGTTTTCAAGGTTTTATTTGTTTTTGTAAAAAGGAACGTTACAGCAATATTCGGTGCCATTGTCCTGCTGTCCACGTGAGACCTCTTCGAGGTCTTTCCACTCTGTCATCCTGCTACCCCAGGTCGCTCGGTGGCGGTAGGTCTCGCTTCGCGTCGACCTCCCGCCACCTCGACGACCTGGGGTCATTCATGGTGTGACCCCTCCGGGGTCAGTGCTTGTTGATACTGAAGAGAGCTTGAAGTCCAGAAGTCCTGAAGTCCGGAAGTCCAGTCATTACCATTGCTATTCTGCGCTGCAATTCTGTGCTGCAATCAAAGCAAAGCGTAATGACTGTACTTCCGGACTTCTGGACTTCCGGACTTCTATAATGACTTCCGGACTTCTGTACTGACTTCTGTACTGACTTCTACATTTCCTCCTTCTTTCCTTCCGCCTTGAACGTCAGGTCGTCCTTATCGGGATTCTTGTCGATGACGATGGTGTCGCCTTCGTGGAGGGTGTCGGAGAGGATGAGCTCGGCGATGCCATCCTCGATGTAGGTCTGGATGGCACGCTTGAGGGGCCGCGCACCGAACTGCACGTCGTAGCCCTTCGTAGCCACCATCTCCTTAGCCTTGTCGGAGAGGGAGATGCTGTAGCCCAGGTCGGCGACACGCTTGTAGAGTCCGCGGAGCTCGATGTCGATGATCTTCTTGATACTCGTCAGGTCGAGCTGGTCGAAGGTGATGATCTCGTCGAGACGGTTGAGGAACTCAGGCGAGAACTGCTTGGACAGACTCTTCTGTATGATGGAGCGTGCATACTGCTTGTCGGCCTTGTTCATGTCAGCGATGTTGGAGATGCCGGCGGCATTGAATCCCACACCGCGGCTGAACTCCTTGAGCTGTCGTGTACCGGCGTTGGAGGTCATGATGATGACGGTGTTGCGGAAGTCTACGAGGCGCCCGTTGCCGTCGGTCAGCCGACCTTCGTCGAGGACCTGTAGCAGGAGGTTGAAGACGTTGCCGTGGGCCTTCTCTATCTCGTCGAGGAGGACGATGGAGTAGGAGTGCCGGCGCACGCGCTCGGTGAGCTGTCCGCCTTCCTCATAGCCGACATATCCTGGAGGCGCACCGATGAGTCGTGAGACGTTGAAGCTCTCGGTGTACTCGCTCATGTCGATACGGATGAGGTTGTCCTGTGAGCCGAACATCAGCTCGGCCAGCTTCTTGGCCAGGTAGGTCTTACCCACACCGGTAGGGCCTAAGAACATGAAGGCGCCGATGGGGTGGTTGGGGTCTTTGAGTCCGACGCGGTTGCGCTGGATGGCCTTCACCATCTTCTCTATGGCATCGTCCTGTCCGATGACCGACTTCTGCAGCTCTGCCCCCATGGTGCGCAGGCGCTTGCCCTCGGCCTCAGCCATGCGCTGTACGGGGACTCCGGTCATCATCGACACCACGTCGGCCACCTCTTTCTCGGTGACCTTCTGTCGGGCATCGGCCTCACCCTGCTGCCAGCGCAGCTGCATCTGCCGGAACTCCTGCTCCAGCTCTGTCTGCTTGTCGCGGTAGCTGGCGGCGAGCTCGAAGTTCTGGTTGCGCACGGCGCCCTGCTTCTTCTTCTTGATGTCCTCAATCTCCTTCTCCTTGTCGGTGATCTCCTGCGGCACCTTGGCATTCTGCAGGTGTACGCGCGAGCCTACCTCGTCGATGACGTCGATGGCCTTGTCGGGGAAGAAGCGGTCGGTGATATATCGCTCGCTCAGGCGGACGGCGGCTTTGAGGGCGTCGTCGGTGTAGGAGACATGGTGGTGCTCCTCATAGCGGTCCTTGATATTCTCAAGAATCTGCATCGTCTCCGCCGTTGTGGTAGGCTCCACGACGACTTTCTGGAATCGGCGCTCTAAGGCTCCGTCTTTCTCTATGGAGTTGCGGTATTCGTCGTTAGTGGTGGCGCCAATGCACTGTATGGTACCCCTTGCCAGCGCCGGCTTCATGATGTTGGCGGCATCCATGCTGCCCGGTGTGGAGCCCGCACCGATGAGGGTGTGGATCTCGTCGATGAATACAATGATGTTGGGATTGTTCTCCAACTCCTTGAGCAGTGCTCTGATGCGCTCCTCGAACTGTCCGCGGTATTTGGTGCCCGCCACGATGGCCGTGAGGTCGAGGCTGACGACGCGCCGGTTGAAGAGCATTGGCGACGTCTTGTGCTTGGCAATGAGCTGTGCGAGTCCTTCTACGATGGCGCTCTTGCCCACTCCCGGCTCACCGATGAGGATGGGGTTGTTCTTCTTCCGTCGTCCGAGAATCTCTATGACGCGCTGAATCTCTTTCTCACGTCCTACGACGGGGTCGAGCTTGCCCTCAGCGGCAGCCTTGGTCAGGTCGGTGGAGAAGTTGTCCAAGACCGGCGTCTTGCCATTGCCCTGCGGCTGTGTGGCCGTGGCGGACTGGCGTGCGCTGTGGTGGCTGGCGTGGGCGTCGTCGCCATCCTCCTCTTCAAAATCTTCCTCCTCTTCCGGAAGGCCTAAGCCATCCTTGGTGGCAGGCTTCTGGAGAAGGTTCAGGGCCGTCTCATAGTTGAGGTTATTGAATTCCAATACTTCTTTCGCACCATTGTTGACCTGGTCGTGGAGCATGGCAAGGAGCAGATGCTGTACGTCTACCATCTGTGTGTGCTGTATGCGCGCTTCCAAGACGGCAAGCTTGAGGATGTTGCTGGCCTGGGTGTTCAGCACCAGCTCAGTGGTGTTGATAGGCTCGGCTATCTCATCCTCGCGGACTTTCTCTTCCAGTTCTTCCTTCACGCTCTGGGTGTTGATGCTCAACCGCTTGAACAGGTCAAGGACGGGAGAATTCTTCTCTCTGAGGATGCCTAAGAGCAGATGCTCGGGGCCCACAGAGCTGCTGGCCAGGCGTGTCGCCTCTTCCCTGCTGAAGGCAAGGATCTCAGAAACTTTTGGTGAAAACTGACTGGTCATGTGTTATCTTCCTTTCTTTTAAATGAATAATCGTTGCAAATTTAGTGTTTTAATCTGACAACTTGCAAGGTTTATGCCAAAAACATCTACATCCCACAAATATTTTTATAGATACAGTTTTCGCATCTGTCGACGAACTGTGTGGGCAAGAAGGGTCGCTCTTCGTCGAAGATGTCGTGGAGGAGGTCTCTGAGCCCCTTGGCAAAGTCGTCGTACACCTCTTTCTTATTGATGTCGTCGACGGTGGAGTAGGAGGCTCTCTTGCGTCCTTCCGCACCTTCGTCCTTGACTTTGAGGATGGGATTATAGTCGTCGGCGGCAGCCTGTCGGATGAAGAGCAGGGCCGGTGCTACCGGGCTATCGCCCTTGTTTACAGAGCTTTTCGCCTGCTTGCCGCGGCGGATGATGGCAGCGTAGAGGAAGGCTTGGAGATAATATACCGTATGTTTGGAGTCGACGAAGTCGGGCTGGAAGATTTCTTTCACAGAGGGTGCCGAGGCGGAGATGGGCTTTCCGGTCTTGTAGTCGATGACGCGGATGAGCTGTCGGCCGCCGTAGGAGATTCTGTCGAGCCTGTCGATGCGTCCGCCCAATTGGATGGTCTTCTCCCTGCCATTGGCCTGGAATGTCAGATTGTTGTAGAACTCATCCTCTAATGCCAATATGTCAAAGGGTGCTGTCGTGGCATCGAGGCGCAGGAGCCTTTCGAGGTAGATGCGCAGCACATTGCGGTTGAGGAGCTGGAGTCCGTTGTAGTGGGGCTGGAAGGTGGGGTCCTTGACTTGGAAGAGCTTCTCGCGGAAGGCCCGGTCGAGGATGCGGTCGAGGGCAGCCTTGTCCTTGAGCAGGGCGGCGATGGTCTCTCGGGTGATGGTATGCTTATGACGGGGTCCGCCAAGGAGCCGGTAGATGTCTTCGGCGGCCTGGTGGAAGATGTTGCCAAAGATGGCGTTGTCGATCTCGTCGGTGTCCTCCTGCTGCTCGTAGAGTCCGCAGATGGTAGCGTAATAGAACTGCAACTCGCAGCGGAGGTAGCGGCTGAGTGCCGTCGGCGAGAGCTTGGTGAGGGTGCGGAGCCGCTCTTTGACGACGCCGGTCTTCTCCTTGGGCTGTCGGGAGACGGTGGCCACACTCTGTCCGGAGAGCAGCGAGCGCCGGTGGATGACCTGCCGGGGGTCTTTCTCCACCATATACTGTAGCATGAAACGGCTCATCTCACCCTGCTTGCCGTCGTCGGCGGCATTGTTGTAGCAGAAGGTAATGTGGCGGGCGCGCTGCAGGAGGGAGTGGAAATAGTAGGAGTAGATGGCGACCTTGTTCTCCACCGTCGTCATCTCGAAGCCTTTCCTTAAAGAGTGGGGTATGAAGGAGACGTCGTTGACACCCTTTGGCAGGTTGCCCTCGTTGCAGGAGAGCAGGAGGACGTTGTCGAAGTCGAGGTTGCGGGTCTCCAGGACGCCCATGATCTGCACGCCGACGGCGGGTTCGCCATGGAAGGGTATGGAGGTGGCATTGATGAGCTGCGAGAGTAGCCTTTGCAGGACGGTGGTGCTGACGAGCTGCTTGCCGTCACGCTCCCCCTCCAAGCCCGTGAGCGTCACGGTCATGAGGTCGTCGAGGCGGTGGATGAGGGTGTACATGCGGAAGATGGCCTCATGGGTCATCTGCATCTCGCTATCGCGTGAGCCTATGCCCGCGGCCTTCAGCACGTCGGCTATCCATGGCAGGATGGGGTATTCGTCGCCATGGCCGTTGGCAGGGTCGGGCGTGAGCTTGCGGAAGACGACGGCGAGATTCTCATCGCGGCCCTCGGTGAGCTGTCGGCGCGAGGGGTAGAAGGTCTTGTGCTCGTTGAGAGCCTTGAAGAGGTCGAGGGTCTCGTCGGAGAGATATTTGGCGTAGGGGTGCCGGAGAATCTGGTTGACGGCGGCGAGGCGATAGTGGTCGCCGTCCTTCGTCAGGCCCTGGAACTGGAGGTTGAGGAGCGCGTAGACGAGGGTGGCGGCCGGTGAGGCCGCGAGGGGGTATCCGGTGGTGATGTTGGCCTTGCCGATGCTGTCCGGCAGACTGTGCACGACATTCTGCAGGAGGCGCTCGTCGGCTAAGACGATGGCCGTCTTAGACTTCTCCGCCTCCGAGGTGCCCGCCTTGAGGTGCTCGTTGAGCCAGGGGATGGCATAGCGCGCCTGGATGTCCTCGGTAGGAGCCGAGACATAGGTGATGTCCTTGGGCTTGGCGATGTTGTCGAAGATGTCGTCGGTGTCGATGCCCGCGGAGGCCCTGCCCGGAGAGAGCTCATTGGGGAAGCGCTCGATGTACTGGCTGATGAAGCGTCCGGCCTCGTGGCCCGGTCGCATGAAATATTTGTCATAGTCCCAGTAGAATTCAGCCAAGCCCTTGTCGCGGAGAAGTCGGAAGAGGCGCTGCTCGACTTTCTGCAGGAGGTTGAAGCCTACGAAGATGTAGTGCTTATAGTGTAGGTCGGCGATGCCCTTCTCCACGACGTCGCGGTAGAGCATGCCCTCGTAGGCGAGGTCCTGCTGGCGCAGCTCGTCCTTGAGAGTGTGGTAGAGGGGCCGCAGGATGCGCCATGTCTCGTTGAACTTATGCTGAAGCTCGGTGTCGTCGGTGACCTTTCCGAAGAACTCCTCCAAGCTCTTGCGCTGCTGAACGCTGAGGAAGGAGAAGTCGCGCATCTCCTGCCAGGCTTCGAGGTCGATGAAGAGCTTGTCGGCGTCGACGAGGTTCTTGTCGAGGTCGTCGAAGTCGGAGAGGATGAGCTGCCCCCATGAGAAGAAGTGGTCGAGGGACTCGCTGCTGCCCGTGAGCGCCGTATAGATGTTGTAGACCTTGAAGATGAGCGACATCTGGTCGGGTACGGTCAGCGTGGAATGCTGGCGGAAGAGGTCGCTGATGGTGTAGTAGGCAGGGCTCCACAGCGGGTGCCCCGTCTCCTCATAGAGCGCCTGGTTGAGGAAGAGGGAGGCGCGCTTGTTGGGGAATATTACAGCCACATCGGCCAAGTGGTCGGCACCATGCTTGGCAAGGATGTCTTTGGCAACGTATTGTAGAAATGTCATCTGTCGTGCGTAATTTATACCTCTATAATGTCATCGTGGCGGATATACCACAGATAGCCTTTGACGTGGGCATAGCCCATCTGCTGGAGGAGTGAGACGTATCTCCCCACCTGGCGCTTATGCTCCTCGTTCTGCCTGCCCGTTTTGAAGTCGATGACGATCATCTCCTTGCCATCGTAGATGACGCGGTCGGGCCGCCGCTTGTCGATGCGGTCGTGCTCAGTATCGTAATAGATGATGGAGCACTCGTTCATCACTGTCCAGCGTGGTGAGAACCATTCGTGAATCTGCGGGATGGCGAGCTTCTTCTGGATAAAGGCTTTCAGCTGCGGGCGCGTCATAGGGTGGTTGTAGAGGATGCCGTCGAACTCGAGCTGGTCGATGGCGGCGTCTACGTCTGTATAGTCGTGGATGGTGGCGAAGAGCTGGTGGAGGATGTTTCCGGTCTGGATATACTCCTCGATGCGCGCCTTGTCCTCCTGCTCGTCGTCGGGTGTGATGAAATCCGTGCTGTCGTTGCTCTGCATGAACTCTGCCTTCGAGGTGGTGTCGTCGATGGTGATGTTGACGCCCGTGCTCTCTTGCAGGAAGACGTTGGGCTCCAGCTCCTTGTCGGCCTCGTCGGTCTTAGGGCTGACCTTCGAGGGGCTCAGCGTGCCGAAGTGGTAGGTGGCCACGCCGTCGTCGTCCTCGTCCTCCTCCATGTGCAGCTCAGAGAGCTCGGGCAGGACGGTCTGAATGGTCATCGACGGATAGTCGCTGCTATCCTTCTTGCCGATGACGAAGAGGTTGCGCGAGGCGCGTGTGAAGGCCACGTAGAGGACGTTGAGGTTGTCGACGAGGCTCTTGAGATGCTCACTCTCATAGTCCTCGGCATAGATGGACATCAGCAGCTTCTTGGGGTTGATGTTCACGGGCACCACGGCGAGCTCGTTGTAAGGAGCTTGCGCGGGCTCCACCCAGAGAATGTCGCGGCGGTCCTCTATCTGCCAGTCGCAGTAGGGCATGATGACATTGTCAAACTCCAGGCCTTTGCTCTTGTGCACGGTGAGGAGTCTGATGCCGTCAATCTCGTCGCTGTGGATGGATTTGGCGCAGAGGCTCTCGTCCCACTCCTCGATGAACTCGTCGATGCCGGCAATGTGCTTCTGCAGGAAGTTGGAGAGCTGGTCGAAGAAAGCGCAGACATAGGCGCTCTCGTTGTTGAGGGTCTTGAGGTGGAAGATGGCGTAGAGCTCTTCTGCCAGGTCTATGAGCGGCTTGGAGAGTAGCTTGGCGCGGTCTGCCGTCAGCTCTACGGGCAGGGCCGAAGAGACGCCCTTGTCGCTGAGAAAGAGGTCGGCCTCGGAGAGCTCGCGGCCCTGCTCCTGACAGCGGATGGAGGCATAGGCCTTGGCTAAGAAAGCCTCGGTGAGCTTGTCGGCGGGGTTGGTGAGCAGGACCATGGCCTTGACGATGACACAGACGGCGAGGGAGGCGTCGAGGCGGAAGGCCTCGTCGGAGACCATGTTGACCTTGAAACTTCGGCCGTTGACGGTGATGTCATTGTGCAGGAAGTAGTCAGCCAGGAACTTGATGTGCTTGTTCTTTCTGACGATGATGGCTATCTTCTTCTCCGGGATACCCTTGCTGAGAAGCATCTCCACGGTGGCCTTGACCTTGGAGACCATGAGCTCCTCATAGCTGTCTTTGGGCAGCAGGGAGATGCTGACGAGTCCGGCCATGGGCTTGGCAGGGGGCGTCTTCTGCCGCACATCCTCGTAGGCGTGCTTAATCAGCAGGGCCTCGTGGAGGATGCTGTCTTTTACCTTCTTCTCAGAGAGGTCGGCGAAGGAGGCTGTGGCCGTGAGCTCGGCCGCCTTGCTGAAGAAGGCGTTGTTGAAGTTGACGATGTTGGGCTGCGAGCGGTAGTTGGTGTCGAGGTTCTCCACCTTCACCTTGTTGGGGTAGTTCTCCGGCGTGAGGCCCTGGAGGAGCGTCCAGTCGCCGTCGCGCCACCGGTAGATGCTCTGCTTGACGTCGCCGACGATGAGACTGCCATTCTGGTGGGCGATGCAGTCGTCTAAGAGGACTTTGAAGTTCTCCCACTGGATGGTGCTGGTGTCCTGAAACTCGTCAATCATGATATATCGCAGCTGTCCGCCTATCTTCTCGTAGATGAACGGAGAGTCGGATTTGTCGATGAGACTGTTGAGGAGCTTCTGTGTGTTGCTGAGGGGGTAGTCGTTGTTGGCAGCGTTGATGTTGTTGACCTCCTGCTCGATGCGTCCTAAGAGTCGTAGCTGGTTGATATTCTGTAGGGTCAGCAGTACGGAGACGGTTGTCAGAGCCGCTTGCTTGCGTGCCGCCTCGGCCTCTTCGAGGAGCGGTCCCACCTCGTTGATGATGACCTGTGATTCCGGCCGGTTGATGTCGGCCTTTTTCACTAAAGCCTCGTGGTCGGCCATGCCTTTGAGGATATAGGAGTTCGGCATCTTCGGGATGTCGCCGAGGTAGTGCCCGTTGGCGAGGTTCTCGAAGTAGCCCGGGGCATTGCTGTGGCCGTGGGAATAGCACTGGTCCGTGAGGCCGGCATGGGCAGCGATGGCGGCATAGCGGTCGGCAAAGTCCTTCATGGTCTTGTCGGCCTTGCCTTTCAGAGCCCTCAGTGAAGAAGTGTATTTCTTGAATGTAGCAGCATCATCCATCAGGTTGTGCAGCTTGTCCTGGTGGTCTTTATAGAAATCGGAGAAGATGTTCTTACCGAATTCCTTTATCTGACTGATGATATTCCAGCTCTTGTCGTCGGTCATGCGCTCGTTGATGAAGTCCATGATCCATCCCAAGAGCGGGTCGTTCTCCGTGTTGATATTCTCGATGATATTGTCCACGGCCTGGCTCTCGACCTCGTAGTCGTTGAGCATGACCTGCAGGTTGGCAGTGAGTCCGAGCTCTCGTGCGAGATTGCGGAGGACACGCTGGAAGAAGCTGTCGATGGTCTCGACGCGGAAGGCATTGTAGTCGTGGACGAGCATTGTCAGTGCGTCGGCGGCCCTGTTGCGGATGACTTTCTCCGACAATTGTGGGAAAGCCTCCTTCACCTTATTAAAATAGTCTTCGGCGTCGGGCAGGCTGTTGGCAATGCCATAGAGTTTAGACAAGATGCGTTGCTTCATCTCTTGCGTGGCCTTATTGGTAAAGGTCACGGCAAGAGTGTAGCGATAGTTTTGCGGGTCGCTGACAAGGAGCTTGATATACTCCACGGCAAGCGTGAATGTCTTGCCACTGCCAGCGCTCGCTTTATAAACGGTCAGAGGGGCTGTATTAGTAAGCACGTGCGATGATAACCTTGTTAACGGCGGGCTTGCCACTGACCATGTCGGTCAGTCCCTCTACATTCTGGTCGTAGGCGAAAGGAATGCAGCGGATGGTGGCCTGTGTGTCTTCCTTAATCTTTGCTTCCGTCTCGGCAGTACCGTCCCATGGGCAGAGGAAGAAGCCGCCGTCCTTGATGCGCTCCTTGAACTCGTCGTAGTTGTTGCACTCGTAGACATGTGCGTCGCGATAGGCTTTGGCCTTCTCGAAGATGCTCTTCTGCATGTCCTTGAGGGTCTCCTTGACGCGGTCGGCGATGCCGTCGAAGCTGACATTTTCCTTCTCCAAGGTGTCGCGGCGCATGATCTCGATGGTGTTGTTCTCCAGGTCGCGGCCGCCCATGACGAGGCGTACGGGCACGCCCTTGAGCTCGTAGTCGGCAAACTTGAAGCCTGGGCGCTTGTTGTCGGCGTCGTCGTATTTGACGCTGATGCCGGCGGCGCGGAGCTCGTCGATGACGGGCTGGAGCTTGGCGGAGATGGCAGCCAGCTGCTCGGCATTCTTGTTGATAGGCACGATGACGACCTGGATAGGTGCCAGGCGCGGAGGCAGCACGAGGCCGTTGTCGTCGGAGTGGACCATGATGAGGGCGCCCATGAGACGTGTGGAGACGCCCCAGGAAGTAGCCCAGACATACTCCGGCTTGTTGTCCTTGTTGAGGAAGGTGACATCGAAGCTCTTGGCGAAGTTCTGGCCGAGGAAGTGGCTGGTGCCGCTCTGCAGGGCCTTGCCGTCCTGCATCATAGCCTCGATGGTGTAGGTGTTCAGGGCGCCGGCGAAGCGCTCTGTGGGGCTCTTGACACCCTGGAGGACAGGGACGTCCATCCAGTTCTCCACGAAGTCGGCATAGACATGGAGCATCTTCTGTGCCTCAGCCTCAGCCTCCTCCTTGGTGGCGTGGGCGGTATGGCCCTCCTGCCAGAGGAACTCAGAGGTGCGCAGGAAAGGACGTGTGCGCATCTCCCAGCGCATGACATTACACCACTGGTTGCACATGATGGGCAGGTCGCGCCAGGAGTGAATCCAGTTCTTATAGGTGTGCCAGATCATCGTCTCGGAAGTAGGACGGATGACGAGGGGCTCATCGAGCTTGGCCTCGGGGTCTACGACAATCTTGTTGTCGTCGGTGGCCTTAAGACGGTAGTGGGTCACCACAGCGCTCTCCTTGGCAAAGCCTTTGACGTGCTCGGCCTCGCGGGCGAAGAAGCTCACGGGGATGAGAAGCGGGAAATAAGCATTCTGAACACCGGTCTCCTTGAACATCTTGTCAAGTTGAGCCTGCATCTTCTCCCAGATAGCATAGCCATAAGGTTTGATAATCATACAGCCTCTCACAGGAGCTGTCTCGGCAAGGTCTGCCTTCATCACCAAGTCGTTGTACCACTGGCTGTAGTCGTCAGCGCGCTTGGTAAGTTGTTTTAATTCTTTTGCCATAATATATACGGGAAATAGGGTTATCCCTATTCTTTTTAGGCGTTTCCCCTTTCCCCAGATGATTAAATTGATTAATTTTGCGGCAAAGTTAATAAAAAAAGATTGCATATGAATCTTTAATGCCCAAAAAAGGGTAACTTTGCAAAAAGAAAATAGTATAAAAATAAAAATATTACAGCTATGAAGAACGTAAAGACAGTTGCTTTAGGCATGTGCATGCTTACCGTAGTGAGCGGTTTCACATTTACAAGTTGCTCCACAAAGCAGGGCACCGGTACGCTGATTGGTGCTGGCGGTGGTGCAGCATTAGGCTCTATCATTGGTGCTATCGCCGGTCATGGTAAGGGTGCCGCTATCGGTGCTGCCATCGGTGGTGCTGTCGGTGCCGGCGCTGGTACGCTCATCGGCCGTCATATGGACAAGGTTGCTGCCCAGGCTGCCCAGGTGGAGAACGCCAAGGTGGAGACGGTGACAGACGCCAATGGTCTGAAGGCCGTGAAGGTGACCTTCGACAATGGCATCCTCTTCAAGGTGGGCAAGTCTGACCTGCAGGCTGGTGCCAAGACCGATTTGACAAAGTTTTCTCAGGTGCTGAAGAACAACACCGACTGCCAGGTTGACATCCAGGGCTATGCCTCTTCCGATGGCTCCGACCAGCTCAACCTCACACTCTCTCAGAGCCGTGCTAACGCTGTGAAGAACTATCTCACTTCTATCTGCGGTGTCTCTGCCTCACAGATTAAGAACGCTGTCGGCTATGGTGAGACCAACCTCGTCACCAATGCTGACGGCACTGAGAACCGCGAGGCCAGCCGCCGAGTAGAGGTCTATCTGTATGCTTCTCAGGCTATGGTCGACGCTGCTAATGCCGGAACGCTGAAGTAAGTATTTTGAGGTATTTAAGCATTTTGACGTATTAAAGCAAACGTTTTGAAGAAATTCCGTCAAATAGTACGCTGGGTGGTGGGAGTGTTTTTCGCTTCCACCATTCTTGCTGTTATTGCCTATCGGTTTATTCCGGTCTTTATCACTCCGCTGATGGTGATCCGCTGCGTGCAGAATGGCTCTTTCACCATTCACCATCGCTGGATACCGCTCGATGAGATGTCGCCGCACATGCCAGTGGCTGTCATGGCCAGTGAGGACTCCCGCTTCCTGCTCCATCATGGTTTTGACTTCCAGGCTATCGGCGATGCTGCTAAGCACAATCTGCGTGGCGGCAAGAAGCATGGCGCCAGCACTATCTCGCAACAGACGGCCAAGAACGTCTTTCTCTGGCCGGGGCGCTCATGGATTCGCAAAGGCTTTGAGGTGTATTTCACGGCGCTCATAGAAGTCTTCTGGGGCAAGCACCGTATCATGGAAGTCTATCTCAACTCTATAGAGATGGGTCCGAGTATATATGGTACGGCAGCGTGTGCGGAGTATAACTTCGGCAAGAAGGCCAGTGACCTAAGCCGTGGCGAGTGTGCGCTCATTGCCGCCACACTCCCGAACCCACGCCGCTTCTCCTCGAAATATCCCAGTGCGTATATGCGGAAGCGCCAACGGCAGATTATGGCCAACATGCGCTTTATTCCGTCTTTTCCGAAAGAGGGTGAAGATTATGACCCGACGACGGCAGTAGGAGGTACCTACCGATAAGAGCAGAGTGGACAGCCGCTGAGGGTAGGGGGCTGCTTACTGCTCTAACTAACAGATTTTGTTTCAGACTTTATATCTTTATCAATGCTCGAAAATCAGATATTGCAAGAATTAAACGACGCCCAGCGCGCCGCTGTTGTTTATTGTGACTCACCGCAGCTTGTCATAGCCGGTGCCGGGTCGGGAAAGACGCGGGTGCTGACTTACAAGATAGCCTACATCTTAGAGCATTATGACATGAAGCCTTGGAATATCCTGGCGCTGACGTTTACCAACAAGGCAGCCAACGAGATGAAGGCGCGCATTGCCGCCATTGTCGGCGAGGAGCGGGCCCGCTACTTGCAGATGGGCACCTTTCACTCTATCTTCTCCCGCATCCTGCGCGTGGAGGCTTCGAATATCGGCTATACATCGGACTTCACCATCTATGACGAGACCGACTCCCGCTCGCTGATAAAGAATATCGTCAAGCAGATGGGGCTCGATGACAAGACCTATAAGCCTGCCACCGTGCATGCCGCTATCTCCATGGCCAAGAACCAGTTGCAAGGCCCTTCCCAGTATGCTGAGGATGGTGAGAAACTGCAACGCGACAGGCGGCGGAATATGCCGGAGACGCACAAGATATTCCTGCTCTATGAGCAGCGGCTGAAGCAGGCCAACGCCATGGATTTTGACGACCTCCTCGTCAAGACTTACACATTATTATATAGTCATCCTGAGATTTGCCAGAAATATGCCTCTCGCTTCCTTTACGTTCTCGTCGACGAGTATCAGGATACGAACTTTGCCCAGCAGCAGATAGTCAGACTGCTCACGAAAGGCAACCCGCATGTGTGTGTCGTGGGCGATGACTATCAGAGTATCTACGCCTTCCGTGGCGCCAACATCGCCAACATCTTGCAGTTTGGTAAGATCTTTGAGGGTGCAAAGCTTTTCAAACTTGAACAGAACTACCGCTCTACACAGAATATCGTGGCTGCCGCCAACTCCTTGATGAAGCACAACCACGACCAGATAGACAAGGATGTGTACAGTAAGAATGCTGATGGCGATAAGGTCGTCGTCTATGAGACGGCTTCCGACAAGCGGGAGGCGGCTGTCGTCTGTAGGGAGATTAAACTCCTGATGCAGAAAGAGGGTTTGCATTACCGTGACTTTGCCATCCTCTACCGCACCAATGCGCAGAGCCGCACCTTTGAGGAGGAGATGCGTAAGCCAGAGACGGGGATGGGCGCTAACTACCGTATCTATGGTGGTCTGAGCTTCTACCAGCGGAAAGAGATAAAAGATGTGATTGCTTACTTCCGCCTCGTTGTCAACCCCAATGACGAGGAGGCTTTCCGCAGGGTTATCAACTATCCTGCCCGAGGCATTGGCAATACGACGATAGCTAAAATCGTGGATGCCGCGCAGGCTGCGGGGGTGAGCCTCTGGGAGACTATCTGCCATCCTGCTGAGAATGGGCTGGCCGTGAACCGCGGCACGCTGACAAAGCTCGACAACTTCCGGGCGCTGATTAGCAGCTTTACGGACACACTGACCACGAAAGACGCATTGACGTTGGGAAGGGAGATTCTCACCAACAGCGGGATAGAGGCCGATTTGGCGCAGGATAAGTCGGCGGAGGGCGATGCCCGACGCGAGAATGTCGACGAGCTGATTTCCGGTATCGCTGCCTTCGTGCAGGCGCAGCAGGAGGATGGCAACCTGGAGCGGGTGTCGTTGGCGGACTATCTGCCGACGGTCTCGCTGATGACGGATCAGGACAACAGCGACGACTCTGACGACAAGGTGACGCTGATGACAGTGCACGCAGCCAAGGGCTTGGAGTTCAACACCGTCTTTGTCGTTGGACTGGAGGAGAATATCTTCCCGAGCATGATGTCCGTGGATAATCCCAAGGACCTTGAGGAAGAGCGCCGTCTGCTCTATGTGGCTATCACGCGTGCTGAGAAGCATTGCTTCCTGACATGGGCCCATACGCGGTGGCGCTATGGCAAGATGGATGCCTTTGTCTCGCCCAGCCGTTTTATCGATGAGATAGACGATAAATATAAGGAGACGCGGTCGGAAGGTGGCTCTGCTGACTATGGCAGTAGCTATGGCCGTTCACGTAGCCGATGGAGTGAAGAGCTGCCCTTTGGCGGGCGTGATGATTACGAAATCAACAAACCCTATACGGGCTACCATGCTTGGGGCGACGATGCGCCGCGCTACAACAGCCGCATGCAGAACTCCCGGCCTGTGGCCGATCGGTTTATGGCCGACCCCAAGCCGAAGCTGACATCACCGCATCGTCCGGAGGCGGCCGTGAACCCCTTCTCGGAATCCTTTGAGCAGAAGCTCAGGAAGAGTGGCAACTGGTCGCGCGTCTCCAAGGCTGTCACGAATGGTGGACGCTCCATGCCCCGAAACAGTGCAGGTGCGGGTGCTGCGTCAGGTTTTCAGCAGCTCGCCGAGGGGACTATGATAGAGCACCCGCGCTTCGGGCGGGGCCGGGTCGTCAGAGTGGAAGGACAGGGTGAGAACCAGAAAGCCACCGTGGACTTTGAGCAGACCGGACAGAAACAGCTTCTCCTGAAGTTTGCGCACTTCTCCATTGTGAAGTGATGATTCGGGCCGAGAGCGGTGGGCAATCTTACATATCGGTTCTATCCGATGCGGTGGTCAATCCGCTAAATGCTAAACTTGGGAATTGAGCGCATCAATTGACATAAAAATTGTATATTCATGGGCAATCCTTAAAGGATTGCCTATTTTTTTGGAATTTTATGACAAATTATTTGTCAGGATGGAAATAAAACCGTATGTTTGCAATCTCAAAAGAAACGGATTGCTTATAACCATCAAAAACTATTGAGATATGAAGAAGTATAATTTCAACGCGGGACCGTCTATGCTCCCTCGTGTGGTCATTGAGAATACTGCCAAGCAGATTCTTGATTTTAATGGCTCTGGCTTGTCGCTGATGGAAATCAGCCATCGTGCTAAGGACTTCCAGCCTGTTGTCGACGAGTCAGTGGCGCTTATCAAGGAGCTGCTGGATATTCCTGAGGGCTATTCGGTCATCTTCCTCGGTGGCGGCGCTTCCCTGCAGTTCATGCAGATTCCTGCCAACTTCCTTATCAAGAAGGCGGGCTACGTCAACACCGGCACATGGGCTAAGAAAGCCATGAAGGAAGCCAAGCACTTCGGTGAGACCGTGGAGGTGGCATCATCAGCAGCCGACAACTACACGCATCTGCCTCACCACTTTGACATCCCCGCTGATCTGGACTATCTCCATATCACTACCAATAATACCATTTACGGCACAGAATGCCGCAAGGATATCGATGCTCCCGTGCCTCTCATCGCCGATATGTCTTCTGATATCATGAGCCGCCCCGTCGATGTGTCTAAATACACCGCTATCTATGCCGGCGCACAGAAGAATATGGCTATGGCCGGCGTCACGGTCATCATCGTCAAGGACGATATGCTGGGCAAGGCTCCGCGTGAGTTGCCTACGATGATCGACTACCGTACGCATGTGGAGAAGGGCAGCATGTTCAATACACCGCCTGTGGTGCCTATCTACTCGCTCTTGGAGACCATGCGCTGGGTGAAGGCTCAGGGTGGCGTGAAAGAGATGGACCGTCGTGCTCAGGAGCGCGCAAAGATTGTCTATGACGAGATAGACCGCAACAAGCTCTTCCGTGGTACGGTGGATGCCTGCGACCGCTCGGTGATGAACATCTGCTTCGTCATGAACGATGAATACAAGGATTTGGAGAAGCCTTTCCTCGACTTCGCTACTGAGAAGGGCATGGTAGGCATCAAGGGCCACCGCTCTGTCGGAGGCTTCCGTGCAAGCTGCTACAACGCTCAGACCTTAGAGGGCGTCAACGCGCTGGTGAGCTGCATGAAAGAGTTTGAAGCAAAACACTAAATTCCTAAACCATGAAGATATTAGTAGCAACAGAGAAGCCTTTTGCAGCCGCTGCCGTGGCAGGTATCAAGAAAGCTGCTGAGGCTGAGGGCCACGAGGTCGTGCTCCTCGAAAAATATACTGATAAGCAGCAGCTCCTCGACGCTGTCAAGGACGCTGACGCCATGATTGTCCGCTCTGACAAGGTGACGAAAGAGGTGCTCGACGCTGCCGGCAAACTGAAGATTGTCGTCCGTGCAGGTGCTGGATACGACTCCATCGATACCGCTTATGCCAAAGAGAAGGGCGTCGTAGTAGAGAATACGCCTGGACAGAACTCCAACGCCGTGGCTGAGCTGGTCTTCGGACTCCTCGTCTACACCGTCCGCAACTTCTTCAACGGTAAGGCTGGCAGCGAGCTGAAGGGTAAGAAGCTCGGCATCTTAGCTTTCGGTAATGTAGGCCGTAATGTGGCACGCATCGCCAAGGGCTTTGGCATGGACGTCTATGCCTTCGATGAGTTTGTCCCTGCTGAGAAGATAGAGGCTCAGGGCGTTCACACCGCTAAGGATCGTGACGACCTGTTCAAGACCTGCGATGTCGTCTCCTTGCATATCCCCGCTACTGACGAGACACGCAAGAGCATCAACTACGACGTCGTGAGCCAGCTCAAGAAGGGTGGCATCCTTATCAATACAGCCCGTAAGGAGGTCATTGATGAGGACGGACTGCTCAAGCTCCTTGCCGAGCGTGAGGACCTGAAATATATCACAGATATCAAGCCTGACAAGGACGAAGAGTTCCAAAAGTTTGAGGGACGCTATTTCTCTACGCCGAAGAAGATGGGCGCGCAGACAGCGGAGGCAAACATCAATGCCGGTATTGCTGCTGCTAATCAGATTAATGCCTTCTTCAAGACGGGAGATGAGAAATTCCGTGTGAACAAATAGACTTTTTATTAGCTTTTAGCTTCTTAGTCGTCACTAAGAAGCTAAAAGCTTTCATCTTCTAACATTACTTTCAACTTCTAACTCTAAACATTATGGCTATTGTAAAACCTTTTCGTGGTATCCGTCCGCCTAAAGAGCTCGTCGAGAAAGTAGAAAGCTACCCTTATGATGTCCTGTCCTCAGAGGAAGCCAAAAAGGCTGCCGAAGGCAATGAGATGAGCTTCTATCATATTAATATGCCTGAAATCAACTTCCCCGATGGCACCGCTTCCGATGATCCCCGTGTCTATGACGAGGCTAAGAAGCAGTTTGAGAAGTTTCAGGCCAAGGGCTGGCTCGTGCAGGATAAGGAGGAGAACTATTACCTTTATGCCCAGAGCATGAAGGACAAGACACAATATGGTATTGTTGTGGCAGCCTCGGCCGACGACTATCATAACGGCCACATCAAGCGCCATGAGCTCACGCGGCGTGAGAAAGAGGACGACCGCATGAAGCACGTCCTTGTCACCGATGCCAATATGGGACCGGCTTTCTTTGCCTATCCCGATGATGAGGTGCTCAATGGCATCATCGCTAAATATGCAGCCCAACAACCCGAGTATGATTTCGTAGCTCCTGAGGATGGCTTCCGCCACCAGCTGTGGGTCATCAGCGACAAGGCTGACATAGACACCATCACGAAGGAGTTTGCCAAGATTCCTACCCTCTACATTGCCGACGGTCATCACCGCTCTGCCGCCGCCGCGCGTGTGGCCGAGGAGAAGGCAAAGGCAGACCCGCACCATACCGGCAAAGAGGAATACAACTACTTCATGGCGGTCTGCTTCCCGGCCAGTCAGCTGACAATCCTTGACTACAACAGAGTCGTGAAGGACCTCCATGGAATGACACCGGAGGAGTTTCTGAAGGCTCTGGAGAAGAACTTCACCGTGGAGAAGATGGGCCCGCAGGAATATCGGCCGGCAAAGCTCCATGAGTTCTCGCTCTATCTCGATGGCGACTGGTACCGTTTGGAGGCACGTCCGGGGACCTTTGATGATAACGATCCGATAGGCTCTTTGGATGTTGACATCTCCAGCAGGCTCATCCTCGACGACCTCATGGGCATCAAGGACCTGCGATCCGACAAGCGCGTGGACTTCGTGGGCGGACTGCGAGGTCTGAAAGAGTTGAAGCGCCGCGTCGACTCTGGCGAGATGCGATGGGCATTGGCGCTATACCCTGTGTCGATGAAACAAATCATGAGAATCGCTGACAGCGGAAAGATAATGCCGCCGAAGGCAACCTGGTTCGAACCAAAGTTGAGGTCCGGACTGGTGATACATAAACTGTCATAGTGGAAGATACATTTCGGACAATAGAGACTATGGGCGAGGGTTACTACACCGAGAAGCGTAGTAAGTTCCTCGCCTTTGCATGCCATGTGGAAACGGTAGAGGAAGCGATGCAGATCGTAGCACAATACCGCAAGAAGTATTATGATGCCCGACATTGCTGTTATGCGTATATGTTGGGTCCAGCGCGCGATACATTCAGGGCTAATGACGATGGCGAGCCGTCGTCGACAGCCGGTAAACCCATCTTGGGGCAGATCAACAGCCATGGGTTGACAGACGTCCTCATCGTGGTGGTGAGATATTACGGCGGTGTCAATCTCGGGACGGGTGGATTGATAGTAGCTTACAGGACGGCGGCCGATGACGCCATCAGCAAGGCAAAGGTCGTAGAGAGGGTCGTGGAAGAGAAGATAACCTACACTTTCACTTGGCCTATGATGAATGGCGTGATGAGGGTCGTCAAGGAGATGCAGCCCAGGATTGTGAGTCAGGATTTCGATAACACATGCTCTATCACCCTCGCTATCAGAAAGAGTAAAGCCGATGAACTTAGAAGTCGTCTGGCAAAGCTAAGTTTCTAACAAGTCAATGAATCTATGAAGAGATTTCTAAAATATTTTCTTTCGGTTTTACCTGTCTTCTTCCTTATCTTATTTCTTGCCATAGCGATACGCGTCTATGGCATCGATGCGCTCTCGGGTCCGAGTCAGCTTGTCCTCATCTTCTCTACAGGCATCTCTGTACTCATCGCCATGCTCTTCTTCCACACCACGTGGAAGGTGCTGGAAGAGGAAATTAATCATTCTGTAGGGAGTATCGGTTCGCCGATTGTCATCCTGCTGCTCATCGGCATGCTCTCGGGCACGTGGATGGTCAGCGGTGTGGTGCCGATGCTCATCTATTACGGCATGCAGATGGGGCATGGCGGGTATGCTCAACACCGTGTGGATTATTCTGTGTGCTATCTGTTTTGGTGGTGTGATGAAGGCAAGTGGAATGCTGACAAATATCGTGAGTCTGGTGCTGCCGCTTACCCGTACGCGTGTCGGACTTGTGGCATCAACGGTCTTCTCCGGCATCTTCTTCAATGCCACAGCCGCCGACCAGTTCCTGTCCATTATGCTCAACGCAAGTATGTTTGGAGACATCTATAAGAAGGAAGGCTATGAGCCGAGGCTGCTGAGTAGAAGCATTGAGGACTCCAGCACCGTCACCTCAGTACTCATTCCGTGGAGCACCTGTGGCATGACGCAGTCGACAGTGCTCAATGTGCCGACGCTGACTTACCTGCCTTATTGCTTCTTCAATATCTTAGCCCCCATCACGAGCATCTGCATTGCAGCCTTAGGATTCAAAATCTACAGGACGGCGAAGGCAGCGCAGGCCTAATATTGCCCCTCTGTCTTTTTCTTATGCACGAAGCCGACAGTGCCCATGACGATGAGTATGAGCGGAAGGATATTGAGGATATTATAGTTGGTCAGCCCGGTGAGATAGAAGATGACATAGAGCACGACACCCGAATAGACGAGGCCTATTCCGGTGTTTCTGACGCAGAACGCAAATGTCTTCTCTGCTGCCGACTTGATGCGATGATATAGAACAGTCTTTTTCATTTCTGGTGCAAAAGTACAGATAAAAAGGCTACAAAGCGCGGGAAAAATGTTAAAAAGCAGAAAAAGACAGCGTTAAGGTGGTGGGGTTCAGAGAAAAAGCAGTACCTTTGCACTCGCATTTTGCAAAATAATATATTTATTCATTTAAAAGTAGTATGAATCAATACGAAACCGTTTTCATTTTGACTCCCGTTTTGTCTGATGATCAGATGAAGGAAACGGCCGCTAAATTCAAGAAACTGCTCACCGATAATGGTGCTGAGATTCTGAACGAAGAGGCTTGGGGACTTAAGAAGATGGCCTACGCCATTGAGAAGAAATCAACAGGCTTCTACTGCCTGCTCGAGTTCAAGGCAGAGTCGTCAGTTATCAACACCCTCGAGACCGGCTTCCGCCGCGACGAGAAAGTTATTCGTTTCATGACCGTTAAGCTCGACAAGTATGCTGCTGCATACGCTGAGAAGCGTCGCGCTAAGTGGGCTAAAAAGTTGGAGGCATAAATCATGGCTGAGCAGAAAAGAAACAACGCAAACGGCGAAATTCGCTATTTGACAGCTCCTTCCATCGACACAAGGAAGAAGAAGTACTGCCGTTTCAAGAAGAGCGGCATCAAGTATATCGACTATAAGGATCCTGAGTTCCTGAAGAAGTTCCTCAATGAGCAGGGTAAGATTCTTCCCCGCCGTATCACAGGCACTTCTCTGAAGTATCAGCGCCGTGTGGCACAGGCTGTAAAGCGTGCGCGCCAGATTGCACTGCTTCCATTCGTAACCGATTTGTTGAAGTAATAAGGAGGAGGCTAAGAAATGGAAATCATACTGAAAGAAGATATCATCGGTCTTGGTTACAAGAACGAGATTGTAAACGTTAAGAACGGCTATGGCCGTAACTACCTGATTCCTACAGGTAAGGGTGTTATCGCTTCTGAGAGCGCTAAGAAGGTTCTCGCTGAGAACCTGAAGCAGCAGGCTTCTAAGCTCGCTGCTCTGAAGGCTGAGGCTGAGAAGCGTGCTGAGCAGCTGAAGGACGTTGTCGTCACAGTGGCTGCCAAGGTGGCTGCTACAGGTCATCTCTATGGTTCTGTAGGCCCTGCTAAGGTTGCTGAAGAGCTCGCTAAGCTCGGCATTGAGATCGATCGCAAGATCATCACTATGCACGAGGCTCGCAAGGTCGGTGACTTCGAGGCTACTGTTCACTTCCACAAGGATGTAGAGGTGAAGGTTCCTGTTAAGGTCATCGCTGAGAACAAGCCCGAGCCTAAGGCCGCTGAGGAAGAGGCTCCTAAGGCTGAGGAGGCTAAGGCTGAGACAGAGGCTCCCGTTGAGGAGGCTCCTAAGGCCGAGGAAGAGGCTCCCGCTGCAGAGTAAGGAGCTTCCCTGGTTTTGGATCTCAACAGAGATCGCAATATAATGTTCAAAAAGATCCCATCTATCCTTGTGGTAGGTGGGATTTTTTTATTTCTCTACTTGGCGGGACGTTTGCGGTAGCTCTTACGTATATTCGTGGCATATGCCGCAGAAGTCCGTGGCAAATGTCGCAGAAGTCCGTGGCAAATGTCGCAGATATTCGTGGCAAATGCCGTGCATCACCGTGCCAATTGATGGGGTGGGGGCATGCAGGTTGCAATTTCTTCTTTTTTATCATTTGTTTTCAGCATTGTAGGTGAGTGTCTGCATTTTTTTTGCTAACTTTGCAAAAGATAGACTGCAATATCACGATACATACTGCTATAGGACAACAATTTAAATATTATCATACAAAAATGAAAGCATTTGTATTCCCTGGACAAGGGTCCCAGTTTGTAGGTATGGGTAAAGACCTCTATGAGAACAACGCGCTTGCTAAAGAACTTTTCGATAAGGCTGATGAGATTCTCGGCTTTAAGATTACAGATATCATGTTTGCTGGCACTGACGAGCAGCTGAAGGAGACGAAGGTGACACAGCCTGCCGTTTTCCTCCACAGTGTTATCTCTGCCCTCTGCTTGGGCGACGAGTTCCAGCCTGCCATGGTTGCCGGTCATTCTCTGGGTGAGTTCTCAGCGCTTGTCGCCAGTGGTGCGCTGAGCTTTGAGGATGGTCTGAAGCTCGTGGCAGCACGTGCCAACGCCATGCAGAAAGCCTGCGAGAAGAATCCTGGCACGATGGCTGCCATCATCGCTCTGCCTGACGAGACGGTAGAGGGTGTCTGCGAGGAGATTCGCAAAGAGGGTAAGGTCGTCGTTGCTGCTAACTACAACTGCCCGGGCCAGCTTGTTATCTCAGGTGAGAAGGAGGCTATTGCCGAGGCTTGTGAGAAGCTGAAGGCAGCAGGTGCTAAGCGTGCACTCCCGCTGAATGTCAGTGGCGCTTTCCATTCTCCGCTGATGCAGCCTGCTAAGGAAGAGCTTCAGGCTGCCATTGAGAAGACAGCTTTCTCAGCTCCTAAGTGCCCCGTCTATCAGAATGTCGATGCTAAGCCGCATACTGACCCCGCTGAGATTCAGGCAAACCTCATCGCTCAGCTCACAAGCCCCGTGCGTTGGACAAAGAGCGTGCAGAACATGATTGCCGATGGTGCTGACGACTTCACAGAGTGCGGTCCCGGCAAGGCTCTGCAGGGTATGATTCATCGTATTGACAAAGCTGTTGCCGTAAAAGGTATCGCTTAAACCATCAGGGAGGTCCGGAACAGTTGTCTGCTCCGGATAGCTAAACTCCAAAGTTCGATTTGATGAACAAGAAGATAATAATTTACCAGGTTCTCCCGCGTCTTTTCGGCAACCGTAATTCTACTTGTAAGAAGGATGGTACGCTTGCTGAGAATGGGGTGGGGAAGATGAACGATTTCGACACCATTCGCCTGCGGAAAATCCATGAGATGGGCTTTACCCATGTCTGGTATACAGGCTTGCTGCGACATGCCACGACGACAGACTACACACAGTATGGCATACCACGGCAGCATGCTTCTGTGGTCAAGGGCAAAGCAGGTTCGCCATACGCTATCGTAGACTATTATGACATCGATCCGGACCTTGCTGTTGACGTGCCCAATCGCATGGGTGAGTTTGAGGAGCTTGTCAGCCGCACGCATCTCGCTGGGATGAAAGTCATCATCGACTTTGTGCCTAACCATGTCGGACGAGAGTATAAGAGCATCAACCTGCCTGCCGGTACGCGTGATCTTGGAGCCGATGACAACACAAACAAACATTTCGACCCTCAAAACAACTTCTACTACTGCCCTGGACATCAGTTTGTAAGCCCTGCTTCAGCGGAAGATGACTTCTCTCCCTATGTGGAATTTCCTGCTAAATGCACAGGTAACGATAAGTTCAATGCCACACCCGGATTATATGACTGGTATGAGACGGTAAAGCTCAACTACGGCATTGACTATTGTGATGCCGGTGGACGTAGCTATCATTATAATCCCGTCCCTGACACGTGGAAGAAGATGACGGAGATTCTCCTCTTCTGGGCTGCGAAAGGCATTGACGGCTTCCGCTGCGATATGGCGGAGATGGTACCGCATGAGTTCTGGGCTTATGCTACGAATATTGTCAAGGAGAGCTTCCCGAATATCATCTTTATCGGTGAGGTCTATGATACTAATCAGTATCGTACCTATGTTGCTTCGGGATTCGATTATCTCTATGATAAAGTCGGCATGTACGACTGCCTGCGTGATGTGGTCTGTGAGCGTCGTCCTGCCAACAGTATCACTTATAGCTGGCAGAATACCGACGACATCAAGGACCACATGCTCTATTTCCTTGAGAACCACGATGAGCAGCGTATCGCCAGCGACTTCTTCTGTGGTGATGGTGCGAAGGCTATACCGGCTTTTGTCGTGGCAGCGCTGCTTCAGAAAAATCCCCTCATGATCTATGCTGGTCAGGAGGTCGGTGAGCGTGGAATGGATGAAGAGGGTTTCTCAGGCGTAGACGGCCGTACGACCATCTTTGACTATTGGCATGTGGACGCTGTCTACAGAGAGTTCTTCACCGCTGACAAGCTCACCGATAAGGAGCGTGAGCTGCAGCGCACCTACACACAGGTGTTGCGGATTGCCAACCGTGAGAAGGCAGTCCGTGAGGGAGACTGCTTCGACCTCATGTATGTCAACACGCATACGTGGATGTTCAACCCCCGTTCGCAATATGCCTTCCTTCGCAAGAAGGATGATGATGTGCTGCTCGTTGTCGTCAACTTCTCCCGGCCTGTTGTCCGTGTCTCCATCACGATACCGGCCCATGCTTTCGACTTCCTCGGTCTTCCGGAGCGCGATGTGCTTGCTTCTGATCTGCTGACAGGAGAGAAGCTGGAGTTGGGATTGAAGAAAGACGGTGCTGTGGAGATGACGGTGCCACCTTACGGTGCAAAGATTTTGAAATTCAGCATAAAGATGAAAGACAACGCCTACATGCTCAATGAGCACAACAAAGATGAGTTCCCGCCGGCCCATACGGCAGAGCATCTGCTCAACCAACTCATGGTACGTATGTTTGGCTGTCAGCGCTCTACAAATGCTCATATTGAGCGGAAGAAGAGCAAGATGAGCTATGTCCTCGACCATAAGCCCACACGTAGGGAAGAAAAGGCCATTGAGGATGAGATGAACCGTCTGATAGAGGCTGATATGCCTGTCACCTACGAGACGGTGGACCGTAATCATATTCCTGAAGGTGTGAGCCTGGAAAGACTTCCGAAGGATGCCTCTGAGATGATACGCCTGGTGCGTATCGGCGATTACGACGTTTGCCCATGTATTGGCAAGCACGTCAGGTCGACATCACAGATTGGTAGGTTTGTGCTGCTCGGTACCAACTGGGACGAGCCGACACATACGTTCAGAATCCGCTTCAAGGTGATACCATAACAGAAGTCCGGAAGTCCGGAAGTCCGGAATTACGGAAGTACGGAAGTACGGAAGTCCAGAAGTCCAGAAGTCCGGGTGGCCGGAAGTCCAGAAATAAGAAGTCCGGAAGTTCAGTCAAATGCATAAATATCTGAAAAGCAGGTATTATTAATGTAATGACTGTACTTCCGGACTTCTTATTTCTGGACTTCCGTACTTCCGTACTTCTGGACTTCTGTTTTTCATTGTCCCTCTCTCTCTTCCTTCATGTCTATGAACTCTCCGTTGGCGTCGTAGAATTCATATTGTAGGAAGGCGAGTTTCTGCGAGGCAATGACATGTACGCCGAATCCGTATTTCATCTGCCATTTCCGCTTCAGGCTTACAATGCCTTGGTTGATATAGGCAGCAACATACGGATGTACGTAAAGATAGAATTTGCGGATGCCTATCTTGTTTACGAGTTGGTCAATCTTTCTCTCAAGCTGGTCGGTGAACAGAATGCTGGACTTGATTTTTCCCGTGCCATTGCAGGTCGGGCATGTCTCCTCCACGTTGACGTCCATAGCCGGACGCACTCTTTGACGTGTTATCTGCATCAGTCCAAACTTGCTCAGTGGCAGAATGTTGTGGCGGGCACGGTCTTTCTGCATGTCCTTACACATGCGCTCGTAGAGCATCTGGCGGTCCTCGGCTAAGTTCATGTCTATGAAGTCGACCACGATGATTCCTCCCATATCACGTAGTCGAAGCTGGCGTGCTAGCTCGTCGGCAGCACCTAAGTTGGTGTCTAAGGCCGTAGCTTCCTGGCCGTTTTGATTCTTTGAGCGGTTGCCGCTGTTCACATCCACGACATGCATGGCCTCGGTGTGCTCAATGATGAGGTAGGCGCCATGGGCGTAGTTCACCGTCTTGCCAAAGCTGGACTTAATCTGCTTGGTAACATTGAAGTTGTCAAAGATAGGCACCTTTCCGGAATAGAGCTTAACGATTCCTGCCTTCTCAGGGGCTATGAGTGAAACATAATCCTTGACTTCCTTGCAGATGTCAGCGTCATTGACGAAGATGTTTTCGTAGGTGGGGTTGAAGAGGTCACGAAGCATGGCCACGGCTCTTCCTGTCTCTTCATAGACGAGTTGCGGCCTGCGTTGTGTGGTTTGGGCTTTTTTAAGGGCGCTGATCCATCTGTCGAAAAGAATCTTCAGCTCGGCGTCGAGCTCTGCTACCCTTTTCCCTTCAGCTACGGTTCTCACGATGACACCGCAGTTCTTGGGCTTGATGCTCTGGATGAGCTGTTTCAGTCGGGACCTCTCTTCTCCACTCTTAATCTTGGATGATACCGATACCTTGTCTCCAAAGGGGATGAGGACAAGGAAACGCCCGGCAAAGCTCAGCTCGGCGGTCAATCTCGGGCCTTTCGTAGAGATAGGCTCTTTGACAATCTGCACGAGGACTTCCTGTCCCACCTTCAGTGTCTGCTGTACGCTTCCGTCTTTCTGCAAGTCGGGCAGCCGTGAGGCTTTGTCGAGGGGAAAGAGCCGCTTGCGGTCACTCTCCACTTGCTTGAGGTACTTGGCGTAAGAGTTGAATTGACTTCCCAAATCAAGATAATGCAAGAAAGCATCACGCTCATAACCAACATCCACGAAACAGGCGTTGAGGCCCGGCATGAGCTTCTTCACCTTGGCGACGTAGATGTTACCGACAGAGAAATTTGCCGTGCGGGACTCATTCTGGTATTCCACCAGGCGCTTGTCCTCAAGCAGAGCGATGGAAATCTCTTTCGGTTTGACGTCGATAATTACTTCACTTGTCATTTCTGATGGTGTTTAACTTGTTGTCTCTTCGACAACAAATGTTCGTTCTGATGTAAGAAAAAAGGGGCACACCCTTTAAGGGCACGCCCCTTCTCAGAACTGTCGTTAGGGCTTACTTGCTCTTATGACGGTTCTTGCGCAGTCTCTTCTTACGCTTATGCGTAGCCATCTTGTGGCCTTTCTTTTTCTTACCGTTTGGCATAATAGTTAATATTAAAGTTGTTGTTTAAATGCTTTTCTTATTCGCCCTTCATCTCGTCGATGAAGACCTTTGCAGGTTTGAAGGCCGGGATGTCGTGAGCCTCGATGGTGATGGTAGTGTTTTTACCGATGTCGCGGGCTGTCTTGGCAGCGCGATGCTTGATGATAAAACTACCGAAGCCACGGAGATACACATTCTCTTTCTTTTGAAGCATGCTGCTCTTTACGGTCTCCATGAAAGCTTCTACAACCACAGAGACCTCTCTCTTTTGCAAGCCGGTCTGCTCGGTAATCTCATTGATGATATCTGCTTTTGTCATCTTTGGTGAATATCGTTTTATTATATCTTGTTTATTGACAATGATTTATTGTCGTCTGTTTCGGGTTGCAAAATTACAAATTATATCTGTGATAAGGAAAGAATAATTGTTTTTTTTTCTAATTATAAGGATTTCTTTGGGTAGAAAGGGCCTTCTCAAGCCTTTTGTCCCGCTTAGTGTGGGCTTCAAGAGGGCTTATCATTCCCTCTTTATGGCTCTTTGGTGGCTGCTGCTTAAAGGTTGGGCAGGCTGTCCTCGATTCGCTTCTGAATAATCTTGGTGAGAATCTTACCTCTATGCGTCTGCTTCGAGATGTCGTCGCGGATGGTATTTAAGTCGTTGAACATCTCGCAGGCCACCGTCTGCAGGGCGTTGGGCTGCCGCGAGCTCTTGTCACCCTCGCCATTGATGACAATCTTGATGCCCTCGTGCTCGACATGTACGTCGATGTCTGCACCGGTCATTACGGGTTCGCCGTCGTAGTGGATAGGTCCCTCCTTGGCACGGTGGATATGGAGGCGCTTGGTGCGGAAAGTCTTGATACGGGAGCTCTTGTCGAGGGTCTTGCCAAACATGTCGATGGCAATCTGCGGAGCTTCCAAGATGTCGAAAGGCTCCATGATGACCACATCCATGAGGCCGTCGTGCATGTTGGCCTGGGGAGCGATGTATGCATTGTTGCCGTACTGAGAGGCATTGGCACACGTGATGAGGAAGGCTTTGTAGTGGTTGATGCCTTCGTCGTCTTCTACCTCGTAGGTCTCGGGCTGGTAGTTGAGTCCTTTCTCTAAGATTTGTTGTACATAGGTGATAGGGCCGCGCTTACCTGCCTCGGCAAACTTGAAACTGATAAAGGCATCGAAGCCCATGCCGCAGGTGCAGAAAAACTCATGTCCATTGATAACGCAGTAGTCGAGATCGCGTATCTGGCAGGCATTGAGAATGTCTATGCTCTTCTTAACATGCAGGGGGATAAGCAGATGACGAGCCAGCCCGTTGCCGGATCCGCACGGGATGATGCCTAAGGCGGTGTTGGTATGCACGATACCTCGTGCCACCTCATTGACGGTACCGTCGCCGCCTATGGCGACGACAACATCGTAGCCGTCGGCGGCAGCCTGACGAGATAGCTCTGTGGCTTGACCGGCACGCTCGGTGTTGACAATCTGGTAGGTGAACTTCTCCTTGTCCAGATATTTGTCTATGGCCTCGGGGATACGAGCCTTGCTGACGGTGCCGGATATGGGGTTGATGATGAAAAGGATTTTCTTCATGGCCGTTAAGCTTGGAAAAGAGTCTTATCTTGCAAAAATAGCTCATTTTTATTGAAAAACGTGCCCTATCCTTTGATTTTTTCATTCTTTTAGACTTTTATTGCTCGTTTTATGCAGAAAGAGTCAACTTTTTAGTAACTTTGCAGCCTAAATATTAAAACTGTAGCGTTTATCTACACCTATTTTATAAAGATGGGACAGTTAACAGAAAGATACAAGAATTACCGTGTACCTCAGCAGTACATGGAAGAAGGTGTATACCCTTATTTCAGAGAGATAACCAGTAAGCAGGGCCCGGAAGTTATCATGAATGGTCGTAAGATCCTGATGTTCGGCAGTAATGCTTACACGGGTCTTACCAACGACCAGCGTGTCATTGATGCTGGCAAGGCCGCTCTCGACAAGTATGGCTCCGGTTGTGCCGGCAGTCGTTTCCTCAATGGTACGCTTGATATTCACGTCCAGCTCGAGAAAGAGCTGGCTGCCTACGAGCACAAGGACGATGCGCTCTGCTTCTCAACAGGCTTCTCCGTCAACTCTGGCGTCATCCCCGCTATCGTCGGTCGTGGTGACTACCTTATCTGCGACGACCGTGATCATGCTTCTATCGTGGATGGCCGTCGTCTGAGCTTTGCCACACAGCTTCATTACAAGCATAACGACATGGCAGATTTGGAGCGCATCCTGGAGAAGCTTCCTCATGATGCTATCAAGCTGATTGTTGTCGACGGTGTGTTCTCTATGGAGGGAGACCTGGCGAAGCTTCCTGAGATTGTGGAGCTTAAGCATAAGTACAATTGCTCCATCATGGTCGACGAGGCTCACGGCCTTGGCGTCTTCGGTGAAGGCGGTCGCGGTGTCTGCCACCACTTCGGTCTTCAGGACGACATCGACCTTATCATGGGTACCTTCTCGAAGAGTTTGGCTTCTATCGGTGGCTTCATTGCTTCCGACTGGGATACCATCAACTATCTGCGCCACAACGCGCGTACCTATATCTTCTCTGCCAGCGATACGCCGGCAGCAACGGCATGTGCCATTGAGGCGCTGCATATCATTCAGAATGAGCCCGAGCGTCGCCAGCATCTGTGGGATGTCACCAACTATGCACTGAAGCGTTTCAGTGAGGAAGGTTTTGAGATTGGTGAGACGGAGAGCCCTATTATCCCGCTCTATGTCCACGATGCTACGAAGACTTTCCTTGTGACGAAGTTAGCTTTCGATGCAGGTGTGTTCATCAACCCCGTTATCCCACCGGCATGTGCTCCACAGGATACCCTCGTTCGCTTTGCCCTGATGGCAACACACACCAAGGAGCAAGTAGAGCGCGGTGTGCAGGCGCTGACAAAGATTTTCAAGGAGCAGAACATCATCAAGTAAATACACATATTTATATATGCAAAAGGGCAGGTCGTCTCAATGGCCTGCCCTTTTGCTTTCTTGTTTTTAAGGTATACTGAAAAAACAGGCCATCAGCTCCTTGGGAGCTGACGACCTGCTTTCTGCTTATAGTGTTAAGGTGTTGTTAGTCGATGACGACGGTAGTCCAGCCGTGTTTGTCTTCGATGGTACCGTATTGTATGCCGCGGAGCGTCTCGTAGAGCTTCGTAGACCATGGTCCCGGCTTGTCACCGTAAACATACTTCTTGCCGTTGTCGAGGTCGTCAAGCTCGGAGATAGGTGAGATGACGGCGGCCGTACCGCAGGCACCGGCTTCCTCGAAGGTCGGCAGCTCCTCTTCCGGAATCTGACGGCGCTCTACCTTCAAGCCTAAGTCCTCAGCGAGCTGCATCAGACTCTTGTTGGTGATAGAGGGCAGAATGCTGGTGCTCTTTGGGGTGACATAGGTGTTGTTCTTGATACCGAAGAAGTTGGCGGCACCGCACTCGTCGACATACTTCTTCTCTTTGGCATCGAGATAGAACTCAGAGCTGTAACCCTTCTCGGCTGCAAACATGTGGGCTCTGAGGCTGGCAGCGTAGTTGCCGCCAACTTTGTAGATACCAGTGCCTAAAGGAGCTGAGCGGTCCCACTGGCGAACGATGGCGTATTTGTTGCAAGCAAAACCTCCCTTGAAGTAAGGGCCTACCGGGGTGACGAAGATTAGAAAGAGGTAATCCTTGGAAGGATGGACACCGACCTGCGGGCTGATACCGATGAGCAGCGGACGGATATAGAGGGTGGCACCACTCTCATAAGTGGGGATATACTCCTGGTTGAGGCGTACAACCTTTTTCACCATCTCTTCAAACATCTCGGTAGGAACCTTTGGCATGACGATACCATCGCAGGTGCTCTGCAGGCGGGCGGCATTGTCCTTGACACGGAAGATGCGAACCTTACCGTCGGGGCAGCGGTAGGCTTTCAGACCTTCGAAAGCCTCCTGACCGTAGTGCAGGCATGTGGCAGCCATATGCATATTGATGTATTCATCGGAGCAGACCTCTATCTCGCCCCATTTGCCGTCACGGTAGTAACAACGAACGTTGTAATCGGTCTTACGATAACCGAAAGTCAAATTCCCCCAATCTAAATCTTTCATAATGCAAGAAGTTTATTGTTTGTTACTTATAATTTACTGCAAAATTACTAATAATAATTATAAACTGACAATATTCTGAACTTTTTCTACTCCTTTTCCAGAATTTTCTTGATTTCCTCGTCGGTCTTAGTCAGTTTGTCTTTGCACAACTTGACGAGTTGCTGGGCTTTCTTCAACTCTGTGGAGAGCTCGTCGATGTCCAACTCGTTGTTCTCCAGTTTGCTGACAATGTCCTCCAACTGGTGTACAGCAGCCTCGTATTTTATCTCTTTCTCCATATGGTTATTTTATAATTGATGTCAGCGTTCCTTTCTCCAGCCTGGTCTCTATCTCGTCTCCAGCCTTGAGCTCTGCGGCGTTGTGTACGGCTTTGCCATTATGCAGTGTGATGCTGTATCCGCGCTTGAGCAGCAGTTTTGGGTCCAGGGCCTTGAGGCGCAGGGAAATTTGTGCCAACCGGTTCTTTTCACGCGTAAGGATACGGTCGGCGGCAGGAGCTATCTTATTGTCTAATATAATAATGTGGTGGTTGGCCTCGCTCATCTTGTCGCGCATCAGCGTGGTGAGGTTAGAAGAGATTCTGTCCAGACGTGCCTCCTGACGTTCCTTCACTAAGGAGAATAGAATGGGGATGCGCTCGGCGATGCTGTGGAAATGAGATTTCTCGGCCTCCATGCGGTGTTGCACGTAGGCGCCGATACGCTCTCTCATGGCATCGATATGCCCCCATACCTCAGCAAGGTTCTCCACAAGGAAGGCCGCTGCCGCTGTAGGCGTCTTCACACGTGTGTTGGAGACCATGTCTAAGACGCTCTCGTCTCTGTCGTGCCCGATACCCGTGATGACGGGGAGGGGAAAGTTGGCGACATTCTCCGCCAAGGCCAGCGTGTCGAAGCCGCTCATGTCGGCCGTGGCGCCTCCACCACGGATGATGACCACGACGTCGAAGTCGTCAGCACGCTCAAAGATGTCGTTGAGGGCTGCGATGACGGTGGGCTCCACCTGGTCGCCCTGCATGACGGCAGGGAAGAGCTCGGCATGGAAGTGGAAACCATAGTCGTTGTCTAAAAGCTGATGGCAGAAGTCGCCATAGCCGGCAGCATTCTCACTGGAGATGACGGCGACACGTTGGGCAAACATCGGAATCGTCAGCTCTTTCTGTAGGTCAAAGACACCTTCGGCCTTCAGCTGGCGGATAATCTCCAATCGCTTGCGGGCCATGTCGCCTAAAGTATAGGTGGGATCAATATCTTCCACTATCCATGAGAAGCCGAAAGCCTCATGGAAGTTGGCAGTGACAAGGAGCATAACCTTCATGCCCGGTGAGAGCTTCTGCCCTGTGGCATGCTCAAACTTTGGCTTTAGCCGTTGCCAGATGCTACGCCAACATTTTGCTGAGGCGCGGGCGACAGGGGTGGGAGAGTAGAGGTCTTTCTGAATGAGCTCCATATAGCAGTGACCTTTCACCTCACGGGCTTCGGAGACTTCCGCCTCAACCCAATAAGCACGATCCAGGCTGCTCTCGATGACGTTGCGGACCATCGAGTTGAGTTCATAAAGGGTGAGAGCGTGTTTTTCCATTGTCTTCTGTGTCTCGCTTTTGTCGCGAAGATATTATTTTCTGCAAAAGTAAGACGAAAATCGCTAATCCACAAATAATTTTGTTACTTTTGCAACATAGTTACGAATAATGTATGTCTAAAGACAATAATATCGATAACAAAGAGGCAACATTAGCCTTGGGAACGAAGCCGGTAGGCCGGCTTCTGGCTCAGTATGCCCTTCCTGCTATCACGGCGCAGGTGGCTTTCTCTCTCTACAATATCATCGACCGGGCTTTCATCGGCCAGGTGGTGGGTCCTCTCGCCATCTCTGGTCTTGCCATCACCTTTCCTTTTATGAACCTCTCCGGTGCTTTCGGTGCCGCTGTCGGTGTGGGTTCGGCAACGGCTATCTCGGTAAAGCTTGGACAGAGAGACTATAAGACGGCGGAAGAAATCCTTGGCAACACGGTTACGCTGAACCTCATCGTGGGTTGTGCCCTGGCGGTGATCTGCCTCATCTTCCTCGATCCTATCCTTTATTTCTTCGGAGCCAGCAAGGAGACTATTCCTTATGCCCGGAGCTTCATGCAGGTCATTCTCATCGGTAATCCCGTCACACACATGTACTTCGGCCTCAACGCTGTGCTGCGGGCTGCCTCGAAGCCGCGGCAGGCTATGAATGCCACTATCTTTACCGTGGTGATGAATATCCTCCTCGACTGCGTCTTCATCCTCTGGTGGGGATGGGGCATCAGAGGCGCGGCAGCAGCAACGGTGCTCTCACAGACAATGGCCTTAGGCTATCAGATGACGCTCTTCGCCGACAAGAAGCAACTCCTGCATCTCAAGCGAGGTATCTATCGCCTCAAGGCCAGGCTGGTGCGCAACATCATCGAGATAGGTATCTCGCCTTTCTTGATGAATGTCTGTGCCTGTGTCATCGTTATCTTTATGAATAATCAGCTGGTACGGTATGGTGGTGACCTCTCCGTAGGTACCTATGGTATCGCATCAGCATTGTCCATCGTCTTCATGATGTTCGTCATAGGCCTCAACCAGGGCATGCAGCCCATAGCGGGATATAACTATGGCGCGCAGAAACTGGACCGTATGATGCAGGTCCTGCGACTCGCTATCATCGTAGCCGTAATGATTATGACGCTTGGCTGGGCCATCGCTGAGTTTCTGCCGCGACAGGTCGCACGTATCTTTACGGCTGACAGCACGCTGATAGAGATGTCGGTTAAAGCCATCCGTATCGATATGCTCGTCTTCCCCATCGTGGGCTTCCAGATGGTGGTGACGAACTTCTTCCAGTGCATCGGCAAGGTGAAGATAAGCATCTTCCTGTCCTTGTCACGCCAGCTCATCTTCCTCTTGCCTCTTCTCTACACCCTGCCTATCTTCTTTGGCATTGATGGTGTCTGGTACTCTCTGCCCTGTTCCGATACCTTTGCATCAATGGTGACGGCAACCATCTTAGTGGTATACATGAGGAAGTTCAGAAAACAGATTAAAAGCTAATGGAAATGGAGAATAAGAAGATTATTATCAATGTGGGCCGTCAGATAGGGTCTGGGGGCCGCATCATAGCCAAGATGCTGGCCGAAGATTTCGGCTGTAAGTTTTATGACAAGGAGCTTCTCAACCTTGCCGCTAAGGAGAGTGGCTTCAGTGAGAAGTTCTTTGAGCAGAACGATGAGCAGAAGGGCTTCTTGAAATCTCTCTTTCATGTCAACGTCCCTCTCTTGGGCGAACATAACTTCTATAAGGATAATTTCTCACAGGATTCTCTCTACCAGTTTCAGAGTGACGCCATCCGTAAGGCTGCACAGACGGACAGTTGTGTCTTTGTAGGGCGTACCGCTGACTATGTACTCCGTGACTTCAAAAACACCTTCAGCGTCTTCATTACAGCAAATATCGACCAGCGCCTCCAGCGCGTCTGCAAACGGCACAACCTTGACAGAGCAGCTGCCAGAAAGTATATCCGTAACAGGGAGGAGGACAGAGCGTCGAATTATAATTATTATACGGGAAAGGAATGGGGACATGCTGAGAGCTATGACCTCTGCATCAACTCCAGCCTCTTGGGACTGGAAGAGACCGAAAAGTTTATCGCTGAAATAATAAGGAAAAGATTTAATATATGAAAACGTATTTAGTGACTGGTGCCGCCGGTTTTATTGGTTCTAACTTTATCAAGTATTTGCTTCACAAGAAGTACGTCAACGACGACATCAAGGTCATCATCCTCGATGCCCTCACCTATGCCGGCAACCTCGGTACCATCAAGGATGACATCGACAACGAGCGCTGTTTCTTTGTCAAGGGAGACATCCGCGACCGTCAGCTTCTTGACAAACTCTTTGCTGAGAATGACATCGACTTTGTCGTCAACTTTGCTGCCGAGAGCCATGTAGACCGGTCTATTGAGGACCCGCAGCTCTTCCTCTCTGTCAACATCCTTGGCACCCAGAATCTCATGGATGCAGCGCGCAAGGCTTGGGTGACGGGAAAGGACGAACAGGGCTATCCCACATGGAAGGCCGGCAAGCGTTATCATCAGGTATCCACTGATGAGGTCTATGGCGCTTTAGGCCAGACCGGCTATTTCACTGAGACGACACCGCTCTGTCCTCACAGCCCTTACTCTGCCAGTAAGGCCAGTGCCGACTTCTTCGTGCAGGCCTATCGTGATACCTATCACATGCCGGTGAGCATCACGCGCTGCTCGAACAACTACGGCCCCTATCACTTCCCCGAGAAGCTCATCCCATTGATCATCAACAACATTCTGCACGGCAAGAAGCTTCCGGTCTATGGAGAGGGGCTCAATGTGCGCGACTGGCTTTATGTCGAAGACCACTGCAAGGCCATCGACCTGGTGGTGCGTGAGGGTAAAGCCGGAGAGGTCTATAACGTCGGTGGACACAACGAGATGAAGAACATCGACATCGTGAAGCTCACTATCAAGACCATCCATGACATGATGGCTGCCGACAAAAACCTGCGCCACGTGCTGAAGAAGCAGGTGAAGGACGCTAATGGTGACATTGACATCAGTTGGATTAATGACTCCCTCATCGAGCATGTCGCTGACCGTCTCGGACATGATGCCCGCTACGCCATTGATCCGACGAAGATAAAGAATGAGCTCGGGTGGTATCCTGAGACGAAGTTTGCTGACGGTATCGTCAAGACGATCAAGTGGAACCTCGATAACCAGCAATGGATACAGGAGGTTACTTCGGGCGATTACCAGAAGTACTACGATATCATGTACGGTAAGGAGCGTCACGGACAGGTGATAGACTAATTATGGACAAGTTCTCTCAGCAGTTGGAAAACTACCTTCAGCTGGCTCACAGCTCAGCACTGCTTGTGAGTCAGGCTGACAAGGCCAATCTCAACATCCTCCTTGAGATGCTGGGACCTATTGATAGGGACATTCTCGTCGCCTATTACGGGCTATTTGGCTCTTCTGTTATCGCTGTGGAGCAGATAGCTTTGAAATACCGCGTTCCGCAGTCGGCTATCCATGAGATAGTAGAGAAAGATCTTCATCATCTCTCCATCACACCGGAATGGCAGATGATGATGAGACAATTGAAACCTATAGTGAGAAAAAAGATAGAACAATGAAAAAGATTCTGTTGTTAGGCTCAGGTGAGCTGGGTAAGGAGTTCACTATCGCCGCAAAGCGTGCAGGACAGTATGTCATTGCGTGCGACAAGTATGACAATGCTCCTGCTATGCAGGTGGCCGACGAGCGTGAGGTGTTCTCTATGCTCGACGGTGATGCCCTGACGGCTGTCGTAGAGAGACACAAACCGGACCTCATCGTGCCGGAGATAGAGGCTATCCGCACCGAGCGCCTCTTCGACTTCGAGAAGGAGGGTATCCAAGTAGTGCCGTCGGCAAGGGCCGTGAACTACACCATGAACCGGCGGGCCATCCGCGACCTCGCTGCCAAGGAGCTGGGATTGCGCACGGCAAAGTATTTCTACGCCAAGACCTTCGACGAGTTCAAGCGGGCCGCTGACGAGATAGGCTTCCCCTGCGTGGTCAAGCCGCTGATGTCGTCATCGGGACATGGTCAGAGCTATGTCCACAACGACGATGAGCTCAAAGAGGCTTTCCGCGATGCCATGGAGGAAGGACGCGGTGACGTCAAGGAGGTGATCATCGAGGAGTTCATCGACTTCCAGTCTGAGTTCACGCTGCTCACCGTCACGCAGAAGCATGGCCCCACCATCTTCTGCCCGCCTATCGGCCACGTGCAGAATGGTGGTGACTATCGCGAGAGCTGGATGCCCTACGCCATCAGCGATGAGGCCCTGAAGCAGGCACAGCATATCGCTGCCGAGGTGACGAAGGCTTTGACGGGCTATGGTATCTGGGGCGTGGAGTTCTTCCTCACCAAGCAGGGCGAGGTCATCTTCTCCGAGCTTAGTCCTCGTCCGCATGACACCGGCATGGTGACGCTCAGCCACTGCACCAACCTCAGCGAGTTTGAGCTGCACTTCCGTGCTGTGATGGGTCTCGACATCCCGGCCATCCACCTGGAGCACAGCGGAGCCTCCGCTGTCGTCCTGTCGCCGGTGGAGAGCGACAAGCCGCTGGACTACAACCTGGAGGATGTCTGCCATGAGGACCATGCCCGTGTGCGCATCTTCGGCAAGCCTGTGGCCCACGTAGGCCGCCGCATGGGTGTTGTCGTCTGCTACGACAAGGTGGGCTGTGACATGGATGCCCTGCGCAACAAGACCAAGCGCCTGGCCAAGACTGTGCTCGGGACAGACCCGTACATGAAGAAGTAGCCGCTCCGTCCTTATCTTCCTTCAGCTCTTCCTTCAGCTCCTTCGCCTTAAAAAGGCGAAGCACACAACGGTGCACCGTTATGGCTTGTACATGTTGTTACCCATAGTGTTTGGTGTACCGTTGTGTGCTGCGCCTTTCTAAGGCGCAGGAATTGGCTGTACCTTTCTAAGGCGCAGGACTGTCGTGGCAAGTCAAGGTGTCTCTTTATAGCCTTTCACCGTTGCAGAGCGCTGCTGCCATGTTGTTGAGCATGTCGCATTGCAGACGGCTGATGTGCCTTTTGTCGGTATGGTGCTCCCATGGCGCTAACAAGAGCAGTTGACCTCGGGCACAAGCATCAAAGCGAGCTCCACCTGGCTTGGCAAGCGCTGTGAAACCATTTTCTTGCAAGATAATTTCAGGATAACCCTTCTCAAAGGCTGCTCGCATCACAGCTTTCTCCCCGGGAGAGATGCACGGAGATACCAACACTGTCCCGGAAGCGCATTCCGTTAAAGCGCGTGCTTTCAGCTTTTGTATCTCTTCTTCAGAAAGACGCCGAGAACATTGTACTTGTAATAACGGTCTATTAAGCAGAAACCTGTTTCCGATAGCCGAGTACGTTATCCCTTTCTCTTCGATATTCCTCTGCACGCGGAAGAAGTCAGGAAAGGTCTGCTTGATCAGCAGGCGTCGGGGATTGTCGGCGAGATAGTGCTTCCATATTTGTAACTGGTCCTTATGCATGAGCACCTTATCATTATATCCATGTTCGAAGAGTAGCCCATTGCCACGCCTGTCGCGCTTTTGATACAGCTTCCTCATATCCTTGCTATTCAGCCTTTCCTCTTGCCGTGGTGAGAGAAACAGCCTGCGATAGGCCTTGTTACAGCCTTGTATGAATCCACGGATGGCGATACCGAGATGACAAGGCAAGGTTTCACGTACGAAGATGATGAGATGCAGATGGTCTGGCATGATCTGGAAGCCACAGATCGTTATTTGCGGATAAAAACGTGGAAAGCCCACAATCTGCTCTTTTACCGCTTCTCCTAAGGGTGTGAGCACGATATGAGGATAGTTCACCTCGCCATGACAAGAATGAATGTCACCTTCTATTCTTCCAAATAACTTCCGTCGTTCTGCCACCACAAGGGTGAGCATATAGATGGAGCGTTCATGGTAATCTTTGTCCTTCATCCTGCGTTTCATTGACGGAATGACGGCATGCCGATTCTTTGGCTCGTCGCTTTTATGGTCAGAAGGAAGTTTCTTTTCCATAGTCATATAGGTCTTAGCGTCTATTCTTTTATCCTTCTAACGCTCTCATCGGTTTATTATTGCAATATGGTGCCGCTTGTTAAAATAAAGTTTCAGGATGAGCGTTATCAATATATGGACCAGTTAGGAAAAATCATATCGCTCAAGAAGATTGCCGACCCGAGGGGCAATCTCACCGTCGTGGAGCAGTGCAAGGACATTCCTTTCCAAGTCAGAAGGGTGTACTGGACTTATGACATTCCCACTGACGCCGAGCGGGGTGGTCATGCGCATATCCATTGCCGTGAGCTCATCGTTTCTGTCAGCGGTGCCTTCTCGGTGACACTCGACAATGGACACGAGCGGAAACAATACCTGCTGACCAAGCCTTATGAAGGCTTGCTCGTCGACACGGGCATCTGGCGCACCCTGGAGAATTTCTCGTCGGGAGCCGTGTGCCTCGTACTCGCCGAAGACCCGTTTGACGAGAGCGACTATATACGTGATTATACTGCCTATCTAAAATTCATCGCATGTTCGAAATAAGAAGATATTCTGATCTTGACAAGAAGCAATGGGATCAATATGTCTCAAAGGCCAGGAATGCCACTTTTCTCTTTTATCGGGATTACATGGACTACCACCGCGACCGCTTTGCTGACTATTCTCTTATGTTCTATAAGGGACACCGTCTCTATGCGCTGTTGCCGGCGCATATCAAAGGCAATGTCCTTTATTCCCATTTTGGACTGACATATGGTGGGCTTATCATGGATTACAATGTTACTATTACCGAGACGTGCCAGCTTTTTGATGAGTTAAACAAATTCCTCAAAGCTGCGGGAATCCGGGAAGTGTACTATAAACCTATACCGTGGATTTATCACCTCCATCCTTCAGAAGAAGACCTTTACGCTATCTTTTGGAAATGTCATGCCCAGTTATATTCAAGAAATATTGGCACAACCATCTTCATGCAGCGGCATCAAAGATGGCGTAAAGACCATCGAAGGTTACTTCGCCGGGCGCTTGATAATGGTGTGACGGTGGTCAGAGATGGTAGTCTTGAAGCGTTTTGGAAAATCTTGAATGATAATCTTGATGAGCGGTTCCATGCCAAGCCTGTGCATACGTTATCAGAGATAGAACTTTTGAAGTCGCGTTTTCCGGACCATATCATACAATACAATGCTTATAAAGATCACGAAATTATAGGTGGGTTGACCGTCTATCTGACTCAACAGGTGGTGCATGGGCAGTACAGTAGCACCAATCATGTGGGAAAAGAGTATGGAGCTATGGAAGCGATCTATAATCAGTTAATGTACCACGATTATCCGGACTATCCTTATTTGGACTTTGGTAGTTCCACGGAAGAAAACGGCAGTGTCATCAATGAAGGGCTAATAGCCCACAAGGAAGGCTTTGGCGGTCGCGGTGTGTGTTACGATACCTATCATTGGTTGTTATGATGAATATCCCTTATCTTTCCCTTCAGCGCGTCACGGCGCAGCATCTCGACGAGATAGAGGCTGCCGTGAAGAATGTCATAGAGAGCGGGTGGTACTTGCAAGGCGGGGCCACACGCCGCTTCGAGGCGGATTATGCCCACTATATCGGTACGCAGCATTGTGTGGGATGCGGCAACGGACTCGATGCACTGACGCTCATCTTCCGCGCGTATAAGGAAATAGGAAAGTTGAGAGATGGCGACGAGGTCATCGTGCCGGCGAATACATATATCGCTTCTATCCTCTCCATCACTGAGAATGGACTCACACCGGTCTTGGTGGAGCCGCGGCTGGACACACTCGAGCTCGACGACAGTCTGCTTGAGAGTCATCTGACCGACCGCACGAGGGCAATTCTCCTCGTCCATCTCTATGGCCGTTGTGCTATGACCAGACAGATAGCTGACTTCTGTAAACGCCATCGGCTGTTGCTCGTTGAGGACAACGCCCAGGCACATGGCTGCACCTACGAGGGTCGACATACAGGGTCACTCGGGAATGCTGCCGCACATAGCTTCTATCCGGGGAAAAATCTTGGGGCGCTTGGCGACGCAGGCGCCATTACCACCGATGACGCGGAGTTGGCCGATCTTTGTAGGGCACTCGGCAACTATGGTTCGTCGCGAAAGTATGTCTTTCCCTATAAAGGTCGCAATAGCCGCATCGACGAGCTGCAGGCGGCGGTGCTTGACGTGAAGTTGCGCTATCTCGAAGACGACAACCAATATCGTAAGCAAATCGCCACCTATTATTATAAGCACATCTCCAATCCGCTCATCACACTGCCCGGTGCTGACGACTGGCTCAGTGGACGGGTAGATCATGTTTTCCACATCTTCCCCGTACGCTGTGCCCATCGTGATGAGTTGCAGGCTTATCTGAAGAAGAAAGGCATCGGCACGATGATTCATTATCCCATCCCACCGCATCAGCAGGAGTGCTATCAAGAGTGGAATACCATGAAACTGCCTGTCACGGAGCGCATCCATCGTGAAGAGCTCAGCCTGCCGTGTAACCAGACGATGGGTGTGGAAGAAGCTGAGGCCGTCTGTCAGGCGGTAAATGAATTTATCCCCTCACTATCACCGTTACGCCCCTTGCTGCCTGAGCGCCCATGACGAGGGCCTGCTCGATGTCGGCAGTCTTCGACGGACCACTGATAAACGTGCCGAAGTTGTATTGCGGGTCGAAAGAGATGCGCTTGTAAGCCTCGTGCATGTTGTTCACGATGTCCGACTTGTTCAGGATGATGACGAGATACTCCGAGATGAAGCAGACGGCTTTTTCCTTCATCGTCTGCGGTATCCAGACGCAACCATTCTCTGCTACGCCGATTTTACCTTCTACAATCCCCACATCGGTGCCGTCGAGGTCCTTAGCCTCGGCGACGGTGTCGGGATTCTTCTGTGCAATGGTGATATAAGGCAGGTTGCTGGCGAAGGTCTTAGCCTCCGGGTAGAGGCTTTTGATGATGTCATTGATGTCGTCACCCTCTTTGGCCTCGACGATATTGCCACCCACGGTCTTTGTCATCTCGGCAAACTGCTTGAAGGGATCGGGGTAGGAGATGCCCTGGATGTTCATATCCGGCATGTCGTATTGCTCGCGTGTGTTGGCGCGAAGCTTCTGAAAGAGTTCTTCTTTATTCATGGCTGTTGTTATATCGTGGCGCCGGCAGCCTTCATGGCAGCGCGTCCGCCTTCTGTTTCCAAAACTTTTCCTCCCTCTGTCTTCACGTCTACTGTTGCCGACTTCTTCCGCTCGGCCACCCGGCGCCGATAGTCTTCCATATAGGCTGCTTTCTTCTCTGCGGCAACCTTGGCGTAGGCGTTGTCGGGGTCTTTCTCTAAGTCGATACGCATAGTGTGGGCGCGGTTGACTAAGTCTTTGACGACTTCACCGCCGCATATCAGGCCAGCTGCTGCCGGCACCCAGGCGTTGGAGCTCGGTATCGTATGCCGCTCTGTGCAGGCCCGCATATCCTTGGCTGGGCAGATGCAGTGGTAGCGGCAGCTGATGTCCGGCTGGTCGATGCTCTCCACAGGCAACTCGGGACTGTAGACGACCTTCAGGTGCTTGATGTTCGTCTTCCGTAGCTTCTTGCGGATGACTTTCGCCAAGGGGTCGTTGATGGTCTTCCAGATGTCTGTGACCTGGAGCTGCGTGGCGTCGAGCTTATAAGCAGCACCCATACACGAGATAATGGGGATGTTCAGCTCGTGGCACCGCTTGATTAAGTCCAACTTCGCCGTCACGGTGTCGATACAGTCCACGACATAGTCGTAATGTGAGAAGTCGAAGTCACCGGCATTGTCAGGCAGGTAGAACATTTGGTATTTGCGCACATGACAACGGGGGTTGATGTCATGGATACGCTCCTCGGCGACATCGACCTTGTGCTTGCCCACGCTGGAGAGGGTGGCAAGGATCTGTCGGTTGACATTCGTCAGACACACTCTGTCGTCGTCGATGATGTCCAAAGCTCCCACGCCGCTGCGGGCAAGGACCTCCACGACATAACCGCCGACACCGCCGACGCCGAAGACGGCGACACGCGAACCGTTTAAGGTGTCGATGGCAGGCTTGCCAAGGAGCAGTTGGGTACGGGAAAACTGATTCTGCATGACTTTTATTCCTTTCTAATCCTTTTCTAATGATAATATCCTGTTACAACAGGCAAAGTTAGTAATTTTTTTCATTATCTCAACCCTACAATCGAAATAAAAACTTGCAGGAAGTGGAATTATTACCGCCAACCCGCCCCTACGGCAATACCTGTAATACCCTGCGGGGTTAGGGCGGTCACTGGGGGCCCGCCCCAACAGTCCCACCCTCACATGTCTCGCTTATCTATGGCATTTGCCAGCGATATCTATGGCATTTGCCAGCAATATCCACGGCATATGCCAGCAATATCCGCGGCAATTGCCATGGAATGTTTATCAGTTTGTAATTACGGAGTTAATAATAATTAAAAACATTGCGAAGCTATCGTTATCTATGGAAATAAATCATAATTTTGCAACATTACAAAGGAGGCCATTGAGGCTAAGGTATTAGTTTTTTCTGCTTGAATACAACAATTGACATGAATAGCAAGTCTATGGTGTATAAAAAGATGTGTAGAAAGATAATGCTGCTTGCAGTATTTCTGTTCCTGCCATGGGTGGGAAGGGCGCAGCATGTGTCTGTAGGAACCAACCTCGTCTATGATGCGACGCTGACCCCCAACCTCACCTTAGAGGCACGGGTAGACAGCAGCTGGACGGTGGGTGTCAACGGCGGTCTGCGTCCGTGGCCCACTGATGACAAGGCTCTGCGCAAATACCGCCACTTCAGCATTGATGTTTTTGGGCGTAAGTGGACGGCAGGGACGCCGTGGCGTGGTTACTTCTATGGATTCGACGCGCTGTGGGCTCATTACAACCTCTCTAATCTCAAACTTTACTATTTCGGCATGTTCCATGATGCTCGCCACAACCGTATTCAGGGTAATATTTTTGGTGCGGGAAGTTTCGGTGGTTATGCCTGGAATCTCGGCAGTGGCTTTGGCATTGACGTGCAGGCTGGTGCAGACTTGTCATGGACTCACTACCGTGTCTACGACTGCGTGCATTGTGGCAGTCCGATAGCGCGGAAGAATCGTGTATACCTCTTGCCAAAGGCAGCGGTGGATTTGATATATAAGTTCTGATGTGACATCGAGAAAAGTAAGCGTCTCCACGATTGCGTATTGTAGTCAAAATAAGAAGTGCGTATCTTTGC
>ERZ791623.181-NODE-181-length-43866-cov-11.978065_pt1 | contig 43866 bp, 49 predicted proteins | sample MGYA00510268_ERZ791623 | MGnify/ENA primary metagenome ERZ791623 (study PRJEB30046, sample SAMN00715216) | human gut metagenome | study: EMG produced TPA metagenomics assembly of the A metagenome-wide association study of gut microbiota in type 2...
TCGCTGTCACCGGTGAAGCCTTCTTCAAGGTTGCCAAAGACAGCAAGCGCCCGTTCTATGTCGAGACGGCGGGGCAGGTTGTCAGAGTTTATGGCACCGAGTTCAATGTCCATGCCTATCCTGAGGATAAGTCTGTGGCAACCACCCTGGTCGAGGGGAGCATAGCTCTACAGGCAGCCTCCGGCAACGGTTCTCAGCTGATGCTCATGCCCGGCCATCAGGCACTCTTCGACAAGCAGAGCCATGAGGCCAGTGTCAAATCAGTGGATACCGAGGTGGTGACGAGCTGGCGTAGTGGCAGTTTTGTCTTTGAAAACCAGAATCTTGGCGACATCATGCAGACGCTGAGCCGATGGTATGACTTCGACTATAAGTTTGCTGATGCCTCCCTGGCTCATACAGAGTTCATGGGCAGCATCCCGCGCTACGGCGAGTTTGCTGATGTTGTAGAGATATTAGAGACAAGTGGCGGCCTGAAGTTCCGTATCAAAGGCCGGACAGTAATCATTTCGAGAAAATAAAACTAATGATATGAAACAAATCCAACAGCTGTTGTTGTCACTGGTTCTGACAGCCGTCTTCTCCGCCTTCACGACGGCGGCCGACGCCCAGACCTACAGTGTCGACTACAAGAACATGACCATCGAGCAGGTCATCCGCGACCTGCGCAAGCGTACGGGCTATGAGATAGTCTATCAGAAGCCGGTCATTGCCGGCGTGCCCAACATCACGTGCACCTACAAGAACCTCACGCTCACGCAACTTCTGAACCGCGTCCTTCTCCAACAAGCCGGTATCGACTATGAGATTGTCAAGAAGTCTATCGTCCTCAAGAAGTCTACACTTCCCGAGGAGGCTTATTTCAAGAAGCAGGTCGTCGGCACCGTGACCGATGAGAACGACGAGCCCCTTGTCGGCGTCACCGTCCTGCAGAAGGGTACGGGCAATGGTGCTACAACCGATGTCGACGGCAACTTCTCTCTCATAGTCGAGGGCACACATGCTGAGCTGGAGTTCAGCTATGTAGGTTATAAGAATCGGATGGTGAAGATAGATCGTCGCACACCTTTCCTCGTTCTGCGTTTAGCTCCCGATGAGACCCTCCTCGACGAGGTCCTTGTCACCGGCTACCAGAACATCAAGCGTGAGAATGCTGTAGGTGCCTACCAGACCATCAGCGCCAAGGAGTTAGACAGCCGCTACACCGGCAATGTCGTCTCGCGCTTGGAAGGTCAGATTCCGGGATTGGTGGCTTACAACAACGGCAATGGCAACACCGGTGAGGCTGCCCTTACCATCCGTGGTGCTGGTTCGTTCAATGCCCGCACCAATCCAATCCGCTCGTCGTTGTTGATGGACTCCCCATTGAGGGTAGCATAGAGACGGTCAATCCCTATGACATCGAGACCATCAACGTTTTGAAAGATGCCTCCGCGGCCTCTATCTATGGTGCCCGCGCCTCCAATGGCGTCATTGTCATCACCACCAAGCGCGCCCACTCCGAGAAGCTGAGCATTGATGTCAATGCTGACCTCTCCATCTATGAGAAGCAGGGCTATTCCAACTATGGTTGGGCCGATGCCGCACAGTTGTTGCAGTTGGAGGAGAACAACTTCAACTAGGTCGCTGCCCACGACGATGTCTACAGCAGTCTCTTAGGCACCTATCAGACCAACCCCGGCTCTCTCACCCAGGCCACGCGGCTGATGTTGCGCCACAAGCTCGGCGAGGTCAGCGATGCCGACTACAACGCGCAGATGGCGCAGTGGCGGTCCAATGACTATCGCAAGGAGTGGCGGGATGCCACACTCAGAACGCGTGTACTGCAACAATACAATGTGGCCATGCGCACACAGGGCAAGAAGCTCAACTCTAATATCGTGCTCAACTACAAGGGCGACAACAATGGTGTCTATCGCGAGAACGACCGCACCTACACCGCCAGCTACCAGGGCGATATGAACGTATGCAAGTGGTTGGATATGAGCTTCGGCCTCAATGTCATCAGTGAGCGCTCCCGCATCCACTCCGATATCAATGGTACGATGGCCATCGGTTCTTTCGCACCCTATCTTAGTATGTATAATGCCGATGGTACGCCGGCAGCTATGGATGCTGGGATATGGCTCGGCAAGGCCAGTCTGAAAGATCCTTCGCTCGGACTCAAGGACGAGAGCTATTATTATCTTGATGAGCTTAACCGCAACTTCACCAAGGGCCGGCGCAACAATATCCGTTCCTACGCGCACGCCAACTTCAAGATTCTGCCGGAGCTCTCCGTCTCTACCCGTTTCCAGTATGAGGACATCAGCTATAAAGGTGAGACTTACTATGAGCCCGACAGCTACTACATGCGCACGCTCTACAACCTTGCTACTTCCGGCGGCAAGCACTATATCCCCGAAGGTGGTATGCTGAAGACCAAGCATCAGACGGGCGACTACTACACTTTCCGTGCGCAGGCCAACTACAATAAAGTCTTTGCCGAGAAGCATGATGTAGAGGCCATAGCCGGTTTTGAATATCGCCAGAGCCACGACCGCTACAACAACGACCTCAAGCTCGGCTACGACGACCAGACGCAGACTAACCTCTCGCATCTTGTCGACTACGAGGCCTTGCAGAACCTGTCCTCCTCAGACCTTGGTCCCAACTACAGTATCTTGGGCAGTGCGCCCTCAGAGAGCGACTTCTCTACAAGCGACATCCTGCACCGCTTCTACTCCTATTATTTCAACGGCAACTACACCTATGACAGCCGCTATGCCGCTCAGGTGAGCTACCGTGTCGATAAAGCCGACCTCTTCGGTGCTGACCCGAAATATCGTGGCCGACCGCTCTGGTCTGTGGGCGCGAGCTGGAACATGCAGAATGAGAGCTGGATGAAGCCCTTGAAGTGGATTGATGCTCTGAAGCTGCGTGCCAGCTATGGTATCACGGGTAATATCGACTCCAACGTGTCTTCCTATCTCACTGCCGCCATCGCCGTGAGCGAGATAACAGGCAACAAATATGCCACCCTCAACACACCGCCCAACGACCAGCTCAGATGGGAGAAGACGGCAAGTTGGAACTTTGGCGTCGACTTCTCGCTTTTCGCCAATAGACTTAGCGGTAGTCTTGACTATTATATCAAGAATTCTTCCGACCTGCTGACCCTCACCGATGTCGACCCGACAACGGGATGGAGTAGTGTGAACATCAACAACGGTAAGGCGCGCAACACCGGTGTGGAGCTACAGCTCAATGGAGCCATCCTGCGGCCCGCCACATCTGATGGAATCGGTGTCAACGCCTCGTTCAACTTTTCCTACAACAACAATAAGGTGACCCGTATCGACCACGAGCCGTCTTCGGGCTTTGAAGCCCTCTACACCCGCCATGAGGGACATCCCATCAACTCGCTCTACAGCTACCGCTATGCTGGCATGGTGACCGACGATGATGGCAATCAGAGTTATGGATGGTATGACAAGGCCGGCAAAGTTCATTCTTCAGATATCTCAACAGGAGAGTTCACGCAGGCCGATGTTGTCTTCTCCGGCGGTCTCGACCCGAAGGTGGTGGCTTCTTTCACCCCCGAGATAACCTGGAAAGGCTTTTCTCTCTCGGCCCTCTTCTCTTTCTATGGGGGACATTATATGCGTGCCGGAATAGAGAAATGGACGCATGATGGCTCTGAGCTCGGCTATAAATCTGAGCTTGCCGGCATCCCGGCTTCCTATCTCGACTTCTGGACGGGTGCTGACACGCCCTACACTCAGATTGCCAACGGCTATCAGGGTCGCAACACCATTGGATACTATCAATATATCGATCAGACCGTGGTGCACGCCGACTACCTCAAGGTGCGCAACATCGTGCTCGGCTATAACTTTCCCAAGCAGTGGATCAGCCGCCTCGGCATCCAGGACCTGCGCCTGCGTGTGCAGATGAACAATGTGGCCACATGGGTGCGCAACAGTCAGGGCATAGACCCGGAGGCCGTCAACCCATACACCGGCGAGACACTCAACAAAACATGCCGAAGCTATACCATGAGTCTGAGCGTGAGCTTCTAATGCTTCGATAACGAACAAATAAAGAAGAGAATATGAAAACGAAGAAGCAATATATAAAAGAGGTGCTTACTTTTTTCCCCGTTTACCTCTTTTCCTTTTTACTTTTAACCGGCTGCGATGACAAGCTCGACATCGTTCCCAAAGGGCAGTCCACCTTGGAAACCGTTGATGACTTGGAGCTACTTCTCAACCGCGAGATTGAGTTAGGGGCGCCCATGAGCGATCTTAGCATCATCTGCAATGAAGGTCTGGGGCAGATGACGAGTGTGGCCACAGTGCTCTCACAGACCAATACCCTCAAATATGCCTTTCTCTCTTATGACGAGAAGGTAGACAGGGCCAGCCTCACACAGGAAGACGAGCGCTACGCCAATGCCTACAAGGCCATCAACGCCATGAATACCATTATCGACAAGGCTCCCGGCGCTTCCGGCTCCGAGAGCAAGCGCAAGGAGATTATTGCTGAGGCGCATATCATGCGCGCTTATCTGCACTGGCTGCTCGTCAATATCTATGCCAAGCAGTATGATGCCACCACGGCAGCCACTGACGGCGGTATCGCCTATGTGACGAGTGAGTCGGTCTTTGCCGATAACCCCAAGCTCACCGTTCAGAAAGTCTACGACAATATCCTTGCCGACTGCTCTGATGAGTATATCAATGCGTTGCCCGCACGCGACAACGATGTCCTCCGTGGCGACCAGGCCTGGGGCAACGCTGTGCGGGCCAAGGTGCTCATGCAGATGAAGCGCTATGCCGATGCACTGCCTTATGCCCAGAAGAGCATCGACCTTAATGGCACTATCGAGGATCGTTCTTATATCGTCGATGCCGGCGATTGGACTATCTCACGCCAGGCTGCCGACAACCTCGTCTATATGGGTGGTATGGTAGGCCCGTTCTTGGAGTGCGTCTCCAAGGAGACAGCTGATAAGTTCGAAGCCGGAGATTATGTCCTCTACCATGCCTACATGTTTGGCCGCAAGCCAGGTACAGGCGGTGATGACGAGGGCGGCGGTGATGATGACGACGATGACGACGAAGAGTGGGATGCCAAGCCGCGGGCTGCTAAGAGTAGCAGTGGTGAGGTCAAGAGCAAGAAAGCTTTTGCCGACGACAACTTCGATGCTTCCGGCATGGCCTGGAACAGTCTCTATGGTGAGATAACGACCGGCGTCAGTGGTACGCTGATGTACTACGCCATGAGCAGCTGGGTCAACTTCTATGGCATCACCTCCGACCGCATGTACTATACTGCTGCCGAGTGCTATATCCGCACGGGAGAGATACAGAAGGGCATGGACCTTGTCAACAAGGTGCGTGAGAAGCGCATAGACCCGGACCATTACGAGCCGTTGACGGCAACGGATGAGGCCAGCGCCATGGCGGCCTTGCAGGATGCCAAATGGATAGAGTGCATAGACACCTATGAAAACTTCTTCGACTGCAAGCGGTGGAATACGGAGGACGCCTACAAGCGCACCATCACCCGCGACCTCGGCGATTTCGGAACCTTCTCCATCGCTCCTGACAGCAAACTCTGGATTTTCCCCTTCCCGCTCCAGGCTACGCGTAAGAATGCAACGTTGACCAATAATTATTAAATCTTCCACAAAATGAAAAAGACTCTTCTCTCTTTCTTGGCATTGGCCCTGCCTGTCTTCGCCTCTGCCCAGACCTTGGAGATAACGGCCAAGGACACTACTGGCCTTTCACAAGTGCTCATTGCCAACCGTGGCGACTTCGTCCCCTTGCGGTTCACAAAAGGACGTATGACCTATGACAGACCGAAAATCAAACCCTATACGGCTGTCTATATCATGGGTGGCGGCATCAGTGCTCCCGCTGTCTTGGAGCCTAGGCAGACACTGCAAGTCGCTCTCAGCAAGAAGAAAGGGCAGTGGGAGATAGCCTACAAGGGTAAGAACGCGGCGGCCTCCCGGTTCCTCAAGCAGTTGGAGAAGCTCTCGGTACAAGGCTGGGAGACAGTGTCCGTAGATGAGTATGATGACGAGGTCACTACGGAGAACAAAAACTTTGACTTCGATGCCGAGATGAAACGCCTTGCCGCCGAGCACGGCAACACCCTCCAGGCTGCCGACAAGGTTGCCAACGACAGCCTGCGGCACGCCTACCGCCATCTGACAGATGTCAGCTATCTGGCCTCGCGCATTGCCTGCCTCTCCGCAAGGGATAGAATCAAAGGTATCGCCAACGACGGACAGTTGCAGAAACTCATTGCGAGCATAGACCCTAACGACGACACCATGCAGGAGTTGGGACTTGTCGACGACTTTATCGCTACCAAGGTCACCGGCTCCCGCAACGATGACAACATCACGCCTTATGTTGTGAGCTACATCAAGGCCGTCGATACCCATGTGCAGAATTCCCGCACGCGTCATGAGTTGTTGGATAACGTCGCCTCGATGGTCTTCAATGCCGACAGTAAGACGTATGTCCTTGATGACTTCTGGAATGCTTTCAAGCAGGCCGCCGACACAGCGCTTGTCAGCTATTATCAGACGGTTGTAGACAGTAAGTTGGCTACCAAGAGCGGCGCCGCATGTCCTGATGAGACTTTCCAAGACGTTCAGGGACAGACGCACCGACTCTCCGAGTGGTTTAATAAAGGCAAATACCTCTATATCGACCTGTGGGCCACCTGGTGCATACCTTGTGTCAAGGAGATACCCTTTATCGAGAAGCATGTTGCCCACTATAAGGACAACCCGAAGATTCAGTTCATCAGCATCAGCCTTGACAGTCACCACGACGCCTGGAAGCGGAAGTTGGACAAGGATAAGCCACAGTGGCCGCAGTATATAAATCGGGCAAAACCAAATGTGCGGATTTGCAAAAACCAAATGTGTGAGGAACTGCAAAAACCAAATGTATATAATTGAACGCTGTTTATGTATTTCTCAAACAGCGTTCAATAAGAGTTTTAATAGTGATTTGAAAACTGCAAAACGTATATTATTCCTTTTTGCCTAACGCCTCCCTCGCCGCTTCTTTGCATTTCAGTCTCCATTCCTGGAACGCAATTTCTTCGGCTCTATGCTTCTCAGCGTCTTCTCTGAGATTAGCCATCAGAGCCAGCTCCTCATCAAGAGAATACTTCAGCCGTATCAACGCCGTAACTAAAGCGTCATAGCTCATATCCTCCGTTATCATATAGCTAAGACCATCCACATCTACGACCTTGGCCTCACCAAAGTCCAAAGGCACATCCTTAGCGCCCATATAGACCGTCTTGCCCATGTCCTCACCCGTCATGCGACGGAAGAGCACGTAGCCATCCGAAGCATGCAGTTCATTACCTTGTACTTTCATATCTCATTCTTTATTGATTCTTTGGTATCAGAACATATCCTCTGTCTGTTCCACTGTCACCGCTACGGTCTTTTCGGTAGGCTATGTATATTGTATGCTCTGTATTTCCAAGACCACTAAACGTAACTTCCTTATAGTTGCTCACAGCTGTAGCACTCGTTGCTGCACCCTTTGTATCAGCCTGATAGTCTGACATTGTAGGCTGAGCGTCTATCTTGCCAACCATAACATAATCAAAATTGCTCTCGCCATTGCTTCGTATAAGCACCGTGAAGCTGTCATAACCAACTATTTGAATGCTCATCGTCGCTACTCCGTTAGACACATTGTAGTTAGAATTACTTTCATAAACACCTTCATAAGACGTGCTATCTGGGTTAGCAATGTCGCTGCTCGTTCTCCACTGACTATTAAGATCAACTGCATAATATTTGTCCGTCCACACTCCTTGCGTGATAGTCGTTGTAGCCGTCAAGCCATCTTTCGTGTATGAGATAGTCCGCTGTACCGTCTCAGTTTTGCTTTTGTTCTGTTCAAAAACGTCGCTCATAACATCGCCAGTAAAGGTCATGTCTGTGCTAATTCCATCCTTAGTCTTTGTAACAACTTCCGTCCAGTGTATCTTTGTCTTAGTGTTATTACCAACAACATCATCTGCTGTTATCGTCAAACTCTTATAGGTATAAGTATATCTATCGTCAAGCAATATCCTGTCTGCTATAGCACTCCAGTTCGTTGCCTGCTGATAAGTTGCATAATTCACCGTATACACCTTTCCACTCCAGTTACTGGTCACGCCACTGAAAGTGTAACTTGTTATCGTAGGCGGTGTTGTTGGCTCAAAATATATCTTTGTCAACTTAAAGCAACCATTGAAGCAGTAGTTCCCCAAGCTCGTTACACTACTTGGAATAGTGATTGAGGTAAGAGAAGAACAACTATAGAAGCAGAAGTCCCCCAAGCTCGTTACACTACTTGGAATAGTGATTGAGGTAAGAGAAGAACAACCATTGAAGCAGTAGTTCTCCAAGCTCGTTACACTGCTTGGAATAGTGATTGAGGTAAGAGAAGAACAATGGTTGAAGCAGTGGGTCCCCAAGCTCGTTACACTGCTTGGAATAGTGATTGAGGTAAGAGAATAACAACTATCGAAGCAGGAGTCCCCCAAGCTCGTTACACTGCTTGGAATAGTGATTGAGGTAAGAGAAGGACAATTATTGAAGCAGGAGTCCCCCAAGCTCGTTACACTGTCTGGTATGACTACATTTTGTGTGTTAACTCCTCTTACGCATATTTTATTTTTGACATCTTTAGTACATAAAAGATTATCAATAACCTCATATCTTTCATTATTACTATCTGCGATAAATTTATTGTAACATATTAATTTATCTTCGAATGCTGAAATATCCGTATTTCTTCCAACATCTATTATTTGTGCCCCTATTTCGATTCTGTAAGACACATCACTTGATTTTGAGGAAATCCTAATCTTATTGAGAATATTGCTAAAAGATGCATTTAATGTTGTAAGTGAATCTGGCAACTTAATGCTCATCAGATTCTTAAAGGTTCCACTCAACGAAGTTATCCCAGTAAAATACTGGAATTCATCAAACGTTGTCAGTTCAGTAATTCCGCTTGGCAAACTTGTTACCGCACGACAATCGCTTGCCCACAAATTGACACCATCCTTTTTCAACCACGAGTTCGCCTTTGCCAGCTCCATCAATGGCTGATTAGTATTACCACCTTCCGGGACATCAGCAGAACTGTCATAGCACACAATTTTATTCAGCTCATTGAGAGTTATATCCACGCTTGAATTAACGCCTGTGCCATTAACTTTATATCCAGTAAGCGTCAGTTTAAACAGTTTTGTCGTACCAGCATCAGGATTGCTAATAACATTAACCGTTGTCGATTCCCCGCTTTCAGATGACAACTTAACATTGTTGTCTTCCGCAGCTTTACCACTAATGCTCCATCCATATCGAACATAATCAGCGTTTTGGCCAGTCACATTAGCCAATTTTGCATGATAGCTTGCGTCCTCAGCTATCTGCGTAGCGCCATCAATACTCAAAGACGGATAGACGGCTTGAACAATGCTGATACTTGCATTGCTCGACACTATATTATCACCCTTAATCACGGAAACCATAATGGTTATGTTACCGCTGTTTCCGGTTTCTTTTACTGTCACAGTCCCTTTATTATCAACAGTTGCTCTATCTGAACCACTCGTAACAGTAAATGATACCGTTGCGCCATCTTCAACTCCGACAACACTAATCTTACCTGTTCTTCCCTCAACAATAGATTTCGGAGCCAATACGATAAGTGTGCCGCCCTTAGCGTACACATACATAGAAGAACGTGCACTAAAGCAATTATCGCCAAACACTTCCATAAGCTGCTGATAGTTGTCAGATGTAATGCTGTCAACTTCAATCCGCCCCTTTAAGGTGCCACCCGCACTTTTAATCTTTTGTCCGATAGTAATAGCGTCAGCAGCTGTCTTACCCTTCCAATTCACATCTTCAATATCAATGCTATACTGCTTACTACTGTCAATGGCCCAATTTTTGAGCATATCAAAAATGTCCACTGCGCAATTCTTAACAGTCAAAGTTCTTAAGGTGGTAGTGTCAATGTTCAGACTATTCAACTTTGTCAACCCCTCAATATCAAGAGAGATAATGCTGGACGGCAATGATAAAGAAGCGACTGGACAGTTCTTTAAGGTTAAGCTGGTTAACCCTGAATTGTCCAATAATAGTGTCTCCAAATGTGTTAATCCGGCGGTATCAATATCTGTCAAGCCTTTCATGCCACGAATATCAAGGTACTTGAGCTTTGTGCAATCTGCAAGGCCAGTGAAGTTACCACTTGTCAAAGCGGTATTTGACACGTCTTCTCCGCCCACAACAAGCTTTTCAAGGTTAGTTCCTTTGCGCTCACTATAAGCACCATTGACATTGAGGTGAGCAATGACATTGCCCATCTCATGTATATCAACACTGGCAATCTCAGGGCCAGCATAAATACGCACAGGGTCGCCAATGGCAAATGCCTGGTTGGTTGTAAAGGTGTGGCTCTCCCCCTTTAACAAATGCACATTACTTTCCTTCACGACATTGTTCACGCCCCAGCCATAATAAAGCTCCTGAGCGGCAACAATGGTAAAGTTATATTGCTTAACGCCATCTGCCGGGATAAGGAACTGAATAACATCGGCTCTAAAGTCACCAGTTACCCATTTAGCGTCAAGCAGACTGAAACGTTGGCTCAGCCACCACTCACGATGAGCTTTACGACTACCCTGCAAAGAACTGAGATAATTCAATCCTTTATCAGTATAAGGAGCGATATACTTGTACTCAGCGTCCTGATTATATACGCGCTCACACCACTTACCACTGAAGTCATCGTTAAAGACGCTAAGAACCTTCTCATAAGTCAGACCGCCCTGCTGCAATGCAGCATCAACCTCTCTGACCATTTCCATGCACTCATCATCAGCCTCAAAATTATTCCAAAGTACTGAGTCGTGTCCAGCATAGCAATAGTCATTCAGTTCAGCGTCCTTGCTCTGACGGTCGATGAATGGGTCATATTTCAACAAACCGTCATTACGAACACCATTAATGGTATCATTATCATAATTGATATAGAACCAATGCTCTCCGTCCTCTGTGGTAAGCATTGCGTTCTTCACCGGCTGGTCAACAGCGCCAAAGCGCATCAGATAAACATAGTACGCACACAACAATGGCAAATTAAAATGGTCAGCCTTCTCCGCTTTCCATTTTGCCAAATTCCCATCAGTTGAGGCTACCCATGTAACAAGTTTCTTCAATGCGGTATCGTTCGTACTGCCATCTGGATAACGCCCCTCAAAGCTCTGCATCCAGCGCTTTGTGCCCTTAGAATCAATAGTGTCATCCCAACCCTTTACGGATTTCATAAGAGCAATTTCTTCTTTATTGGCAAGACACTCCCAGCATTCTACTTTACTATTGTCAAATTCCCAAGAAGTGCCATCAGGAGAAACACCACTAATATCCTTAAAACCAAATACGCTCTCAGAACTCTTATCATTAAGGAAATTATACTTGCCCATAAACACCAGGTCGTCATCCTTTGTAAGTCGATAGAACACAACCATTGGGAAACCAGCAACGGTAGTTCTGACATCGTATGGAAATCCATTAGCAGCAGCCGTTTTCTGAGCCTCTGTTCTAAATACATACTTGCCGCCCATCACGCTGTTATAGAGGACTTTATTCCACAGCATTGCAATACCGGCATTATGAGTGCCGGAAGACTCCGCAAAGTCAGCTTTCCAAGTCCACCTGTCACAAGGCTGAGAGCCTGTAATGTGAGCATATTTCTTCACACTATAAGGCTTGCCATCGGCATCATAACACTCTGTAGAATCTTTCTTGGCGATATACGGACGCAAGTTCTTGCGCGGATAAGTCATTGAAGATGTGCCCTGCGGTGTCATATAGACATTCTTCCATGAAAAGTTCTTTGTTCTGTCCTTCAAATCATAGAAGTCAATATCCACATACTCCACATGCTTCTTATCGGTCGTAGCCTCAATAGCTGGAATGTTACCAGTAATAACTGCAACCGGAAGCTCGCCTTCCAACTTTGATACCGCAAAAGTACCATTTTCGGTCACATTATTACGCTCATATACGCTAAGCATTTCTGAGACTGATGAGCGATACAATATATAGTTATTAAGAATATCATCATCCCCCAACGCCTTATCATAACAGCGTATCTGACGAAGCTTAACGGTACAATCATCGCTTCCAGCAATATTAATCGACTTATCGCTGACAAAATTATCAGTTGAGGTAAATGATGTTGCTCCAGACAGAATGCCGTTGACATACACAAATGCCATGCACTTATTCACAGCGCCCGTCTTAGGTGTAATAACAAACGTTATACGATAACTCTCGCCACTCTTAAAGCGCGTACCAACACGGCCCGTATCACTACTGCCACTGGCAGCGGAAGAACGTGATATAAGCTCAATTTGGCTGGCGGTAATCAATATACCCGCCCCCTCAGAGCCACGCATGTCACACACAACAGCATCATCATTCTTGACATCCTCAGTGCCAAACTCAAACTCAATCGTCTTTGCCGTGTCTGTAGCCAAAGGAGCATAAGGGACGGAGACGCTTGCTCCATTCGGAATAACAAGCCACCCATCATTCCAACCACTTTGCTCAGTCCAGTCAAAACCACTTAATACAGCAGATTTATCGTCAGATACCCAAACAGCCTTATCCTTAGACGAATTACTCTTGCCAGTTGCATCCAATGATAAAGTCAAATGGTCTGTAAGCTCACTTAGGTCAAGAGTGGTCGGCTGCACCGTCACTGTAAGGCTTCTTGCGCCAACCTTCAGAGTCTTTATGCCACTCGTCTTACTCATAAACTTATAAGTATATACAGTGCCATTAGAACATTCCATAGTAGTCAGCAGCTCGTCATCAAGGCTTATGCTGACGCTTGTTTTATCGTCACCGCTATTGTTGTACGAGGCAAACTTAATATCTGTACCGATGAACTGCTCCATATTCGGAATTGTTGGAGCGGTTGTAACAATATCAGCCCCTGGAGGATAATTTATAGACAAGGCAACATAGCTGACATCGGTGGCCTCTCTACAGACAAAAAATTCTCTATATAACAAAGTAGCGTACTGCTTTTTCTCCTGCATCATAACATATGCTCGCATCTGCAATGTATGAACGCCATCGCTAAGGCCATCAGTACTTATATATTTGGTTTTACTACCAGTGGCCGCAGTAATCTCATCCTCATTCTTGTTATATTCGATCTGTTTTCCGTCAACATAAAACTCCACAGCCTTTACGCCATCACCAGTCAATGTAAACGGTATCTCCAGTGTATCATTATAAAGCTTTGTAATATCAAAGCTGTCCTCAAGTTGTACGTTGAAGATATTATAAATTACCGAAGCTGTTGCAGGGGCCTGGGTATTCACACCTGATATGGAAATGCGAACAACAACCCTTCCAGTCATACCGGCCAAATATTCGTCAACATTAAAACTGACATTCTCCCCGGCAGCATACTGCTTAACAACGGTTCGCTTTTTATTTCCGCCCGTAATGGTATAAGTACAAACAACGCTATCCCCAGTATCAGTGTTTCCATTGGTAGTGAAAACCCCGAACGAAAAATTGATTACATTTCCAGTCGTACCGTAAAGCAAAGACACATGAGTAGCCGACTGCATCAAAATGCTTGCATAATATATGCTTTGTGCCGCAAATGAGCCAAGCACCTTATTAGCATTTTTGTCCGGGTCGTCTATATAAGCATCCCTGTCTTCATCGTTGGCAAAACACTTATAGGTATTTGATGTGGTATCATAATAAAGTAAACCTATCTTACTGGCAAATTGTGACTTGATAAAAGTCTGTACGGCACTGCCGGAATATGGCAAGTTGTTCTCCTTATCATTGCCCCAGTCCGCATGTATATCTGGTATCGAGTTTTCACTAATCTTTTTGGCCATAGTATATGTATTTTCAATATGAATAATCAGTCTTCCAAAATATTATAAAAAGTATTATCATCAACGGTGCCGGCAGTTACAAGAGCTTCATACTCAGTTTCAGTCAACGTAACCATTGTCACCATATGCTTATTCAGCACATCAATACTCTTCTGAGCAGCACTGAGACTATTCTGAAGAGTTGTGTCGTTATCTCCTCTTGCCTTTATTTCATCATTAATCTTTTGTAATAAGGCGGTATTTTCGTTAGTCCTTGTATGCGTCTCAGTATCGAGAGCTCGCTGCAAAGAAGTGTCGGCAGATTCTCTGGAAGCCGCTTCTGCATCAACAGCCTGCTGCAAGGCTGTATCGGCACTTGTTCTTGCCTTCACCTCATCACTAACGGACTTCTCTAAAACAGCATCTTTATCTCCACGAGCCTTTACTTCCGCGTCAATTTTTTGCTGCAAGGCTGTATCACCGGCTAATCTGTCCTTAGATTCTTGGTCATAATATACAGACGGAGCCTCAAAGGAAGCGATAACCTTATCCGCAGCTGCTGAAGGGTCATTGATATAAGCATCCCGGTCCTTAATATTGGAAAAACACTTATATTGTTTAGTTGTGCCGTCATAATATACCACGCCAATCCTTTTGCGCAGCTGAGACTTGATAAACTCTTCCACCCTGGATCCTGGGTAAGACGTCTCATCATCTATCTGCCAACTGGTGTCTATATCTGGAATCGGGTCGTCCTGCAAATACTTGATACGAGTCGATTTCTTATCAGTTACCTTTATCTTTCCCATATGCTATCTTTTAATCATTTCCACCCGTCATTATTGCTCCATCCCTTATCATTGTACCATGCCCCACTGCCAAAACAGCTGTTTATGGCCTCCCACAAGAGTTTGGCACCCTTGTACACAGCCGTTATCACCTTCCCGCCATGATAGCGCACCGCCAATTCTTTATTGCCCTTACGTATCATTCCTCTAATCCTCTAAGATATTATAGTAAGTATTCTCATCCACCTTGCCTTCAGATACAAGCTTGTCATAGTCGTCGCTCGAAATGTCAACCATAACATAAGTGCTGTTCAGCTTCCCAACGGCAAGCCAAGCTTTCTCTGCGCCCTGCCAGGCATACACCATCCCGTTCTCGGCCTCAGTGCCATCCCCACCGTTCCAGATGCTTACCAGCTGTCCAAACCTTATCGCCTTGCCGTCGGTTCCAACAGGAGCTGCCACATCAGCGTCCATTTCAGCCTTCGTCTTGTAGACCTTCCTTATCCCGAGCACGTCGGCACGACGCTCAATGTTCGCCATGTAGTCCAGTTCGTCAGCGTGCAGCCCGAACGTATCCTCAGCGCTGATGCTGCCCGTCGCCTTCTTCTTTCTCAGGCTCTCGGCACGAGCCTGTAGCTCATATATTGTACTCATTCGCTATTCTCCTTATTTAGGTATCTCGAAAATAGTCTTCACGGCACACTGCATAGGGCAGTTCACGTCATTGTCAGCAACACCGTTAAGCCAAAGACCCCCCTCCGTATTCTGCAAGATAGCATGTTTCGCTCTTGCTTCTGTGCCGCCGCCAACACCTAACACAACATCAGCGTAGAAAGTCGACAATGCGTATGGAAAGACTTTGTCGGTGAAATCAAACAGAGTGCTGCCTAGCTCGCCGCCTAATGTCTCCCATGATGCAGCATTGCTCTTTATGTTTATTCGCACTCTGTAAGCATCACCAACATCCATATACTGCACCGTTCCCGAATATCCGTTATGGAACGACACGTTAATGTCGATGTATGTTGCCACAGGAGTGTTTCTCTTTATCGGCAGCGCTATGAGCGACCACACCTCTTTCAGATCGCTGTATTTCACCATGTCATCGTCAGTCCTAACTGTCGAATAATAAGCCGTGGCAGTCCGTCGGCACGCATGGCTCTGCCCGTCGTCAAAGTTACGTTCATCAGTCTCTACAGTCTTTACACCGACATAGACGACATCGTTATCTCCTAAGGTTATATTCGTTTCCGGCAATTCGTAAACAGTACCGTCCTTCACCAGCCAGTTCTGACCTATATAGTAAGCCTCCTTACCGCCTTCCGCAGGACCGAGCATTTTCCCGTTTTTCTCCTTCAGCAGGTAAGTGCCTGTTCCGGCTCCCAGTGCCTTCAGCAGCATTCCCAGCTGGCTCAGCGGCTCAGCCTGCATCAGCTCCAGATCGTCAAGATAAACAGGCTGGCCGCCCTCATTAAACAACAGTTTATTCATAGTCGTATAGTTCTATGCCGAAAGTCCTTCCGGCAGGTTTATATCTGTTAAGTATATTCCGTATCACTCTCAGGTTCCGGCCACCGTACCGGTCTGCCTTCGCATCCTCGCTCGTACAGAGGAACGTCGGCACCCACACCGTGAAGTTTACCTTCACCGTACTCTCGCCGTGCACCTTCAGTACCACGCCCGTGCCCTCCTTCTTTAGGTGCATCACAGTAGCCTTCTGGTTCTCTCTCTCAAAGTACATCGACAACCTCTCCTCTTCATTAGGAGTCTCAATGTATATCTCCCTGTTCCGAAGGAAGAAGGTATCGTTCAGAATCTTCTCAAGCTTTATCACCGTGCCCGTCGTCGACAGCACCATGTCAGTGCTAGCCTTCAGCGCCATAAACTCATCGTAAACAAGTCTAATCGGCATCAGCAGCACCCTCACCAGAGCTGTCAGCACGCCGCTCCGCAGAACCGGAGGCAGCAGCTGCCGTCCAAGTTTCTCAATATCCAAGTCATACCACATAACTCAAAGTATTTTCCAGACCGTCAGCCTTATAGCTCCCCGACGCGCCCTGGTAGTTATTACCGTCCATCTTCTTCCAGTCCTGGCCGTCCTTCAGGTACCAGCAGTCACCCAGTTCCACGTCGGTAACTCCGTCAACCCTCTGTATGGCGTCCACAAGCTTCGTCTTGTTCAGCATACCGCCATAGACAATACTCTTCAGAAACTCCTGGATAGCCCGTTCCACAGGCTTGCTACCGTCAGCCACGCTCGCTCCATCCGAGTCAATGAGCAGCGGGTCAGTCCATATCTTCGCGTTGATCCTCACCCTGTCAGTATCCCTCGACGAAATATTCAGAATCACGCCAGCCACCTTAATCCTGTTCATATACGCTTTGAACGGCGTTAAATCAGCGTTTGAAAGCGCCACAGGTTCACCGCCTTTGTCGCCGCTGACCAGAATCTCCACGCTCGTTCCGCGGTCCCTCACGGCAGCATACTTTACGATCCTCTTCGCCTCGTCCTCCGTGTCGTACTCGTATTCCATCGTAGCCTCGTTCAGCCTTAAAGCGACACCTTTCTGATACTCCAGAGCCTTTCTGTGATACCATGGCACACTCGCCACAACAGCACTCGCCACCTTATCCGCTACCTCAGCCTTGTATCTGTCCATGATCACCTCCAGCACATGGGTAGCCCCGGCAACAATAAACAGCAGAATATTCTCCAGACTCACATTTGAGAAGCTTTCGCTCCACGTCGCCCCCTCCCTCAGACCATACTTTTCCCTCAGCGTCTCGTCACCAAGAAACGCATCAGTCATCGTCTTTTTTATCTCAGCTACACTTCTTGCCATAATCTATCCAGTCTATAAAAGTCTATAGCGTCTATTTAGTCTATCAAAGTCTATCCAGTCTATCAGAATCTATTCAAACTCCTCCCGGAACTCATCACCGAACACCCTCAGCCGTCCACCTCGGCCATCCCTTGCCGTAGCAGGGCTCACGCCGTTACGCTTGCAGTACAGCTCCATTGTCCGGTCATAAGTCTTATCAGGAATTCTCAGCTCCGTCCCACCCTTCAGCTCATCAGTCACCGACAGGCCGTTCTCGATGGCCAGGCCCATGGCTGCCTCCCAGCTGCCCTTTGTCTCCACCCCTACGTCAGCCAGAGTCTGCCCTTCCTTAACTACCGTCTTCATGGCTTCCGCAGCTTATATATCAGCGTGCCCGTGGCAAGCAATAGCACCATCAGCATCACGACGGTCTTCGCGGCACCGCCATCATCTTTCTTGCGGCCTATGGAAGTTACTTTCGCGCCAGCCTTCCATCCGGCATTTGCGGCAGCAGTGTCCACTCTTTCCACGAACACCGTATCATGAACGGTTCTCATCCGCTCCTTAACGCCTAAATTGGCAGTCTCTCTCAAGATCTTGTGCCAGTGTTCCACAAATACCGTGTCGCCCGCCATCCGCACAGCCATGCTGTCATGCCTGACAACGTTCCGCTGCATCACCACCGTATCTCTAACCGTGTCTGCAACCACTTTTGACAGTACATGATCCTCTGTCTTAATCCTCTCCACAGGCACATACCTCGTCGTCCGGCAACCCCATAGCAACATAACCAGTACCATGGCCATCACCAACCCCAAAGTCCTCTTCACGCTATCCATATCCATTAACTCTTTTTTCCCAAATTATTATCTGTCTTGCGTAAGCAGCTGCTCAGCAGCTGTCCCTGCCTAAATATCCTTATATTCCTCCACCGCATTGAAGTTCGGACACGTCTTCTTCCATTTCCGCGGCGTATCCTCACCCCATATCGACCGGTGCCCCATAATCTTCGCTCCGGGGTACTTCTTCCGCAGCAGCCTCAGCAGCTGACGAAGACTCTTCTTCTGAGCCTCTGTCCTGTTGTCCACAGCCACCATCTTTCCACCAACGTTCTTGATTCCGCCGGCATAGCAGACGTTGATTGCCGTCTGGTTATAGCCTTGAACGCCATTGCTCACCTCACCCTCGTCCAGCAGCTGGTTAATCTTTCCGTCAAAGGTGATAAAGTAGTGATAACCCGGCTTCTTCCACCCGCGGGCCTTAAACCCTAATAGCACCTCTCTGACGCTCTCCGTCTGCCACCCGCCAGAGCAGTGTACGAATATTCTCTCTATCTTTCTCATTCTCTTATGCCTCCTCGCTCTCTTCTATCTTTTCCTGTCTTTTCTCTGCCATAAAACGCTTCATCAGTGGTATGCGCTCCACAAACTGCATCGACAGCACATAGTGGATGAAGCTCGCTATCCTGTAGAAAACGCTACCCCGCGGAGTGATGTTCATCCAGTTCCGCGTGATGTTCACCGTGAAGAAGCAGGTCGTCACCGTACACAGATACTTCACGCTCGAGATTGCCTCCTCATGGTCATGAAGCTTCTCGCCGACCGACAGCACACTCAGCATCAGCACAAAGAACACCGTGCTCTGAATGATAAACTGCCAGGCCTTCTTCGACTCCCAGCTACCACCGTTCACAATGTCAGCCAACAGACCGAAGCTGAAATTCACGATAAACAGTATCGTCATCGCCAGCATAAAGTCGCCGATAGGCAGAAAAAAACTAATCAAGGCCGCCCACGTCGCTATCAAAAATCCTTTCAATTCACCCATATTTTCTTTTTTTATTATTCACATTCGTTTCTTGCCCCCCTCTCTTCGGCACTCACCTTAGCGCCACCAACGGCGGCCCTCCTCATAGTCCGACGCTATCTTCACGCCATGCGTCGTAACCTCAACGCTCTCCACACGCTGACCATCCATCTCAAGCTGCTCCATAATCGACGAACGCCAATACATCGGGTCATTGTCCAGTAGCATGTCGCTCAAGCCCACGCCCACCAGCGGACGCTCCTTCAGCTCACCCTTGTGCAGAGTCAGTATCAAAGCCTGGTTCTGTCTTAGTATGTCCCCCAGGCGCAGGCCCTCCACGATTCGTCCCTCGGCATCCCGTCTGACATCAATCAGCGGCTCATAGTCCTTCATCACTATACCATTCATCTCCACACCTCCTGTCATCATCGTCTAATGCTTAACTTTCTCATCCTCATAGTCGCCCCTGTCAAAGTCCTTAGCCGAGCTCAGTGGCTTGCCCGTCACACCGTGCACCCCCTGGTGCGTATGGCTGTTGAACGTCTTCACCAGCTCGTTCAGCTTACCCGTCAGAGCCTCGATGTTTATTAGTCCGCCCAGCTCACCGCCGTTGATCGTAATCTTTCCCGAAGCCACAATACGCTCCGCATGGTCCACGGCTATCACCACCAGTTCCGACAAATCACCCGACAGACTTCCCATCGTCACAGCCGTCCCCACCTTCGGAACCACCGTCAGCGAGCCCTTATCATCCGTCAGAGACGACCGCAGCCTCACGCCGGGCACCGTCAACGCCCCCACCTTCACCGAGCACGTCAGCCCCTCCACATTCTCGACAATACCCTGCCAGATGGCAGTATAGCCATTCTGTAGTCCACGTAGCCTGTCCCTAAGTTCCCTGTATCTGTCCATCTTCTGTGTTCTTATTATCGCCAATCATCACCTATTCCGTTCCGTTCGCCGCCGTTCTGTTCGCCGCAATACATTGCGGCGCCCTAACTCAGCCGGAAACCCAGTTCCACCTTCCTTTTTCCACCCTGAGCCGACATCTCAGTCGTCACAGCATTCACGTAGTATGTACCGTCCTTGTATTCATAGTCCCTGTCTCTCAGCCTTACATTGTCCCCCGGCACGCACATCGGAATCAGCCACCCCGTAATGCTACCCTCAAAACCGTCAAAGCTCCTTCGCTTCACCTCCAGCTCGCCACGCGCCCTCATCGAAGCCTCGTCACTCGTAGCGCACTTCACCTCCACCTTCTCTCCACCCGTCGTGCCCGTCTCTATCTCCTTCACCGTACCGTCAGGCATGTTCGCCTTCACCACCACCTCAACCTTCTTGTCCGAAGCCTTCCGGTAAGTCAGATCCTCCGTCTCCACATTCAGTCCGAAGTCATAATATCTCTCCTTTCCGACCTTCTCACCCGGAGCATGCACCTCCAGCGTCCCTTCCTGAACGTAAATGTCCGCCCCGCTCTCCTCCTGAACCTTCTTCAGCACATCATAGCCCGTAGCATTGTTTATCACAAACTTCCCGTAAGTCCACTCGTATGAGCAGTCCACCTTCATCTTCAGACCGCAACCCTCCACCACATAAGCCAGCAGCTCCTTCAGACCAACATCCTGCAACACCTCACTCTTCAGAGTCTTTCTGAAGAGGAACAAATCATCCTCACATATCAGCTTCACGCTCCCGCCATCCGTAGAGATCCGCTGCACCCAGCCCTCAAACTCCGTCTCCAGGCCCGTCTCCCGGTAGCCAAGCTTTATCGTAACCCTGTCCCCACGCTTCAGCTTCTTCTCCACGTCCAGAGCCACATTATATTGAGCACCCGGCAACGTGATCGTAGCCGTGTCAGCAAGTAGCTGTACGCTCTTGTGTATCTCTACCTTGTCAAGCATCCCCAGCCGGTACTCGCCAATCCCAATCTCATACTGCATCGTATACATAGCTTACACCTCCAAATCCTCACGGCTCAGCAGCAGCTTGTAAATGTCGTCGCTGTACCCCGTAATCGTATAGTTCTGGTTCATAGCCCCACTCGTGAAAGGCATCTCCCACGACTCTATCACCAGCTCCCTGATCCCAAACACCTCCAGCAACGGCGACAGCACCTTCACATGCCCGCCCTCGCACAGAGCCCGCAGCCGCGCCACGTCCGCTTTCGGGTAGCCCCCGTCCTTCGACATCAAGATACCCTCAATCCTCACCGTGTAGTCATCCACAGTCCACTTCTCCTTGATACTGCCCTTCACGCGCCCTTTCGACACCCTCCGTCGTACAAGGACATTGCCTCCGTTCACGCTCAACATAGGCTCTATCGGAAACAGCCACTCCTCAGAACCCTCCTCGTCGCCCTGCATACGCAAAGGACATGTCATTGGTACCCCGGTGGCGTTGGTGCGGATGACATCGGCAAGTTCCTTTTCCGACATTGTTTTTATTTTGTCGTAGAGTGCACTGTCAACCGGCGTAACGCCATCTTTTATGTAGCCCGTGTTAACTCCGAAGATATTGTTATGCCTCCAGAGCCAGTATGGTGGCACCTTCGTCAGACCGGCCGCCCGCAGGGCAAGGTTCTGCAATATGAACTTAGAAGTCTTCATCAGTGATCTGTACTTACGGCAATAGCCAATGCACGATTCATGGTCTGGACAATGATATTCTCCAGTTCGGCCGTATCGGTTTTGTCAGCCATCGTCACATTGATATTGTCGAAAAATTTAGCAATAGAGATATTTATAGAAGTGTTGCGGGTGCCACCGGTAGCCATTGCCTCAGCAGTAGATCTTCCACCGCCTGAGCCACCAGAACTGCCGCTTTTACCCTTCTTCGAGCCTTTTCCGCCAGTCGCAGCGCCGAACAGCCCCGAATAATCATCTCCACTACCTTTCAAAGAGGGAGAGGATATACCCGCGTTGGCTGTACGGCCCGTGCGCTTAGTGGTAGAGTTTGATGTTCTTGATTGTTCTCTCAGATTCTGGCCATACGTCGTGCCTACGTTGCCAAGCAAATCCTTAGTGGCGTTAATGGCCTTGCCTGCGCTCCTGGCTCCGGAAATATCCTTGAAGCCCTCGACGGCAGAGTTCCATGCGCCCTGGAAATCGCCATTGAAGAGCTTTGCAAGCGCATCGCCCACTTTGCCAATGCCGGACAATAGAGTGCGTAGCCTATCAATGACATAGTTCTTGATGATTTCACCGAAACCTTTAAGGGTGTTCCATACTGTGAGAACTACAGCCCGGAATCCGGCAAACTTATTCCAGCAATAGACGATGGCTGCTATCAACGCTGCTATAAGTGTTATCACTAACCCGATAGGGTTGGCATTCATTATGGTATTCAGTATTGCCTGTGCAGCCGAGAACCCTTCCGTAACGGCAGTGGCTATTCCCGTAACGGCAGCGTATGCGCCTATGGCAATGTTATGGGCGTTGAAGGCTATTGTGGCGATGCCTATGACAGCCCCAACATAGCCTATCACATCGCCCCAGTTCTGGAAAAACGTTATAATGCCGGATATGGCTCCGGAAAGCCAGCCGAACAGCGTGCCAAGTAATGAGAACACACCGTTAAATATCGTTCTGAGGATGCCGAGACTGGAGATCCAGGAGAATATATTACCGACAATATCCATGATGCTGCCAGCTATATCCGAGATGCCTTCTATCGCCGTCAGGATAAAAGGCTCTATCTTCGGGAACAGTTCCTGGGCACGTTGCTGAAGCTCGCCAATGGCGGTCGACAGCTTACCTGAAACCGTTTTCGACGTAGCATCCATCATACCGTGAAACTGTCCCCCGGCATCGGTGGCATGCTTCATCGCAGCTTCGACGGCTTCGACGGTTATCTGTCCCTTCGACATCATCTCCTGAAGTTCCTGGTAGCTTTTGCCAGTCATCTGTGCAAGTTCCCTAAGGGGATTGAAACCTGCATTGATGAACTGCAAGAGGTCCTGACCCTGCATCTTTCCGGCAGCAGCTACCTGACCATAGACCAGCGAGAGGCTGCTGAGCTTCTGGGCGTCGCCCATGGATATGTCGCCAAGCTGCTTCAACCGGGTCATCACGGCATCTGAGGAGACTCCGAAGTTAAGCATGGTCTGAGACGCTCCCTCCAAATTCATTTTTGAGAATGGAGTAGCTGCTGCGAACTTGCTTATCTCACCCAAAACGTGATTCGCCTTCTGCTCAGAACCGACGAGGACGGTAAAGGCGGTGGAGGTCTGTTCGGCCTGTGCGCCAAGCTTCGCTATTGCACCAACGCCAGCGGCTATCATCGTGTACGGATTCATAAGGAAGCTCATGCCGGGAATGTCCATCAGCGAACTCTTGAAGTTGCTGAAGGAAAAAGCCTCACGCAGCCTTCCGCCTACAGAGTGAGCCTTCTGAGAAATCTCATCCAGCTGCTGTGTAGTCTGGCGGGCCACGGTAAGCACGTTACCCTGGTCGGCCTGTAGCTTGATTAAAAATTTCAGTACACTGTCCATAGTCCTCAATTGTTTCTTGCCTTGGACTCCATCTTCCTGATGTCAAGGAGATATTTTATCGTCCATGCCCATTCCTCGTCGCTCAGCGTGTCTGGATCCAGGTGCATATAATAGCGCAGAAGCGTGTTCAGAAACAACACGTCCCCACCACCGGCATCATCTATCCCCGCATCCTCTAAAGTTTTTTTAGCTCGGCTTGTTTCACTTGCAGCACCTCCTGCATAGCGTTCACCGTTGCCAAAAACAAGTCGTCGCGAGTCTTCATCTCCTCGTCGCCGTCAAGCCACAGCTGGTTAAGCATCGTCTCGCTCATCTTCACCGGGTCCTTCACCACGCTCGCATAGCTCAGGTCCTTGCGGTTCGGACGGCGGATAAGGCACTTCTTGCCCTCCACCTCAATCTCAAAAATGTCACCATACTGAGACTTCAATTTTTCAATCTGTTCTTTTGTGAATTTTGGCATATTTTTCCTTCTTATTCTATTGTTTATCATTCATGTAAGCCGTTGCTGTACACCTGCTTTGTTACGTTCGCCGCAATACATTGCGGCGCCGTCGACACGCCGCCCCTATACCGACTTCTGGTCCGTATAGATGATCGGCAAGGTCTTCTCCTGGTACTTGTCGCCCTGCTTCCACTCCGTGTTGTCCTCCGTGAACTCACAGCCCACCAGCACGTCAGTAGTGATCACGTCCCCCTTGCTCGCATTGCCGTAAGAGGCGATGATGTCAAACGATGCGTCCAAAATGTCGCCCCCTGCCGCTTTCTTCATTGCCTCATACTCGCTCTGTAGCAGTGTCAGCTCGCCCTCGTAGGTCTTGTTGCCGTGCTGGATGCCTATAGGCTTGTTGCCCTTAGCGTGCAGCAGCTCCTTCTCCTGCTTCGACGAGTATTTCACGCCCCGAATGCCAGTCACTGGTCTTCCGGCCACAACAACGTTCACGTCGCTCCACTCATATTCTCTGGTATTATTCATCTCCTGTCTTTTATGTTCACGCCGCAATACATTGCAGCCTTTATTCCTAACTGATATTAAAACCTAAGTCCACGTCGATCATCCGCCCGTAGCCGTAGGGGTTCACCTTGATCGTAGCCTTAACCTTGCCCGTGCTCACAACGTCCTGCTTCTCGTCTATATAGCACACGCCGCCCTCGGGAGCACTGCTCGTCGCGCACAGTTCGCCGTTCAGTGTCATCGAGGCGTTCAGGGCGTTCTCCACGGTCTGCTGCCAGCTCTTTACGATTCCCGGCTGCATCGTGCCGTCCTCGTTCACCTCTATCTCGTCAAGAAGCTCCTCCAGCATTGTGTTGTAAGCCACCCTGTATGCCTTATCAATCACACGTCTAAGGGCCAAATGGGCATAGTCGTCAGTCTCTGCCACTGCCAGTCGGTCATCAGTAAAGAAGTAGCCGCTTCTCCCTACGTGCGTCCGCGGCGTTATATAGCCCTTATCGTACAGGTCCGCTATCTCGCTCGTGGCTGACTCGGCCTTCTTCTCGCCGACATACATCGTGATAGGGGCCAGGGCACCCGTCTTCACCCTACCGATGTTTCGCTGTACAGGAGTCATCGCTATGCGCCCGGCCAATACGCCCATGGCAGCACCCTCGCTGCCCGATACCGTATCACCTATCAGTACTCCCACGCGGTTATATCCGCTCTTGCTCAGGTCGGGAACTTCCTTACCAGCAGTATACCCTCTGCCCTCAAGCATTACGAATATCGGTGCCTCCAATGTCTCCGCCGCCCAGTCGCCAAGCTCCTGTGCCTTAGCCAGGGCCGTGCTCACGTCTGCGTCCAGACCGCCCTCAACCTTCTTAGGACCATTGTGCAGGTTCGCCACGATCACGCCGCGAAGCCGTCCGCCCTCGCTCTCGACAACCTTTCGAGCGCCGTCCTTGTTGGTATAGTCAAGCACCTCCGTAGCCGTCTTTGTCGGCTCCACACCGAAAAGTACCACCTCCGTGCCCGCATCAGCCTCGCCGTAAAACTCCTTCAGAGTCTTCACCAGCTTCGGGTTGTTCGCTTCCGTCAGGCCCAAAGTCTCCATGTCGTCTGTGCTACGGACGTGATAGGCCTTGCCCAGCTCGTATTTACCTTCAACAGCCGCCGAACCGACTACCAGCGCGACGAGTCCGTCCGGACTCTCGGCCACGCTCCCTAACTGTCCGTTCAGGTAGCTAATCTTTACTCTTGGTAGCATCTCTTATCCTTTTTCGTTTCTGTCTTTATTGTCGTTTCTCAGGGCGCTGCTTTTGCAGCGCCGCCTCGTCGTCCTTATCCCGTAACCTTGTCCTCTGCAATCAGAAGTACGCCCTTCTTGTCGTAGCGGCGCATGGAACCACCGGTTCTTACCAGGAACGAGTAGATGTCGCCATAGTAGGTAGGATTGTCCATCTGCTGGAACATCTTTACGTCACCGATAGCACGGCTGACGCAGCTCTCCTGCCAGGCCAAAGCCGCAGCGCTCTCGTCAGCAGCATCCTCCTCGGTCCATTTCAGAATGGCATTCTTGCCGTCCACACGAAGCACTTCAGAGCGCTGCATGAAGCTGAAACCGTACAGCTGACCGATGATGCCCGCCTGAGCGTTTGCTGAGTTAAGAAATGCCGACAGCTCCTTGTCAGTAAGGTCGTCCAAAAGCTCGGCATACATCGACGCGTCAAGCAGCATGTAGCGACCCAGCATAGGCACGTTGTCCTTATTGAAGCGAAGCATGGCCGACAGCACCTCTGCCTTGCTGAATTTCTTGCGCTGTCCCGTGGCCCCGTCCGAGGTGTGAGCTGCCACCGAGCCGCCTGTAGTCTTGATCAGACCGGCGCCATCAGCCCAGCGGTACAGAAGGTTCTGGTTCGCAACGCGCTGAAGCTCCTGACGGTCATTCGCAATGACCGACTGGCGCTTGTCATACGACAGCTCAACGGTATCCACATTCGGAATGTAGATAGGGTTCGACGTCAGCTCGTCGATGTTGTAGGTCAGGTCCTGGTCAGTGCGCTCGCTGATCGTAGCCGGCTTCTTCGTGCGGTTCACCTCCACGCCGCTCGGCTTGCCGGCGTTAGGGATATGCACGGTCTTGTTGCTTACAAACGACGAGTCGTCCACACTCTTGCTCGCAAACGAGTTGTCGGGATAAAAATTCTCTTGAATGGTGTTTAGCCAAATCTCTTTGTTCAGTGCCATCTTTCTTCTCTGTTTATTTGTTCTCTTTCTCTGTTATGTTCCGTTCGCCGAAATACATTGCGGCGACCTTCCTCACTCCTGGTAGTCCACGCCGAACTTCTGCTTATACAGGTCCTTGAAGGCCGCCATGTTCTTAGCCTTCAGCTCGCCAAGCTTGCCGGCCTTGTCCAGCTCATCCCAGCTCTTGCCCGTAAGGTCGCCGCTCTTGTCCTGGAACACGTCGGCTGCTCGCTTCTGGGTGGCCGGCATACTTTTCAGAAGCTCCTCGGTGTGCGCACGGTCGCTCGCCATAAGGCTCATGAAGACGGCCTTCTGCTCCTGGCTGATCTTGCCGTCGGCAATGGCCTTGTCAACCACCGCTTCCGTCTCCTTCTTCTTCAGCTCCGCAAGCTGAGCCTTATACTGGGCGTTGGCCTGCTCAAGGGCCTCGGCCTTCACAGCCTTGTTCTCCAACTCTCTGATGTGCGCCACTACCGCGCTGCTATCACGCTTGTCCTTAAAGGATGGGATAGCCTGAATGTCATCTATTAATGCCATGTCCTTATCTTTATTTGGCTCATAGAGCCTGTTGTTAAAATAGTTGTATATCTCATCTGTCGTCTGAGGGACCGTCCCGGCAGCTTCCATGTCAAACAGACCGTCAGCCAATCCCATCTCCACGGCATCTTCTGCGTCAATCCAGTGGTCGCTGCCGTCCATATATCTCGCCTTCACCTCTTCGGCGGTCATGCCGCAGCGCTGGGCGATCATCTCCGCAAGGTTCCCCTGGAGAGCTTCCATCTGAGCAGCCACCTGGCGTAGTTCCTCAGCATTGCCATAGGTGCCGCCGCTAACGTTGTGCAGCATCAGCTTCGCATAGGGCGACATATAAAGTGGCTTGCCGCAAAGGGCTATCACGGCCGCGATGCTCGCGGCCAGACCGTCAACATATATCGTCACGTCGCCCTCCGTCTGTTTCAGAGCATTGTATATCGCCATGCCCTCAAATACGTCGCCGCCGCGGCTGTTGATGCGTACCGCGATATGCTGATAAGTAGTGCTCACGGCAAGCAGCTCACTCACCACGCGGCTGCTCTCCACCTTCTCCCCGTCGCCAACATCGCCATATAATAGTATCGTGGCCGTGTCGCCACTCGGAATAATGTTCAAAAATGTATGCTTCTTCGACATAGTTTTCGATGTTTCTGCTCGCAAATTTCGTAACTTCTAACCAATCCTGCAAATCGCATTTTTATTTTATACGTAGCTGTGAATATAATATCCGTAGCTACGGATAAAATAAAAATGCAATTTTGATGGTAGCTCCGTTATTACGAACTTTGCAGATAATACAATAAAAAGTTCCATCATTATGCAGAAGACAAAAATTGACCGGAAGGACCTCGCCAAGACGCTCTACGTCAACGGTTCCTTCACTCAGGAGGAGATTGCCACTAAGGTCGGTACCACACGGCAGACCGTTTCACGATGGATACGCGAGGGTTCCTGGGACCAGGTCAAGGCCTCATATACCATCACCCCCGAACAGATCCTCGCAGGGCTTAACAGACAGATCATAGAAATCAACAACAACGTCAACTCCCGGCCTGAGGGAGAGCGCTTCGCAACCGTTGCCGAGGCCGACACCCTCGCAAAGCTCGCGTCCTCCATCAAGAAAATCGAGACCGACGCCGGCATTGCCGACATCGTCAACGTAGGCATCAAGTTCACAAACTGGCTCCGACAGACCGACCTCGACCTCGCAAAGAGGTTCTCTGACCTCCTCGACGCTTTCATCAAGGATCAGCTCAAGTAGCACCGTCCCGTTCGCCGCATTACAATGCGGCGCCCTAAAACATAATCATCTATGACATTAGAAGACAGAAAAGCACTCCAGCGTTGGGAGGAGCATCACAAAGCCCTCGCCGCCGACATTCCCGTCGACAGCTCGCTATCGCAAAAGGACATCATCATTCAGCGTGAGCGCCTGGAGAAGGACCCCGTAGAATGGATTCGATACTTCTTCCCGAAGTACGCCCGTTACCCATTCGCGCCGTTCCATGTCCGGGCCATCAACCGCATCACCTCCAACCCCGACTGGTACGAGGTACTCTCGTGGTCCCGTGAGCTCGCAAAGTCCACAGTAGCCATGTTCATCATCATGTACCTGGCTCTTACCGGGCAAAAGAAGTTCGTAGTTCTCGCCTCCGCTACCATCGACTCCGCACGACGACTCCTCGCGCCGTTCAAGATAAACTTCGAGTCCAACCCTCGCATCCGCCAGTTCTACGGCCAGCAGGTAACCATCGGACAGTGGACCGACACAGATTTCCTCGCTCGTTGTGGTGCCAAGTTCGTTGCCGTCGGTGCAGGGTCCGCACCTCGTGGTGCACGTAACGAGAACGTCCGGCCCGACATCATCTACATGGACGACTTCGACACCGACGAGGACTGCCGCAACCCTGACACCGTCAAGAAGAAGTGGGACTGGTTCGAAGGGGCCCTTTACCCTACGCGCTCTATCTCTGAGCCCACCCTCATCCTCTGGTGCGGTAACATCATCGCAAAGGATTGTTGCATACGGCGTGCCGGGCAGAAGGCAAACCACTGGGACATAGTAAACATCCGGGATAAGAACGGCCATTCCACGTGGCCTGAGAAAAACACAGAGGCCGACATCGACCGCGTCCTGGCCAACATATCGTCAAAGAACGCCCAGGCTGAGTATTTCAACAACCCCGTTTCCGAAGGGCAGATCTTCCATGCTCTCCCTTACGGCAAGGTGCCCGCGCTCTCCAAGTTTCCCTTCCTCGTCATCTATGGTGACCCGGCTTATTCCAATGCACGTGTCAAGGCTGACTCTACCAAGGCTGTATGGCTCGTAGGAAAGCTCCACGGCGTCTACTACATAATAAAGGGCTTCGTTGCCCTCGCGCTCAATGCGCAGTTCATCGACTGGTACTACCAGCTACTCGAATATGTAGCCGGACGCACCACCGTCTACTGCTACATCGAGAACAACTCCCTACAGAACCCGTTCTTCCAGCAGGTTCTCAAACCGCTCGTCTACGAGGAAAACCGAAAGCGGCATACCGAGCTGCATATCTGTGAGGATGCTGGAAAGAAAGCCGAGAAAGCCACGCGCATCGAAGCTTCTCTGGAGCCTATCGATCGCAACGGTCAGTGGATATTCAATGAGCGTGAGGCCGACAACCCACACATGCAGGAGTTGCGCACACAGTTCCAGCTCTTCGAGATGACTATGCCGTACCCGGCCGACGGACCCGACTGCATCGAGGGCGCCTTCTCCATCCTCCGCAAGAAGACCACCGAGCTACAACCGCCCGTAACCGTCTCCTACAAGGAACTCAACGAGAACAACCCCTACCGAATGTAACATCAATTATCATCATCGGCGTTACGTTCGCCGCATTACAATGCGGCGTCATCGCCCGACATAAAAATGAATTATTATGAGCAACTTTATAACCACTGCTGACTACGACGCCAGCATCCATGCCGAGATCCTCGACCAGCTACTCAGAAAGGACTCGCCCTCTTACGACCCGCAGATAGTCGAGATCTGTGAGGACCGAGCCATCGCTGAGATGCGCTCCTATCTCGACAAAATCTATGATTGCGACAAAATCTTCAGCGCAACTGGTTCCGACCGGCATCCGCTAATCCTAATGTTCGCACTCGACATCACCATCTATCACATCTTCTGTCAGCACAACCCCTACAAGATGTCCAAGATCCGGCAGGACCGTTACGACCGAGCCATCAATTGGCTAAAGGGCGTCATGGACGGCGACGTGACCATCGACGGGGCTCCGCGTCTACCCGACGACAACCTCGCTTCTAATTCGAGATGGCAAATCAACGCCTCTGGACTACGCCCAACCCTATTGTAGCCCACCTCTCTATGCCTTCTATTATTTCTATAGCATCTATAGCTCCTATCAAAATCTATAGCTTCTATAAAAACCCTACAAAAATTTAGAAAATCATGAGCAAGAAAAATACGCTTCGCAAAAATTCCAAATCAGTTAAGCATATCTCACAGGGCGGATTCCGCGACAACGGCTTCCGGCAGCTGCCCGACGTAGTCCTACAAATGCCGCAGATATTCCTCTTCGACATGCGAGACTACATGCAGTCCCTTGAAGCGGCTAAGCAGATCGACTATCCCTCCCGCACGCGACTCTACGACATGTACGAGTCGGCGCAGCTCGACCTCCACCTCATGGGTGTCCTCGCCAAGCGCCTTCGCGGTGTTACACAGCTCCCCATGGAGTTCCATCGCAACGGAAAGGTCGACGAGCAGCTCTCCGCACAGCTCCGTTCCCCATGGTTCAAGCAGCTCCGTAAGGACATCATCCTCTCCGAGTTCTGGGGATTCTCGCTCTTCCAGTTCTATCTCGACGACGAAGGAAACATCCGTTACGACCTCATCGACCGCAAACACTACGACCCGGTAAGGAAAAAACTCCTTCGCTTCCAGGGCGACCAGGACGGCGTTTCCATCGAACAGTTCCCCAACATGCTCTTCGTCGGCTCTGAGCGTGGCTTAGGCATCTTTGCCGAACTCCTGCCCGCCGTCCTCTACAAGCGCGGCGACATGTCCGACTGGGCGCAGTTCTGCAACATCTTCGGCATGCCTATACGGGAGTACACCTACGATGCCGGAGATGAGGAGGCACGACGACAGCTCTTAAAGGACGCGCGGCAGCAGGGTGCCAATGCCGTCTACATACACCCCGACGGCTCCACGCTCAACCTCGTGGAGGCGGGCAACAAGACGGGTTCCTCCGACCTCTACAAGACCTTTGCCGACTACTGGGACTCCAAAATCTCCATCCGCGTCCTTGGCAACACCCTCACCACCGATGCTCACGACACGGGAACGCAAGCCCTCGGTACCGTTCACAAGCAGGAGGAGGACGACATGAACGCCGACGACCGTGACTTCATTCTCGACGTCCTCAACTACTACATGACGCCTATCTTCCAAAACCTCGGCTTCAATGTCGACGGGGGCGAGTTCGTCTATGCCGCAAAAGAGAAGATAGAGCCCACGAAGCAGCTCACCATCGTCCAGGGGCTAAAGAACATGGGACTCCCCATGGACGACGACTGGCTCTATGAGACATTTGGCATCGAGAAGCCAAAGGACTACGATCAGCAGAAGGCCGACGCTCCTGCCATCAACCAGGCACTCTCCCAAAAGCTCAACGACGACAGCAAGGATGACGACAGCAAGGACAGCAAAAATGGCAACGATGATTCATCATCGCCTATTAACGCCCATCAAAGCCCATCCGAGCCCAATAACAACCACCCTTCAAACGCTGCTCAAACAACCTTCAAATCCCGTTTGAAGCGTTTTTTCGCAGTAGCCCCGAAAGGGGCCGACACCGACTTCTGATCGACTCACTCTACTACGGCGCTTCCTGCCCCTGCTGTAGCAGCCGCACGTCCCGTTCGCCGCAATACATTGCGGCGCCCCATATCTCCAACGCCGCCTCAGCGGCCATCTCCATCGATGCCGACGTCCTCGCCTCTTTTCTCCGCAAGATCTACGATGGCTTCGACACCTCCACCCAGATAGAGCCTTCCATCTGGCGTGAGGTTCTCCGTGTCATCAACTCCGCTACCGTCGAAGGGCTCTCCCAGTCCTCCAACCGCTCCCTCTCCGACGACTTCCTCGCTGCACTTCGCCACTCCAACGAGATCTTCGCTGCTTTCAAAGTCCACCAGATGGGCTCCGACATGGCTGCAAAGCTTCTCGACGCCAACGGCCACTTAAAGCCGTTCCGGCAGTGGCTCAATGATGTCTCTTCCATTTCCACCCACCACTGTGGAGCATGGCTCCGCACAGAGTACGACACTGCCGTCATCCGGGCTCATAACGCGGCCGACTGGCAGTCGTTCCTACGCAACAAGGATGTCATGCCAAACCTCCGGTGGATGCCCACAACATCCCCAAATCCGGAGTCTTCACATCGGAAGTTTTGGGAAAAGAAGCTCACACTCCCTGTCGACGACCCCTTCTGGTCCAAGCATCACCCTGGCGACCGCTGGAACTGCAAATGCTCCCTCGAACAGACCGACGATCCCGTCAACCGTCCCGATGACCTCGACGGCGTTGACCCACCACAGCGCGGTCTCGAGAACAATCCCGGAAAGGATGGTCATACATTCAGTGACAATCATCCATATTTCCCTTCAGGTTGTGGAAAATGTCCATTCAATAATGGTTTCAAGAATAAGATGCAGACATTCTTTATCAATGAAGGTAAACATTGTTATTCTTGCCAAAAAGTAGATGCTAATCTTCCTACGGAGAAGAAGGATAAAAGAAAGCAAGAATATATCGAATACAAGAAGAATCCTTCGTACAAGGATGTGGAATTTGATGTAAGTAGTGGAGGTCTTAAAGCAACGCATGTAGAGCACAATCTTGACAAGAAAAAAGGATGGTACGAGACCAAGGTACAAGAAGTTGGATATAAAAATGGGCACAAGGTCATCCTTGAAAAAGAAAATCACGCCGTAATGTATAAGAAAAATACTGAAGGAACATGGGATGATAAACTCTTTGAGATTGCTGGTGCAGAAACAGCTCTTCCAAGTAATATCAGAAACGCATTGAAGCATTGTGCTACAAAGCCTGATGCAGAAATTGCAGTCATATTCTTCCCTAACGACAACTTTGATATAAAAAACTTTAATTTGGGATATAAAAAATTCAAAGGATTGAAGGGTACTTCCCAATATCGAAAGTTCAAGGTAATTTATTGCCTTTGTAAAGATAGAGTATTGCTAACAAAAAAGCCAGGGTGAAAACCCTGGCCGGAATGGGGGACGTGTCCCAAAAGGGATTAAACGCTCCCCCCACATTGCAAATATACTTATTCTTTTTGAATCTGCAAACAAAAATAAGAAATTTTTCATCATGGACGCAAAAAACATTCAATTCCTCGTCGAAAAGGCGAAAAACGACATCCTACGGGAGGTCAACGACCGACTTCCGCGAAAGGTAGGCATCACCGCCGTCAACCACTTCCGGCAGAACTTCCGAGACGCTGGCTTCCGCGATGGTGGCATCCGACCATGGCAGCGCACGAAAAGGCAGGACTCAAAATCCCCCGATGCTAAGTACACGCCGCTCACCTCACGCCGAGACCACCTCATGCGGTCCATCGAGTTCCAAGCACAGCCCGGGCAGGTCGTCATCTCCGACCCAGTCCCCTATGCGGCCATCCACAACGATGGGGGAGACATCTCTACGCACCCTACAGTCACGCCGAAGCTTCGCAAATACGCTTGGCACATGGTCTACTCCCTCGCCGCATCCCAGGGCAAGCTCCCCAAGACCCTTCCTACAGAGGCCGCCAAGTGGAAGGCTCTCGCCTTGACAAAGAAGACTAAGCTTTCCGTCCACGCCCACATTCCGCAGCGTCAGTTCATAGGCGACTCGCAGGATCTCACTCAGAAACTCAACACAATTATCAATAACTCTTTAAAAACAATAAAAGATGGAATCATTGCTCTTGCCAATCATTAATCACATCTCACAATCATTCCCCGAAATACCTTACGTCGATGAGGACTACGGACAGCTCGAAGCCATCGACAACGACAACATGGATACCTATCCCGTCGTCTTCCCCTGTGTTCTCATCAACACCGACTCCGTCGACTGGTCGTCCCTTTCCGCAAAATCTCAGAAAGGCAACGCCCACATCTGTGTCCGCCTCTGCATCGACTGTTACGACGACACGCACTTCGCCTCCGGAACAACCGAGAAAATAAAGGAGCGCTCCGAACTCGTCCACAACCTCCACGCCGCTCTCCAGACCTACCGCCCCCTCTCCGTCGGAGCCCTCGTCCGAACCAAGTCTAAGTTCTACACCTGGTCTCATGGCATCAAGGTCTATGAGCTCTACTACGACATCGACGTCGACGACATCATCACACCCGCCAACGGCAAAACCCTCGTCAAGCCCTCCATCTCCCCGTATCGCCGTCTATAACCGCCTGTCGTCCCGTTCGCCGCAATACATTGCGGCGCCTATCCACCTCTCTTCACACGGAAACCCGTGAATATCGGCTTCGCTATCCGTCTGCCTTCCACCGTAGCTCCAGTTCTTATCATCTTCCGCACGATCTGCATCACGCGCTCCTCGCTAACGAAGAACTCTTCCTCCGACAACTTCTTCACGGCATCGTCAAATCGAAGTCGCTTCACCTCGGTCCAATAATAGTAGCGCTCAAACATCTTCATGTCCCTCGCGGCTTTTAGTTCTTTTTTCTTCACGCTCATAATGATGCAAATTTAAGCATTTTACATCATCCACTACATACAATGTAAACACAAAAAGCGGAGCAACCATCACAGCCGCTCCGCTCCCACTAATTATTCCTCCGCATTCTCGCTACATACGGCAGAACGATGGCTCCAACTTGCGCCATACATTCTCGCCGTCCTTCTCGTAGAAGTAGTAGTTGATGGCTGTCGCCATCACCACATTGCTCTCACGGAACAAATCCATAATCTCATGATACTCGCCGTCAAACTTATCCTCAAGCTCGTAAAGCTTGCTGATAGACTTATAGTCCAGCTGTCCCTGTCGGTTCCTCTCCAGAAGGCTCATTGCCAACTGGTATATCGGGTCCTCGGTGCCCTTGTCGCTGTTCTCGATGTAGCGGCTCAGGTAGTCGATGAGCTTCTGCGCAGCCATGTCTGCACGCTCGTCAAAGGTCTTCACCTTGTTGTAGCTCACCTTCAGCTTGAAGTCGCCTTCAACTACCGTGAAACCCTGCTGGTCGCTGCTACGAAGCTGGCCGTAGTCCTGCATCACTTCCCGGAAGGCGCTGCTCTCGCTGTCAAGCCAGTCCTTGAACTCACGCACAATGTCTACAACGCTCTTTGTACGCGCTCTGACGTCCGTCATGAAGTCCGAACGGAGTTTCTCATAGGCTTCCCTCCGGTCTGCCTTCTCCTGTCTGCTCTCTGCCGTCAGCTGCTGAAGCAGCGACGCTCTCTCTTCCTTACTCAGCTGCTTAAGCAGCTCTTCTGTCTTCTTTTCCATCTTTTTGTCGTTTTAAAAATTTATCTATTGTTCCTATAGTCCCTATTGTTTCTATAGTCCCTATTGTTTCTATAGTCCCTATTGTTTCTATAGTCCCTATTGTTCCTATAGCTCCTATTGTTTCTATAGCCTCTATAAAAGCCTATTCCTTCTCCCGCTTCCAGATCATTGCCCTCACCTTCAGCGTCACGTCCTCCAGTTCATCACCGCTCAACTCCCGAAACGCCTTACCGGCTATTCGTTTGTCCATGCAGAACTTATTCACCACATCCCAGTTCGCCGTGTCAACGCCCCACAGCTGCATCTGATGCAGGGCCATGCTCCGTTTCTTCCGAAGCGCTCTGCGTTCAGCAAGCCGATGCACTGCGTCGGCACCTGTCTTCGGCAGCTGCATCTCCATCAGCCGGCAAAGGGCTTTATACTCCGCATCCGTGGTCTCCTTAAGGCTCTCGGTCCGGGCACCCGTCGCCTGTCTCACAAGGCTCTTCTTCAAGTCCTCCCTGTCACCATCATAGGGTAGCTCCTTCAGCAAGGCGTAGAACCTCGCATAGTTCCTGTTCATCTCTTCCATGGCTTCCACTTTATCGTTATCTCAGCGTTCAACTTGCCGCTGCCACCGCACATCGGGCACGGTGTCTTCATATCCTCACCATATTCGTCAGTGCCCCAGAAGAAGCCGTTGCCCCAGCAGTAGTTGCAGCGCAGCCCCGTTACCGTTCGCTTCTCGGCATCGACCTTTGTAGTCGGTGCCTCTAATTCCATTATAGTCTTAACTTTTACCATATCTTTCTTCGTTTTTTATTTTAATAATCAGCAGCCTTCCGTTCGCCGCCGTTCCGTTCGCCGCATTACAATGCGGCGCCCTGTTCTGTAGGTCGCTGCTTTGCAGCGGCTCTTATTTCACTTTCCCCAGTACCGCTTCGCCCCCTCCTCCCATATCGTGTAGCCCTCGTTATACTTCGGACCGAAGAACCGCCCCTTCGAGAACGCCTTAAACCCCTCGACCCATATCTTCAGGGTCGCCGAGTACATCACCTTCTTCGCTGCGCTGCCCATAGGCTGGCTCCCAGTCGCCTGGCTGATGAAGATGATCAGCTTGTTCCTGTATCGCTCGTTAAGTATCTTATAGTCGCTGTAGGTCATCTGCGTATACTGGAAGCTGTCCACAACGACGATATTGAAGCTCTTCCGTTTGTCCAGACGGGCCTTAAGCTCATCCATCGGCTCGTCATTGAGCAGACTGAACCTCCGTCCGCAGTCTGCCATGCCGTGACGGCGAAGGCTCGCCTGCATCGTAAGGCTCGTACCCTCCTCTAAACTGTCATAAGCCACCCTGTCAAACTTGCAGAGCTCCTTGCACAGCTGCATCACAAACGAACTCTTGCCGTTGCCGGAGTTCCCCCAGATAAACCATATCCCGGTGCGCTCCGGCTCGCCGAAGGCGTCCTTCCATGAGCCCTCAAAGGGAAACGTGTTCTTCTTCTGCCGGAGCACCTCCCCGGCTGTCAGTGCCTTGGTCATCTTCTGCCTCCTTTCATTCCTTTACTCGCTTCATCCGGTGTACGCTCTTCTTAACCCGTCTAAGGTCAAAGTCATACCCGTCGCCCTCCTTGATGATCTTGTCTATATCTTCTCTCGACGTAATGCCGTTGGCCGTGCAGATGGCGTACACGTCCTGGGCACTCGTAGTCTCCAAATCAAAATACTTCCGCCCGATACGGCTGAAAATCTCCTTGTAGCCCTTCCGGCCGTACCGCAGACCGTTGCTGATGCGTCGCTTGATGTAGTCGGTGCTCAGAAACACCATACCGCAACGGTCCTCCAGGTTGTTGTACATCGAGATAAAATATTGGAAAACGCTCTCAGGCAACTTGTCTGCCTCGTCGAAGATAATCAGAGGACTTTCCATCTGGATGATGCTGTCTATTATCTCTTGCCACAGCTCTCTCACAGTGTAGCCCTCGCTCCTAATGCCAAGCCGTCGCGCAATCGTCCTCACAAACTCTCCCTTCAGCATATCCTCTGAGCAGAGGATGTAGAACGCCTCCTTATGGCCTTCGGCATACAGCCGGCCCGTCGTAGTCTTGCCGCATCCGGCCTCGCCGACAATCCACGTTACGTTCATATACTCCTGCGCGTCCTGCATCGCATAGCTTATCTCTTGGAACGCTCCCGTCTCCACAATCGTCCACCCCGTGGCACTCGAGCTGCCCGTTGGCTTCACCTGCTCCGCAACCTTTGTCCACATGGCATCGCTTATCCGGCTCCAGTTGCCGTTTATCATGCTGCTCAGCGTGCCGGCACTGATACCTTCGAGGCTTCCCGCGGCCTTGTTCTGGCTCGGATAACGCTCAATGTAGCTCTTAAGGTTTGCTACGATAACCTTCTTTTCACTTTCTTCCATTTTTGTCGTTATTTTTAATTGTTGGTATTTATTTGCTTATTTTTTATCTTCTATGGTGTTCGTCGCCGTTCGGTTCGCCGCTGTTCCGTTCGCCGCCGTTCCGTTCGCCGCTGTTCGGTTCGCCGCTGTTCGGTTCGCCGCAATACATTGCGGCGCCCTATCATCGGCGCCTATAGCTTCTCCGCAGTCTTCCGCCGGTTAATCTCCACGGGGCTCTCTATCTCCGACCAGTCCACATTGCTCACCACCTTCGTCGCTCGCCCAAGGCTCAGCTCGTAGGGTCTCCCGGAGTAAATGCCCGTCCGCCTGTCTATCTGCTGCTGTACCTCGGACCTCACGCCTTTCAGCTTCGGGCTCCGAAGTCCGTGCTGCTCCGGCAGAACGCCCTCCTCCTTCTCGATGGTCCTGGCCGCCACCTGGCGCCCTATCCTGTCTTGCTCCGTAGCACGCTCCTCGGCTCTGATGAACTTCGCCTCGCCCTCTGTCTGGTCTTGCAGTGCTCTGTGAATGGTCATATACGGCTCGGCCACGCGCTCGAACCGCAGCTCTCCGCTCTTGTCCTTCCTGTATAGCCTTATCGATGTGTAGTCATAAGGGTCGTACTTCACGTAGAACTTCTCGTAGGTATGCGTCCGTCGCCACTCATGGTCAGGAATACCGGGCTCTGAAAAGACCTCGTAGGTACGCTTCTTGCCCTTGATGGTGATCTCTATGCCGCTCGCGGTAAACGTGCAAGGCTTCTCTGCCCATACCCAGAACATCTCTTCCATGTCTCTCGCCGTAACCTCCGGGGTTCCGTCGTTGCTCGACGTTCTGTACATCTCCTCTCTTGCGATGCCGGTCTTCGGGTGTGCCATCTCGTTCCATTCGGTTCTCGCCTTCACGTAGGCGGCCTTCAGTTCGTCTAAGGTGTAGAGCTTATCCTTGTTCGCCTCGATGAACTCAAGGTCAGGACGGCTCATCTGTTTCTTAGCGGTAATGTTCTGACCGGTAAAACGCCAGTCCTTGTGCAGCACCTGCTGCTGGAACCGCCCAAAGACGCTCTCTATGGTCTTCGAACTGCCGTTATATGGGGCGGTAGTCCTGTACACCGTGCAAAGCTTCTGTAAGAAGCCCTGGCTCTCCAGCTTCTTGTGGCCGCCCTGGTTGTCGCTCACAATCTCGTAGGGCTTGTGCTTGCTCACCTGGATGGCCATCCGGTACGCCATGTACTGTGCCTCATAGTCCTCGTTGTCGGATATGCAGAAACCCAAAAAGGTCTCAGAATAGGCATCGATAACCTCATAAACGCTCGTTGTCCTGACCTTACCGCTATCGTCTCTGTAGTAGAGGTTAAGCTTTGTGCCGTCACCATACCACAGGGTGTCCCTCCGCGTAGGCAGCTCGGTCTTCATCTTCCTGTCGAACCTCTGGTGAGAACTCATCTCGCCATAAACGGCATCGTGCCACAGGGGCTCTATCTGCGGGCTCTCAAGCCAGGTCTTAAGGCTCCTGATGCTCTTCAGCGGTTTCATGCCTTTTGCCTCTGCCTCGCTATTAAAAGTCTCAAATATCTGGCTGTCCGTCAGCACGGGCACCTTGCTCCGCTTCAGGGCTATCAGGCGCTTAGCGGCCTTCTGCGTTATCTTCAGGGTATTGCTGTTGCCAAGTCTTCCGTTGATAAGCACGCAGTAGCCTTCTTTCTTGTAGCGATTCACCTTTTCCCGAAGGCGGGTCTCGTTACCCGGCAGCGTGTGGCCCGTAACGCTCCTAAGCTCCTCGCTCTGCGTATAGATGATGTCCCAGATGTCGCTGCTACGGCTGCTCCCCAACGCGTGCCGGTTCGCCGTAACGTCGTTAAGACGGTCCAATAGGACATTCAGGACCGACGCGTTCATCGTGTACTCATCTATCATCTTCTCGCTCAAGTGCGTGCGAACGCCGTTAAGGGTATACTCGTAAGCCGCGAACCAGCGGCGGGCTGACCCGTCCTCGGCTACGCTCGAACGGAGCTCCTGACGTTTCAGCACGTCCAACGCGCTGCCATGAGACGCCTCGAACTCCTGACGGTAACGGGGAGGGAGGCTGGCATAGCTGTACAGGGCCGGATGACCGAGACCGCCGCGGCGAACACGTGTGATGTTGCCGCGCTTGATGTTCTGGCGAAGTGTGTCGCCTTTCATCACGCTCGTAAGCTCCTCATAGGTGATGCACAACTCTTTCTTGTAGTACTCCATAGTCTCTCCCTTTGCACAAAGCTATTCGTCATCAAAGTCGGGTAAACGAACAAGCGACGCAATGCTCAGAAACATGCTCACCGCACTGAGCAGCGTAGCCAACAGACTCACGTCGGCTAACAGTGCCGTCAGAAATAGGCTCACTGAAAACCATACAAGCGACACAAGCTGGCCAGCACTCAGCCTCTTAAGGTAGCGAAACTCCTTGCCAAAAATCTTCTCCATGTCTTCCTTCATAGTCTTTTCTCCTTTTACCTTCCAGCCGCTATTCGTCGGCCGGCACAATCCTTACTTCCTTGCCGCCATACTGGCTCTTAGCTACACTGCGTATCTTGCGAGCCAAGGCACTGTTCTTCTTAAAGTTCAGAGACATGCTCACCATCTGACGACTGCATCCAAATACAGACATCAGCTTGTTCACATTGCCGTAATCCATAACAATCTTCCTCTGCATATTTTCAAACTTTTATAATACGTCATTCAAAACTTTTTAGTAAATTTGTGCGGTGTTAAAATGTAAACACGGTGCAAATATCGTAATATTTCACGAATTAACCAAATAAAATCGTGAATAATTACGATTAACGGGCAAAAAATTTAAGTGATGAGTACTATACACGACAGAATACAAGATATTGTTAAGACATTCGGCGATAATAAAAATACTGTTATAGCCAAGAAGTTAGGCGTTTCAGAGGCCAACATAAGAGGTTATATAAAGGGAATTATGCCCAAAGAGGACGTTTTAGAGAAAATCGTGAGAAGTTACGAGGTTTCAGCGCGGTGGCTATTGACTGGCGAGGGTTCAATGCTCGAGGAAGGGACGACCCTGGTCTCAAAAGACTTTGATGGCGCACCTTATTATGATGTCGACTTCATTGGGGGCTTCGACGAGGTATTCAACGACCAAACGGTCAACCCGGAGCTCGCCATAACAAATGGTATCTGCCCAAGGGCACAGCTCTGGTGCAATATCACAGGGCATTCCATGGAACCTACCATATCTAACGGAGACATCATAGCTCTCAGGCAGTGCTCTGTCCAGGATATTCAGTACGGTGAAATCTACGCCGTCGTAATGGACTCCTTCAGAACAGTCAAAATGCTCAGAAGGTCCGACACTCCGGGTATGATACGTTTCGTGCCCGTCAACACGGCAGACTTCGACCCGCAGGACTTCCCTGTAAAGAGAATACTCAAAATCTATGAGGTCGTAGGATGCCTAAGACGCTTCTTTTAGGGCGGTTGAACGGTTTGAACGGTCTTTTGAACACTACCGTTCAACTGTTCAAACACCGTTCAAACGACAGCTCCATCAATCCAAATGTAATCACAATTTTCACGCCTTTTCGCCTAAAGCCCCTGTTTATCGGCACTTATGATGAAAAATGCTGCCCGAATCCTGCTTTTTCCCCAATTTTGCGGCAAAATCCTACCCGAAAACCACCTTTTCCCCGTTTTACTACTGCTCAAATGGAATTTAGAAGCACGAAAACGCAATTTTTTATGTTAAAAGTGTCACAGCAGCTGTCACACCAACTCACACATTTGGTTTTTACAAACACCTAAACTGTCACACCAGCTGTCACACCAACTGTCACACCAGCCCCATCTTTCACCGTTCAAACAACTGTTCAATGCCATCATACAAACACCCCTAAAACACCCTTAAAAATATTCCTTTTTACCCTCATTTTCTGTTTACATTGTCATTGTTTCACGCTCTTTTTTCACTACCTTTGTACCATCTTAATAGGTGTATAGTACGTCACAACACTTTGCACAATTCTTCCAATAGGTCGGACCCGAAATGGCATCCCGAAAAGCATTTAGCCATTGGGTCATATTAGTTTTTTTAGGTATTAAGGATTGTAGAAGGAAAAGGGTGCCCGTTGAGAAACGAGCACCCTTTATCATCTCTTAGCCATTGTTCCTTTATTGTCTTACTCTCTACCTTAGCCCTTATTCCTTCATTCTCAGCCTCTAAAACGCTCTCTAAGCCTCTTTCTCGGCCTTTGCCTTGCTACTACACCGTATAAGCGTAGATTGCTTTATAATAGCGCATTTAGTGGCCACAGAGCCATTACCGGACAGCCCCGCGTGCAGCAGGTAGCTCTTGCTGGCTCCTACATCCTTAGTAAGCGTCTCCACATTTGCGTAGACGTATTCACAAAAACGCCCCATGACATCTTCTGCCATGGGGCGTTTTCATTCTAATCTTGCTTTTTCCACTTGTCAGGCAGTAGTTCGCGGTATTGTTCAACTGGACTTTTGGGCTTCATCCTTGCAACTCTGTCTATGACATCCGTAAAATACTCGAAGGAGTCGATGCCATTAAGCATGCAGGACAATGTCAGCGAGTAGAACATTGTCCCTCTCTTGGCACCATCGTCCGTTATGAAGAACAGTGAGTTGCGCCTTGACTTGGAGACATACCGGTTCTGCATCTCGCAGAGGTTGTTGTCCAGCGAGGTGTCCCCGCGAGTGAAGATGCCTTTCACAGCATCCCACTCGCTGTCCATATAATGTACTGCCGTATAAAGGTCGCTCTTCGGTGGCAGATCTTTGTCCGGCAGCGCGAGAAGCGTGTCAAGTTTTTCCCTTATGTCCTTGAGTATTGGAGGGGCGTATTCCTGTCTCCACTTGAGGTTGTCTCCTGCAGTCCAGTTCTTGTCGTTCTTATGACTGTGCTCCTTCCTGTAGAGTTTGTTGATCATCCTGACCATCTTTCTTGCCTCTGTATTATTTTCTCCGCAGTCAAGGAACTTCCTCTTTATGTGCTGCAGGCAGGATATTCGTTGTATGTCTTTGTAATCATCTGTTTCCAGCTTCTTGTAAGCAGAGTAGCCGTCAGACTGCACGCAGCCGTGGAATCCGGTAAGCTCGTCGAGTATGACCTTCTGCGACCTTGATCCGCAATCGTATATAAAGTAGGAGAGTTTCAACTGTCTGCTTGCAACGAGCCACATGTAGCCTTTTCTTGATCCCCGTGCGGCAGGCATGCCTGCAAGGGAAGAACCGTTGTTGTCCACCGTGTCCTTTCCTGTGCTGCATCCGGTGCCGGAAGCACTGCCGTTTTCCGCTGTTTCAGGCTTCTTCTCAGACAGTATCCTGTAGTATGTCTCGT
>ERZ791623.182-NODE-182-length-43824-cov-10.145057_pt1 | contig 43824 bp, 53 predicted proteins | sample MGYA00510268_ERZ791623 | MGnify/ENA primary metagenome ERZ791623 (study PRJEB30046, sample SAMN00715216) | human gut metagenome | study: EMG produced TPA metagenomics assembly of the A metagenome-wide association study of gut microbiota in type 2...
GCACTTTTTGGTAAGCTTCGCCTGAAGTGGCATAACTATCCAGTGCGATGCGGAAGCGTCCGTTCGATTCAAGTACCTGACAATTCTTGTATCCTTTCTGCTGGAATTTTTTCAGTTCACGTTGGGCATCGTCCGATGTCGGCAGGCTGGCTACGATGATGTAGGCCGTTTTCTTGCTTGCAGCAGGCTGTGCGGAAGCCGGTTTCGGCTTTTGTGTCGCTTTTGCTTCAGCTTTGGTGGCAGCCGTTTTGGTTACGGCTGTTTTTGCTGCAGGCGCGGCTGCAATCTTTTCTGTCTTCACAACTACCGGTTTCAGCGTGTTTACGTTGTTACGGACACGCTTTTCGCTCTTCTGTTTCTTTACAGCCTTTTGTGCAACTGCTGCTTTCGGAGTCGTTTGTATGCTGGTGGCTACCGACTGGTTGCGGATGGCATCAAACATACTGATTGGGCCCAGCGAAGCATAATTCGCATCGTCCATGTACGTGTTTTCCACCGGAACGGAGAGCACGAAGAACAGGCATACGGCTGCAGCTATGGCCACTACGTTGCGCGTGAAATGGCGCAAGGAGAAATGTCTCTTCGGTTTGCTTGCCGCTTCATGTATTTCCGGAACCAACGGCTTCGGAGAAGACACAGGCAATGTCTGCAGCTGCGGAAGCGTGAAACTTTCCAGCCCGTATAGACTTGGAGTGAAGAAAGATGCGGCTGCCGGTTCAAAGGCATAGCCGCCGTTCATGTTATAATAAATCGTACCTACGTTGTTCAGTGTGACCTGACCTTGCTGGTACAATTGGTCTTTCAGTTCAGCCACTGTTTTTTCAATCCGGCGGGTTGCATCGGGAAAGTCGGTGTTAAAAGCCTGCATGTACGACTGTACCAGCAGCCCATCGTTCATTATCAGTTGCGGATTGAAACCAATGGTGCGGAGGGGCGGCATGAATTCTCCTTTTTGGATGGAATATGCGGCCTGCCGTTTGTGGGCAATGAATCCTCCCAAGCCGGGAACGATGACACAATCATTCTCCAGCAATAATACTTCTATATGTTTTGCCAATTCAATCATATTGCAAAAATAATACATTTTTCTCTTATGTGGAGTATCTTTCAACGGGCATTTTTCGGAGGAAAACCAAATTTGTTGTATTTTTGCCGAAGAAAATGTAGAAATTCATTTACGCATGAAAAAAATGGGCTTGGGAATGCTCCTTGGGGGATTAGGAATGCTGGCAGGATGTCTGTCTCCCCAGCAGCACGGAGCAGAAAAGCAGGATGAAAATCAGGAAGTCATACAACGGCTGCAAGGTATCTGGCTGGATGACAACACGGAGGCACCTTTATTCAAGATTCAAGGCGACAGCATTTATTATGCCAGCCAGATTAATGCCCCGATGGCTTTTTCGGTACACAATGATACCATGACGGTGTACAGTGCCCAGCCCATTCATTATTTCATAGAAGAATGCCTGTCGTACAGCCTGCGCTACCGCACGTCGGTGGGCGAGACGGTGAGCCTGCATAAATCCGAATCGGATACCTTGTCGTTTGGTACGGTGGTTCCGGTGAAAGTGGTAGAAAACGGGGTGTTTGAGAAAGACTCGGTTATTTTTCACGGAGGAGAGCGCTACAGAGGTTATGCGTACATCAACCCGACCAAGAAGCGGGTAACCCTTGTCAGCATCAATGAAGAAGGTCTTCCGGTGGAAAATATCTACTATGACAATATCATCCACATCTGCGTGTACAAGGGAAAGGAACGTTTGTTCTCCAAAGATATAAATAAGGAAATGTTTGCCCGCGTGGTACCTGCCGATTTTCTGAACAACGCCATTCTGAGCGATATGGACTTTGTGAAGGTGGATGAAAATGGGTATCGTTACGTGGCTACACTTTGCATCCCTGACGGGGCGGCTTGTTATAATGTCCGGCTGGATGTGAGCAAGGAAGGAAGCATTGTTTTCTCTCGCTGAGCGGGAAGCTATAATGAAAAAATATCCTCCAGACTGTTTGGATGAAAATCGCAGTCTGGAGGATATTTTTTTATTCTGCCTGCTCCTTGAGCGAACGGTTTACTTGTTCTATGTAGTCGAGGATTTCCTGTCGTCCGGTCTTGTTCTCCGAAGACGAGATGAAATGCGGAGGAAGCTCTTCCCATTGTTCTTTCAGCGTGTCCAGGAAGCGGTTTACGCTGGCCTTCGTTTTTCCAACGCTCTGCTTGTCGGCTTTGGTGAAAATCAGGGCGAAGGGGATGCCGTTTTCTCCTAACCACTCGATGAATTCCAGGTCGATGCGCTGCGGTTCCAACCGGCTGTCGATGAGGACGAACAGGCAGGTCATCTGTTCCCGCTCCAGCACGTAGTATTCAATGAGCTTCTGGATTTTCTCCATCATCTTTTTTCCCCGCTGGGCATAGCCGTAGCCCGGAAGGTCTACCAGATACCATTCTTTGTTGATGAGGAAATGGTTGATGAGCAAGGTTTTTCCCGGTGTGGCCGAAGTCATGGCCAGTTTGGGATTCTTGGTCAGCATGTTGATGAGGCTGGATTTTCCCACGTTGGAGCGCCCGATAAAGGCATATTCCGGAAGATGAGTCTGGGGGCACATGTCGGCCCGTGAGTTACTTACGACGAACTCTGCGCTGGTTATGTCCATAGGTTATATCTGTGAGTTGTTTTATGCAAAGGTAATATAAAAACGGGATTCGGTGGAAGACTTCCTTGAAAATAATGTCTGCGAAATGGAGGTCGGTTCTCGTTTTATCCGTATTTTTGCCATTCATATTAAAGAAGCGATAAACATGAATCAACAATATCCTTCAGTTTTACTGGAAAAAGCGGTGGGGGAGTTTGCCAAGCTTCCCGGCATCGGACGGAAAACGGCCATGCGCCTGGTGCTGCATTTGTTGCGTCAGGACACGTCCACGGTAGAGGCCTTCAGCAGTGCCATTTCTACCTTGAAGAAAGAGGTGAAGTATTGCAAGGTGTGCCATAATATTTCCGATACGGATGTGTGCCGCATCTGTTCCAATCCTTCGCGCGATGTGACCACGGTGTGTGTGGTAGAGAATATACGCGATGTGATGGCGGTAGAGAACACCCAGCAGTATCGCGGGCTGTATCATGTGCTGGGAGGGGTGATTTCGCCCATGGATGGCATCGGACCTTCCGATTTGGAGATTGAAAGTCTGGTAAACCGTGTGAAAGAAGGCACCGTTAAGGAGGTAATCCTGGCGCTGAGTTCTACGATGGAAGGAGATACCACCAACTTCTACATTTTCCGCAAACTGGCGGGCTGCGATGTGAAGATAACCGTCATTGCCCGTGGAATCTCCATCGGTGATGAATTGCAATATACGGATGAGGTGACGCTGGGACGCTCTATTGTGAACCGTGTGGCGTTTACCGGAACTCTTTAAAGATAGAAAGAAATGGAAAAAAGAATGACTCGTCTGCTCCGCGTGCTGGAAGCGGAATTTGCCTTGTTCTGGATACTGGTCGTGGCAGGGTGTGTGTTGTATGAAACGGATGTGTTGCCTCAGGGGAGTATGGTGGGCGATGCGCAGGCAGAATACATCTTGCAGACTGTCGGCATCTTGCTGACGGTGTGTTTGATTCCCTTGTCGCTGCGCATGTTCAGCCTTTCGCTGACACGCTATGTCCGTCAGTTGTCTTTGCCCGAAGCATTGGTGAGCTACCGCCGCTGGTGTGAAATCCGTCTGGCTATGCTGCTGGCTCCGGCATTGTTCAATCTTACCGTGTACTATACCACGCTCGATGTTACCAGTCTGTTGTGTATGGGCATGCTGCTGGTAGCTTCACTATTTTGTGTGCCGGGACGCGGCCGCCTGATGCGGGAGCTTGATTTACAGAAAGACGAACCGGAAAAATGAACACGCCATGAAACAGGGAAATATCAGCCTCCGCGCACCCGAGCCGGAAGATTTGGAAGTGATGCTCTCGTTTGAGAATGATGCGGCACTTTGGGAACTGGGTACGGCTACGGGTCCTTATTCCCGTTACCAGATGAAACGCTACATCGCGGAGAGTCAGAATGACTTGTATGCCGACGGGCAACTGCGGCTGATGATTGTGTGCGAGAAACAGAGAGTAGCCGGTATTGTGGATGTGTTTTCCTTTGATGCGCGTCACAACCGGGCGGAAGTAGGAATTGTAGTGCGGAAGGACTTGCGGGGGCAGGGAGTGGCGCAGACGGCACTTTCTCTCCTGGAATCGCATTGTTTTTCCTTGTTGGGTCTCCGGCAATTGTATGCCTATGTGCCGGTGAGGAATGTGGCCAGCCGGAAGCTGTTCACTTCAGCGGGTTACGTTGAATGTGGTATCCTGAAGGACTGGATACGGGTGGGCACTTCTTATCAGGATGTGTGTTTTTTTCAGAAAATCAACGGAATATAGGTCGTTGTAAAAACCTTTAAAACAGGGTTGAAAAAACGCCTTTGCGTTTTAGGTAAAACGCAAGGGCGTTTTACTTTAAATGCACTTGCGTTTGAAAGCAAACGCTTAGGCGTTTACGGGCATCAGAACGAATTGTGTAAGATAGAACGGCGGCAAAAATGTTGTTGCGGTTTGTTTATCAGCAAGTTAAACGAATACGAGCTTTCATGCAAAGGCAAAACGAAATGTGACATTACTTTACATCGGTTTTACATCTAAACGGCCTAAACGCGGGCTTTAAATGCGTTTTTGTTACATCACCCTATAAATATCATCTAAACGGGGCTGGAATAGGCTGTAAAGGCTTATTTCGGCCTTTATTTATGTCTGTTTAGGCGTTTAGAAATCTGTTTAAGTACCCATTTAGACGGGAAAAACAAGCGGTTTCAGAATCTCTTTCTTAAATGTTAAAAAAGGGGTTGGGCATACCTTTGGGCATACCAGTTGGGCATACCCTTTTTTATTTATTTTACGCGCAAAATAAAAAGTTGGGCATACCTTTTTAACTGGTTTTAAGCCGTGTATTTGGTAGTAGATTGCTTTTTTCGTGTCTTATTAGTGTGTTTTAGTCTATATTTTGATATAGATAGTATTATATATTTTCGACTTGATTATGCTGTAAAATTAATGTAAGTTGCTGATTTATAGTGTTTATTTGGATGATAATACGTATTTTTACGGTGAAAACGTGTGTGTGCGTGTGGAAATGATGCAGAATAGTTCAGCAGGTAGAACAGCAGGATACAATTCGCTTCCCTGTATGGTCCCCGGTTCGAGTCCGGGTTCTGCCCCAATACTTTGTGATTTTGCGTTTTTATAGGTATTAGGTTTAAAGTGAACGCTCCCGGTGAGAGTCTGGGAGCGTTTATATGAAGAACAATAATTGGATTAATTGTGCTATTCTTTTTTTATAATCAATAAGCTGAATAAGCTCATTTTCATAGATAGGATTTATTTTATAGAAATCTAAATCATATATGAATTGTTTCAGTTCGTTTTCTTTATTTTTATCTTCCAATATAGTTGCATATATTTTGTCTTTATTCCACGATTTACGAACTAATATATCTAATTTATTTGCTAATTCTATAAGATCATTCTTGGTTAAACTAAGCAAGCATTGATTATCCATATTCTTTATGATTAATTCATCTTTTATAAATCTATCCCATGTATCATTTTCATCGATACCCATTTCTTTTGTTTTATAATAAGGAGAAGGGGATAATAGATTGCATTCTATACAGTCATGTAATAGGAAATATCTTTCTGCTGTTCCATACAATATAAGTTTGCTTTTTAGATTCTCACTTACTGGTGATTTGAATACTTGATTTGGGATATTATCGAAAAGAGGTATATCTTTGTAATAATCAGAAATACTACGTTCCTCTTCAATAACAAGATTAGCTCTTTGTACAAGAGGACTTATATTAATTACATTAAAATCATATATACTTAATGAATAGGTTATTCTATTAGCCAAAGAGTCATCTCCGAATGCATTAAAACGACCTCTGGATAAGTTAAAATAAGGAAGTAAATCGATAAATGTAATCAATATCTCATCGCGACAGTCATCTGTAATCTGTATAAACTTGGAAAAATCAATGGATATGATTCTTTGTATTCTTTCTTGGTCTTTCATGTATTCTTGCTTAAGGTTCAATAATACGAAATCAGAACCTATGCACTTAAATTCCTTATCAACATAAGATAGAAACTCTTTGTATTGAGATATGCTATGGGGTGATTCTATTATATCATAAATTTCATATGAACGTTTTCCTCTATAATATTTTTTCAGCCGCTCTATAAACAAATCCTGCGCATAGTTTGATATAGAATATCTTTCGGTATCATATTTCCATCCATGCAATAAGCAAAAATATTGATATATAGACTCATAATCTTTTTCTTTTAATCGTTCTTTCAGAAATATAGTATTGTCCTTTGAGGGCATAGGAGTTTCGTACTCTTTTCTTAATAGGGGATTATTTTTCTTCCCAATAGTCTCCGTTTGTTGTAATAGTGAGCATATCGCTTGTGTCTTAATTAATGTGGTCGGTGTGTGCTCTTTTTTATTGCCAAAAGAATTATATACTAAGTTTTTTGCAGATTCTTTTTCATAATTGAAACGCTCCACCAATACGTTAACACACATTTCTTGTATGTCTAAATTCAAATTTACAGAGTTAGAGTTCTCTTCTGTATAATCGTAAGAAGAGATATTAGATAGGGAATCAATTTTTTGTATATAGGTTGATATTCCTTTCTCTTGCAATTCCTGCTTTGCAAGACATATTATATCATTAATCAATTTAATTCTTTTTTCCTTAGCATCATTTGTTTTTAGAATAGAAATTTGATTCTTCAAAATATTAATATGTTTCGATGTTATATCTACAATTAAATTAGAATATAATTCCATGAAAGAAATATTCAGATTTAATAAGCGGCGTTGAAGTATACTCAGGCTTTTCTTATGAATTGTTTGATAACGATTAGAAGCAATAGAAGTAGTCTGCTCATAAGCTACATGGTTTTGGTTCTTTAAGTTATTCAATTCATTATAATCATGTAGCAATACTGAATAATAACCTATAATATTTTTTATGTCGGAAAATGATTCTGCTTTATTGATATGTTCTAAAATGATTTTTATTTCTGTTGCCTTTTTCTGAGCATATTTGTTTGAATAAACCTGATTGCTAAACCATCCTGCGCATAGCCCTATAGCAATAAAAACAAAAATAATTGCGTATACAATAAATGTTTCCATTAATCTGATAATTATTTAACTACATCTATAATGTTACAGCTATGGTTTCTACGAACCTCTCCCAATACAAGGAATAGCCGACGGATAGAACTTCGCGGTATTTCGAAAGGCTCATGTATCAGATGGCCTTTCATAGGACCTGACTCCCATTGATCCTGATTTACCGAACAAGCCATCAGATAAGCAGGGTCATCGGCACGTTGTAAACGCTTGATTACTCTGATTTCGTCCGTTTCTACCACATAATCTTCCCCATACATAATAATTCGCTGGTCGTTTATCTGGCGAAGTGCGACTATGCTTCCTGATTTGTACTCAGGCGACATGCTGTCACCTTGTACGCGCATAGCTGCAGTGGCATCCTGAAACCAGTCTCCGGTATCAATCATTTCTGATGGAGTTGATACGGCGGCCATATCTGCATCGTACTGACGGCCACCAATGGTTGTTACATCAAAAAGTGGAATCAGATGACGTTTCTTTTCTGGAACTGGTAATGAATGCGAGGGTTCTTCACTGCGGAGCATGTTGCCTTCGCCAGTGAGGAGCCAATCAAAATTTATTATTGCAGAATATCCTGCAATTGTAAACCTTTGGAAGAAATCATAGCTTGGCGCAGACTTCTTTTTCTGTATATCATAAATAGTCTGAGCTCTTTGATATCCTAATTTAGTAGCAAAACTATTAGCCGTTTCACCTAAATATGCAATTACTTTTGTTATTCTTGCAGAAATTTCTGCAAGTTTTTCTTCTTTTTCTTTGCTCATATCAGAATATTCTGTAAGTTTGCAAGGTATTCCAATAGGAACACGCCCTAAAGATACAAAATAAAGACTATAAAACAATAGAATTATGGCAGAAACAAGAAAACTCATTAAAGCAAGCGGTGAACTTCAGGAGGAAATCGCCGCAAAACTGAAAGTAACAACCCGTTCTGTTCGTTCGGCTTTGGCGTACGATACCAATAGCCCTACAGCAAGACTTATTCGTTCGTATGCCTTGAACCATGGAGCAAAGCTCTATGAGCTGAAGGAAATGGAAAATCCGTATGCGGAAGTTATTAACCTTTAAAAACAATCTGTATGAATCTTACAAAGTACTCCTCTAAGAACATCGAATCACAGCTTGAACATGTATGCGAACTGATAGACTTAGTGAAAGGTGATAGAGGATTTCGCGAGGCTGTTCAAGACGAAGAGTTTTGTATGCTAATAAAGATGCAGGCGCAACTGTTCGAAGAAATTAAGAAAAGAGAAAAATATCAACCAACTGCATAAGTGATGAATCCTTGCCATTCCCGGTTCGAGAGAATAGGGATGGCTCAAAACCAAAACCATAGAATCATGAAACGAATCAATACTACTACACGCTATCTGCTGCTGATACTTACAGCCGCAATACTGAACCGACTGACAGATGGAACAATGAACTTGATTATAACCGTTACCCTTTGCCTGGCACTTATACCTGCAGCAATACGTTTGGACAGAGAGGATAAGAGAGCACAGAAAAAGGAATGAATCACACACGGCTTGCAGAACTTAGTAAGGTGGCTGCCTTCCGGGTTCAAGTCCCGGAGCCGGACTACAATCTTAACGAATTAATCATGGAAATGTACGGAAACACATTATGCGTCAGCTTTACGGAACTTGTTCGTGGTGGCATTATCAGTAAGCCCACTTACGACAAGTATGTACGTGAAGGCAAGCTTACCCTCCTCCAGCGGGGAGGTAACGGACGCGAGGCCCTTATTGCCTACCGCTCCATGCCGGAACGGCTCCGTGCAGCATACGATGACACATTCAAGAATGCATACGAGGAAATGAAACAGCGTGAGCAGGAAAAGTACATCAACACACAGATTCGGTTCGATGCCGAAGCGGTACGGTTCTTCAAGGAATTTGAGCCGCGTATCGAGCCTGCCAGACAACTGGAATACATCCTGAACGCCCAGGTGATGAACGAGATGGTGCGTACGGAGAAGGCACGCAGTGTGGAACACGCCAAAGGCGGTTTTGCCCGTCGTGCGGAAACATGGAGCAGCGTGCAGATTTGCTGTGAGCGTCTTCGCGAAATTACAGGCCACACACTGCCGAAAAATCCGGCCCGTCTGCGCGAGAAGTTTAATGCTTACAAGCGTGAGGGATACGTGGTGCTGGTTAGCGGTAACCTGGGAAACAGTGCCGCACGCCGCATCGGAAAGGCTGAAGGTGCTCTTCTGCTGAAGCTTCGCCGAAGCAAGTTCCCTGTCTACACCGATATGCAGCTCTTTGAGGAATACAACCGTCAGGCGGTGCTTCGCGGACTGAAAACCATCAAGAGTCCTACCACGATGCACAGTTACTTGAACGATCCGGCGGTAATGGTTTGGTGGTTTTCTGCTGTTCACGGCGAAAGGGAATTCAAGAACAAATATATGCCAACCTTCGATACGGTAATGCCGTCCATGCCTAACTCGCTGTGGTATTCAGACGGTACGAAGATAAACCTTTACTACCGTGCATACGATGACAGGCAGAAGCGATGGGTGGCACGAACCACGGATGTGTACGAGGTGATGGATGCCTGCACGGAACTGTTCCTCGGCTACTTTATCGGTGACGGCGAAAACTTCTACAACCAGTACATGGCGTACCGGATGGCATTGCAGGCATGGAAGGTGAAGCCTTATGAGATAGTGACCGATAACCAGGGAGGACACAAGAAGCTGGCTTCGCAGGGATTCTTCAAGAAACTCTGCCATCTTCACAAAACCACGATGCCGCACAACGGCCAGTCCAAATCCATAGAGTCCGCTTTCGGACGATTCCAGCAGCAGGTACTTCACAAGCTTTACAACTTCACCGGTCAGAACATTACGGCAAAGAAGCTTTCAAGCCGTGTGAACATTGACCTGGTAATGGCGAACATTGACCAGCTTCCCACGCTGGAGGAACTGAAACAGCAATATGCCGACTGCCGCGAAGAATGGAACTCGATGCAGCATCCTACCAGCCCAACCGGAATGACACGAAGGGAAATGTACACCGCGATAGAGAATCCGCAGGCACAGCCGCTTGATGACTATGAGGCAAACGAAATCTTCATGCTGTTCTCTCAGGCCCCGGTGCAATACACCAAGGAAGGTTTCATCTTCCGCATGAACAAGCAGGAATACAGCTACATGGTGTATGGTGACGACGGACTGGTAGATATGAACTTCCACCTTCAGAACGTGGGCCGTCAGTTCCTCTACCGCTACGATCCGGAAGACATGACCCGCATCGAACTCTGGGCGGTGACTGACACGGGTGCCAAGTATGCGGCCATCGCCACACCGAAAGTCACTATCCATCGTGCCACTCAGGAACGCACCGAAGAGGAAAACGCTTATCTGTTTGCACAGCTGGATGCCAACCGCCGCACACGTGCAGCCATGCACATCGCCCAGGAGGAACTGTTTATGGAAGAAGCCATGGGCGAAGCATACACAAAGCTTCGTTTGCCGCGTCCGGTGGCTGTGAGCGAAAAGCAGCTTGACGGATACCGCGAAGAAATGAAGCGTGGCACACTGGAAGCTCCGGTACCGATGCCCGAAACGGTTATTCCGGAAGAGCCTGTACTGGCAGATGAACCGCTGACCTTTGCCTCATCAGGAGACTGGACAAAGAAAGTATCGAACCTGACGTTTGATGAACTGGACAGCTTGGGAAAATTCTAACGATTTGATTAAACAATACTTAAATACCTATTAAAACAATGAAAGGATTAACAACAGAAATGAAAGAACAGGTGCGTAGCGCACTGATTGCCTACCGCTCAAATTACCCTACGTTGAACCGTGCCGCAGAAAGCTTGCAGGGCGTAAGCTCGGCCACCGTGAGCCAGCTCTGCAACGGAAAGTATGAACTGATCAGCGACGAAATGTTTGTACGTATCGCCACGCAGATAGGCTTTGCCTTTGACTCATGGAACCTTCACGAAGGAAAGACCTTCAAGGAAATCACTTTTACGCTGAGCGACGCACAGGCTTACAAGAACGTGACATGGATTGTGGGTGATGCCGGATGCGGAAAGACCACAGCGGCCATCGAATACCGCCGCACGCACCGAAACGTGTTCTACATCCTCTGTTCGGAAGATATGCGACGCTCAGACTTTGTGCGTGAGATAGCCAAGCAGGTAGGCGCACCTACTGACACGACCAACCTCCGCGATATGCTGGAGAACGCCATCAGCATGATTTCTTTCCTGGGAAACCCGCTGCTGGTGTTCGATGAAGGCGACAAGCTTACCGACAGCGTGTTCAACTACTTTATCAGCATATACAACCGCCTGGAAGGACACTCAGGTATCGTGTTTCTCAGTACTGATTACATCAAGCGCCGTATGGAAGCCGGACTTCGCTACAACAAAAAAGGATACAAGGAAATAAACAGCCGCATCGGACGCCGTTTCTTCGATGTGTCTCCCACGGAAGAGAATGACATCTACGCCATCTGTCAGGCCAACAACCTGACCGACCGTGCCGATATAGAAGAAGTGCTGAAGGATGCCAAGCGAAGCGACAACGACCTTCGCCGCGTGAAACGATGCATACACCGTCAGAAACGTATTATTGAAGCTCGCATGAGGAAAGGAGGAAGCAATGAATAAAGAGGATGCCACACCGCCCCCACAGAAAAAGAAGTTCACTTTCGACCGCAATGCGAAGGGGGTTCGTGAACTTTTATCCATGAAGTTTGATGTGATGGATTTCAAAGGTCCCTGGTATGATGCTTTCGGTACTCCTGAACGGCGCGGAGTATGGATCATTTGGGGAAACTCCGGAAGCGGAAAGACCAGTTTTGCCCTCCAGCTCTGCAAGTATTTGTGTCGTTTTGGCCGTGTGGCATACGACAGTATGGAGGAAGGTGCCTGCCGCACCATGCAGGATGCCATCCGGCGTACAGGAATGATGGACGTAAACAAGAAGTTCCTGCTGATTGACAACGAGAATATGGAGGAACTCAGCATACGCCTCCGGAGACAGAAAAGCCCCGACATCGTGGTAATCGACTCTTTCCAGTACACCCGCATGACTTACCGCCAATACATCGACTTCAAGGAGCAGCACAAACGGAAGCTGCTCATCTTTATCAGCCATGCCGAAGGCCAGTTACCCAACGGACGCGCAGCCAAAGGAGTGATGTACGATGCCAGTCTGAAAATATACGTGGAAGGCTTCAGGGCATTTTCGAAAGGACGCTTTATCGGTCCAGTCGGTTACTATGACATCGTTCCGGAGAAAGCCCGGCAATATCACGGAGAAGAATAATCTTTTAATGAAGAATGAGGAATGAAGAATTAAGAATGAAGAAATGAAAAATGAAAAATTGACCATGAAAGAACGTCCCGTCACTCCGCAGCAGGTGAAGGCACTGCACGCACAGTTCCGCAGGATGGGATTTAACGATGAAGACCGCCACGCGCTCATCCATGAGTTCACTTCCGGACGTACCGACAGCACTGCCGGACTGACGAAGGAAGAAGCAGGGTTGTTGCTCACCCGATTCAACCGTGAGGAAGCCGACAGATTACGCAAACAGGCACGTGCCCTGGTAAAACAGATATTTTCCCTGTCGTTCCGTATATCCTGCCTTAACAAGAACTATACGAACGACACGGAAGCAGATTTTGAGATGAACAAAGCGAAGATTAACCAGTTCTGCCGTACACGCAGCAAGTTCCGCAAGAACCTTACTGAAATGTCACTGGAAGAGCTGAAGGAAGTAAAAAGACAATTTGAGGCAATGGCCAGAAAGGAGGAATGATATGAGAAAGCAGTCAGAAATTAACCGTGCCATCGAGCACTTGAAAGCTTGCAACGATAATGTGAGCCGAATACAGTTGGAAGTGCTGGAGACGAAGCGCAGTGAATCATGGGTATTCAATCGGTATGTGCGCGACGTTCCGGAAGAAGAGCGTAACGAAACTCTTTTCTATGCCGCACGCGATGCAGCCCAGTTCCTTGCCGGAAAGATTGGTATCAGTTCCATCTGTCCGGATCTGGAAGACGAACCCGAAGAAGAGGAAGAGCAGGAGGAAACAATTACCCTGAGCCTTTCGGAGTACAAAAAGCTGCTTCTTCGCCTGGATAGAGTGGAACGCAGGTTAGGCCTGAGAGTGGGCGATGTGGCCCCGGCACCGCGAAAAGACATATCAGAAGCCCCCGATGAACTCATAGGTCAGGCCGATGCGTGCCGCATGATTGGGTGCGCAAAGACCACCATCAAGCAATGGGCAAACAAAGGACTCATTACCCGCTATCAGAAAGGATACAACGTGTACTACAGCAGACGTGAGTTGCTCGGAAGCCCGGTAGTGAAAGATTACAAAGACAGCAAGAAAAAAGATTAAGCCATGGAACATACAATCGAACAAATTCAGAATGACATTATGAACCGCATGCAGCAGTTTGATTTCGGCGACCGTGTAACGATACTCCGTGAGCTGGAAAACTTCTGCGGACAGCAGGCAGACGAAGCCATGAAAATGGAATACGACATGGCAGCAATGGAGGACGAATTAACCGACAATTAATAATCATTTAAACAATCATTAAAACTGAATTAATTATGGCAAAAAGAACCAAGAAAACAGTAATCAGCGGAGTAAGCCGCGAACAGTACGAACAGGCATTTGCAGAATTCGCTATGGCCGACGCAAAGGCCCAGTCACTCACCGCAAAGATGGACCAGGAAATGACGAAGATCCGTGAGAAGTACGCCGACCAGTTGGCAGAACTGAACGAAACGAAAGACCGCACCTTTGAGGTCATGCAGACCTACGCAACTGAGAATAAGGACACGCTTTTCAGCAAAAAGAAAAGTCTGGAATCGGCACACGGTATCATCGGTTTCCGAACCGGTAACCCGAAACTGAAAAACCGGAAAGGCTTTACCTGGGCAGCCGTAACAAACCTTTGCAAAGAGTTTCTTCCTGATTATATCCGCACCACGGAGGAACTGGCAAAAGACAAGCTGCTTGCCGACCGTGACGTACCGGAAGTTGCAGAACAGTTTGCCAACATCGGTGTAGAGGTGGTGCAGGATGAATCTTTCTATGTCGAACCAAAGAAGGAAAGCGATGCGGTCCAGACGGCCTAAATACACGTATGAACGACGTGGTCCTCTTTGGATTGTGTATCGCAATGAATACACCCAGTCCACATGTGAAGGCACTCCCATAGCGGAGTGTCATTCACCGGAGGAAGCACGAGACAAGGTTTACCAATTAAATGGATGGAAGAAAAACAACCATGGCAGAACTAACCTTTAATTCACCCATCCGGCGCGACAAGTGGCCGCGCTGGATGATCAAGCTTCACGAATATCTTACCCGAATATATGACAGACCTATTCCGGAAGTCGATTATGACGATTACGACAGGCTCAGACGGATAATATTAGAAAAAATAGTCATACTCCGGAAAGGGATGATACTGAATAGGACTTCGATATTCGTGTACATCGTAAAAGGAGACAGCGGATATGGAGTTGTTATCCTTCGAAACAACAAAGTAGCAATAACCTATTACCTGGAATAATGAACAATCGCACAAAAATCATTCTGCTCACCGCATTTTCCATCATCATCGGGCCGCTGATTATTTTGGGTTTCATTCTGAAACTTGCAGGAAGAATGCTCGATATACTTGGCTGGCTGTGCTGGATGGAACCACGCATGGCGCGGAAAGGATGGGATGAACTCGTACATAAAATCAAAGAATCATGGAGCACAAATTAGGAGAAACATTCACATGGAACGGACATACGCTCGAAGTAGCCGAAGTGGAAGACCCGGAATTTGCCTGCACGGGATGTTGGTTTTTCGAACACGCCATCCCCTGCTACGAAAAAGATCTTCGCTGTATGGACGATTCAAGAAGAGACCACACTAACGTAATATTTAAACAATCAACAAAAACAGAAGAATTATGATGCACAACTGGTTTACATGCAAAATCCGTTATGAGAAAACGATGGAAAACGGAATGCAGAAGAAAGTAACAGAACCCTATCTGGTAGACGCTCTCAGCTTTACCGAAGCCGAAAGCCGTATCATCGAGGAAATGACACCTTTCTTTCAGGGAGAGTTTGTAGTTGCAGGTGTAGCAAGAGCAAATTATGAAGAAATTTTCCCAAGCGATGAGGAGTGTGCCGACCGCTGGTATAAATGCAAACTGTGGTTTATGACACTCGACGAAAAGACCGGAGTGGAAAAACGTACTGCAAGCAACGTACTGGTACAAGCTTCCGACCTTCGCGACGCCATCAAGAAGCTGGACGAAGGAATGAAAGACACTCTGGCTGATTACGTGATAGCTTCCGTAGCCGAAACCGCCATCATGGACGTGTATCCATACGAAGCAGACCCCGATGTAAAACCTGAATTTAATGATGCAGACAGAAGATGAAAACAGAAAAGACCTATATCCACCGCCGCGTGTGCCTCTGCCGCCAGTGCGGAGGAACCGGCACAGTGACAGTGTATGCAGAAAAAGATTTTCAGCATCAGTACCCCGAACATAAAGTGTGTCCGCAATGCCAGGGCAGCGGGCGCATCTGGCTCAGCGGAACAGTAATCAAGCAGATTGAACCCTATGCAGAACCAGAACCTTAATCTGTTCAAACCTCGCAGGGTGGCAGCAAAAGTCCATTACAGCGCAATCAATCAGTTTATGTTTGTATGGATCAAGCACAGCCGCCCATGCGACTTGTCAGTCAAGCGTTCGAAGCAGAACCCGGAATACCTGGGCATCTGCTTCGATGTGGAAAATAACGACACAATCGACATGATGTGTGATTTAAAAACAAGTCTGAAAATTGAGATTATTGATTTATGAAAAAGAAAGTATATATCTCCATCCCGATAAGCGGGAAAGACATTTCAGAAGTAAAACTTCATTTAGACATTGTAAAAAACGGATTGGTAAGTAATGGCTACGAGCCGATAACTCCGTTCGACGTATCACCAGATTCCAACGCATCTTATGCGGAACACATGGGGCGAGACATTCAGGCTCTCTTGGAATGCGATGCAGTCTATTTCTGCCGTGGATGGCAAGACAGCAAAGGATGTCAGGCAGAATACGAAGTGGCGAAGATTTACGGTAAACAAATAGTTTTTGAATAATATGAGCGAAAAAGAACAAATAATGGATTTCATCGACCAGGTTCTTTCAGACTTCACCAATGAAGGAGCGATGGAAGTTCTGGAAGATGTAAAGAGTGAGATAAACATTAGAATCGAATCATGCGAAGAAGGTACGTACACAGTAACAAGTGAATGATATGGGAAAGCAAGAAAGCATGGGCGACTTGAGCCAGATGATTAAGGATTTGGCCAAATCTGAAAAGGAGTTGAAAATCGAGAATTGGGTGCAAATCAGCATTTGCTACGGTTACGGTCATCAATCTGTCACCCTATACATCTACGACCTTCCTCGTGAAGTGTATGAAAGAAGGATGTGGGTAATCAGATGGAGGGTAGCCATACTGCAATGCAAGTATCCTAGGAATGATGTGTACACTTCTTTTTACTACTACGACAAGCGTTCAGGAGAGTCGCTTGAAGTGAGTTCTTGCCTGTCTAAGCTGATTTCGGTCAAAGCCCAGATAACAAAAGCAGAACGCAAGATGAATGAGTACATCGAGTACAACCGTCAGAACAATCTGTTTTTTGACGAGGACACGGACGAGGAACTGATTAAGTTCAGGGAGAAACTGGAACTCAAGAAAATGGAATGTGCTGAATGTGAGAAACGGTTGGAATTATTGGTTGAAAAAAGGAAAAATAATCAATGAAAAAAGAAGATTTATTTTATCTGCTTGGCATAGAAGACATAAGAGACATGCCAGAAGCGATAGAACGAATAATATTGGGTGATATTGAGGAGAGAAACCGCATATACCGAGATTTCTTGAAAGTTAACGACTACGACTTGTCATACGATTGGTTCCAGGAGATATACGAAGGGGAACTTTCCGAGCGAAAACAGAAGAAGCAGGACTTTACACCAAATGAGTTGGGAGTAATATGCTCACAGCTGACCGATGGTAAAGGTAATGTTCACGAACCTACAGCGGGAAACGGTTCGATGATTATAGCTGATTGGTGGCAGCGTTGTCGGCGTTTAATTCCTTGGGAGCATTTCCCATCACAGAATATGGTAACGTGTTGGGAACTTTCTTCGCGATCAATCCCAATTCTTCTGTTTAACCTCAGCATTCGCGGAATAATGGGATATGTGTATCATGGCGATGTTTTGGAAAATGAAGTAAAGCAGAAGTACATTCTTCTGAACAGGACAGATGATTCTTTGGGATTTTCAGAGGTTATTAAAGTTGGTATAAATGATATAATTGTAAAAGAATGAAATTGAATGAGGTTTACAACCTTTGGGTTGTATCGAAAACTAGACAAGTAAAGAAATCGACCATTGCCACGTATAAGATGATATATGCAAATTCAATATCACCGGAGTTTGGGAATATGGATATTAAGATTTTAAACAAGAAATGTGTTCAACCCGTCATTTATCGTTGGCTAGATGAAGGTAGGTCGGCTAAATATTGTAATGATATTCTGATAGTTTTCCGAATGATAATGCGCTATGCATCTGAAGAAATGGATGAAGATATACCGGACATACATTGGAGGATGGTTTTCCCGACAACTTCAAAAAGAGCTTTTGATAAAGTAGAAAGATACACACAAGAAGAATATCGTAAGATTGTCAATTATGCAATTGAAAATCCATCTCCAAGGAATCTCGGTATATTATTGACTATATGCACAGGAATGCGTATAGGGGAAATATGTGCTCTGCAATGGAAAGACGTAGATTTTGACACAAAGACAATACAAGTATACAGAACAATAGAGCGTATTTATAACCATGATACAAAAGTGTCTGAAATAATATTTAGTACTCCGAAAACATCCTCATCACAACGGCGTATTCCAATCATGAGGGAAATTATTCCAATGATGAAAAAGTTTTGTGCTGTAAGTAAACCGGAATATTATGTATGTACGTGTTCCGAGAATTTTATCGAACCAAGAACGTACAGAAATTATTATCGGTCATTTATCCTTGAGAAGGTCAAGCTTGGGCATGTGATTAAATTTCATGGATTGCGTCACACCTTTGCTACGGTCATGATTGAAAATAAGGTAGATATTAAAACAACATCTGTGATACTTGGTCATTCAGATGTCAGTACTACATTAAATGTTTATGTGCATCCGTCTGAAGAAGCTAAAAGAAGTGCTATGAATGTAGGATTAAAGAAATTATTTAAGTAAGAAAATAAATGAAAACGAAATTGTATTACCTGTTCCTGGCAGTCATGTGGTGGCTAATGGAATAGCATAAAATGAAAAATTATGAACGCAAACGATCAAGAAAAATTATGCAAGGACGGGTATGTCATTCTCAGAAGAATGGACACTCCAAGTCCTCATATTAAGTACAAGAGTAAGTCAAATCCAAGGTCATGGAAAAAATATGATGGTAATTACCAAAGTAAGGCTTATCGTGATAGGGTGATGACAGAACTGCTCAAAAATGAGAAATACATCGAAGACTAACAAAAATCCCCGACACCGAAACCGGATGCCGGGGATTTTCATTTTAATTATTCATGAATCAGGGTTCTCCCAGATAATGACATATTGCCTCATGTTGCAAAGGCGTAAGCGTGCGCTGTCCTTTCTTGTAGTGAAGTTCGTCCAGCCTTTTTTGTAAATCTTTGTTGAGAGTAATCCAGCGTCGGAGCTGGGTAACGGCACTTCGGGAAGAAGAGCGGGGAAAGTATCGCAGTGCAAGGTCAGTAAGATAAATAGCGTGCATAAAGATTGTGTTTGAATGTAAAGATAATAAAAATATCAGAGAAACAAACTACCCCGTAGTAACAATGCAGCTACTACGGGGTAATTAACGGTTTACCTTGCAGTAATTATGCAATTACTATGCAGTAATTACGGAAGCGGTTCTTCCTCTTCTTTCTGCTTCAGGCTCTTCACCTTGTGGAATGTCAGGTTCGCCTTGTTCAGCTGGCCTTTCAGGCCGATGCCCGGACGGAACTGGAGCGTGACCTTACGTATCATTGACGTGGAATACGTGTCTTCTGTGTCGGCACCGTCGCTTCGGATCTGTGCCTGGAAGCTTCCCAGATTCTCCAGTTTCACAATCTGCCCGTTAGCTATGTGAAGGTTAATGCGCTTCACCAGGGCACGGATTACGTTAAGCACGTCACCGTCTGTCAGTGTGGTGGCATAGGCTATCTCTTCCGACAGTTCGTTGATACCTACTGAGCCGGAAGCCTGTGCCTTGGCATAATACTTGTACTCTCCGCTTTCTCTGTCCTGCGGATTGAGCATCTTAGCAACGCTGTAATTGATTGCCATAATAGTTTTGTTTTAAAGGGTTGATAATGTGGTTTGCTTGTCATGACAGTGCAAAACTACGGCAGGAAAATGAGGATGCGTTGAGAAAGTCGTAACACAGTGTGAAAAGATGCATGAATATGCTGATTTGTGTGCGTTTTTTCGTATTTTTGCGGAAAGTCATCAGGGTAATATGGTCAGGAAAAGTCGTCAGAAAATAGTGGGAATGAGCTATGCCTTCCGCGTGCAGGATATTGTGCGGATTTACGATGAGCATGCACGGAGCGGACTGTCGAACCGGGAAATCCTGCGCCGCTATATCTGGCCGAAATACCGCATCTGCGAAAAGACTTTCTACAATATCATCAACGCCAGTGCCGATCCGCGTGTGACGGAACGCATCGCCCAGGCAGAGCGGCAGCTGACGCTTTTCGGTTAAAAGGTCTGTGTGGCCTGGCAGGTGAAATCGCTGATGTCTTCCACCAGTTCCTCGTGGTTATGGTTGGTGCTGCTTCCCGTGCGGCGGGTCATGCAGACAGATTCATTTCGGACAGAGAGGAAGAAATTGAACAGGTGCGCATCAATCTTGTCCAGCAAATCAAAGCGTGCCAGCGATTCTTCCTGAAACACGCTTCCGTCCCTTGCGCTTCCTTTCCATTTGGTGACCACATGCAGCCGGAACGGAACGTCTGCCTGCTGGACGGTTCCGCTTAACGTGCGCCACTGCACGGGCCGGAATTCGATGAACACAGCCGGGGTGTCGAACGGCTCTTCCTGTTCGATAAACTCCACCTGCTCGTTCCACAGGTCAATGTGCCGGATAAGCGGCTGTCCGCCGTCGTCTTTCAATTCTTTCAGTGCTTCGGTCAAGCCGAGATAAAGCATACGTCTCATAGTGCGTCAAAGTTTTTAGCGTTATTGTAAAAGATTTCTTTCAGCAGTTTTTCCAGGTCGGGATGGTTGCCGATGAACTGGCGTTTGGGGATGGTGATTTTGCTTCCTGCCTTTTTCATGGCCATGGCACGATAGAACTCCGCTTCGGCGGTAAGCGCACGGTTCCGCTTGTTGTTGCGCGGTGCGCCGTTTTTCTTCCGTTGCAGGTTGTTACTGAATCCGTCGGCAGCCTTTCCTCCGGTTACGGTCTGATAGCGGTACCAGAAGTATTTCTTCATCTTGCGGGTTACAGTGATAGTGCCGCCTTCGTTGTGTATCCGGGCATACGGCTCAGTCGTTTCTATTACCACACTGTCACGGTCGGTTACCCGCCCCGTGATGCTACGGCGCAGGTTTCCGGTGCGGATGAGCAGTCCTCGGCTCTTGTCGTCGTTAAATTTGCGGCGTGCCCACTTCTCATTGAAGAAGGCTTCGCGCTCAAAGTTCCGGTCAAACTCATCCAAAGCTTCTGTCCGTATGTCTTTCAGTGTCTCCCTTACCAGCAGGTTGATGCGCCGCTGGAGGTCACGGGTTACCTGGTTTGATTTTTCAGCCATTAAGCATTGTTTTTTTATGAATTAATCGTATATTTGCAGAAGAGAGAGTGACGCGAAGTACTGGGTTGGATTGCAGATCCTTCACTAAAGGCTTCAGTCGCTCTCTTTTCTTTTTTTCAGTTTCTCCACGATGGAATAAAACTGGCATCTTCCGTCCACCAGTTCCCGGATTACGGCAAATGAATCCTCATCGGCTATGCGGATGCGCAGGTAATGATATTTCATGACCATGGGGTTTCCTTTTTCATCCGGACGTTCCAAAACGTGTTCGGCATCTTTCAGCAGGTTAATCAGATTATAGACTGCTTCATTCTTTGCCCTTACAAATTTGTGAGGCTGGTTCAATGCTTCCTTGATACCGTTTGAGGTGAATTCCACCGGATTCTGTATCCCCTGAACCAGTACGGTTTTACCGACCAGTTTCTCTTTAGCCCATTGTCGGGCTGCTTTACGCTGTTCCTGTAACCTTTCTTTTCCGGCACGCATTTCCTGAAGTAGCCTGCATGCCTGGCATACCTCATTGTCCGGAATGTCGGCAGCCAGCTTCATCTTGTCGGGGCGATAGTCGCATCCGTTACATTTGCGCAGTGTGTAGCCGTTGTATGCCGGGAAGGTGGTCATCCGCTTGCCGGGGTTGAACATGAACATTTCCTGATACTTTCCGGCGGTAGCCTGACTGCCCAGGTTCATGGCTTCCTGCTCATCGCTCACGGGGTATTTGTCTTTGCGCACTTGTACTACGGTGCAGCGGCAGCCCCATCCGTTCGGCGGAAAATATTTGTTCCAGAACTGGCTTTCGATGGGCAGGGTGATGTTATGCAGCATCCGGTGGGTACGTCGTACCCGCTTGTCGCCCACGGTGCGGTATTGGAGGTAGTAACGGTCGCCGTCCTGCTCGAATTTCTTCCATCGTGCCGCCATCAGTGCGGATGCCTGGGCGAAGTTGTATTCCGTACGCAGATACTGCACGTTGTAGGCATCATATACCTTTTGAACATCATTTAAGAACTGATTAAACGGCTTGCGGTTTCCTTCCTCATCCAGCAGGGAGGGGAAAGCCTCGTTCAGTTCATGGAAGGTCTTGATGCCGCTGAACACGTAGTTCGATTCCTTCAGGCGTTGCACCGATATGTCATCCAGAGGTACTTCCTTCAGGGCGGTATCTACCGCATTGTCGAATATAAGCTTCTGACGCTCGATAAACTTTCTTACATCGCTGTCAGTAAGCAGTACCGCAGCATCTTTCTCCGGATTCTTATAAACGGTTTCAGTCATCTTGTCAAACTCACGGGGAAGTCCGGAGTCATTAGGTATTGTTCCATTACCTAAAGCCAGTATATGTTTTGCTTTTTCATTATCTAATTTAGATATATCAGCATAATCCAATATTTCTTTAGGATATACTTTTCCTCTTAATATACCGGATATCAATTCAGCTTCGAATTCAGATCTGTTAGTATAAGCGTATTCTGATAATTGTTCTTTGACATATTCTCTATTCAGGAAAACCCGATAACTATGTTGTGGACTGTCAAAACCTGGATTGATAATTTGGTCGATATAGTGAGCTAGCTCATGCAATACGACATTATCTTGAACAGCTCTCCCTTTAACTACTTCGTTTTGCATAATCTTTCTTAAACCACCCATTTCTTTAATTATAGGATGATTGTTGATGTAGATAATCTTACTGTCCGGATGATATTCCCCCAAATTTCCAGTCCCTTTTTTCCTGCCTTTAAGATTTCGCTCTTTTATTTCCGGCAAATCGAATCCGTTCTGAAGAAGTATCATGGCGGCTTCTTCACAAACATCCCTTGTCTGGGGGTCTGTAATGACTGATGCCCAGGTTATTGCTTTTTTTCTTATGTCATTTAAATCCACTGATAGAGAGATTGACTCTTTCTCAAAATCTACAATTTCGGCGTACCGCTGATGCAGCCCCTTATAATCGTCGGGGCTTAGTCGAAAAAAGGGTGTTCTCCTTCCGGTAATGCCAGTTTCTGCTCTTCCTTTCCTGATTTTTGTTGTGCCGTTTTCTTCACATCCGGAACCGCTATGGAGGAAGTATCTTTCTTCCGTTTCAGCGGGATATTGTATTTGTCGACAAAGTATTTCGGCTCCACTTCGTAATGCTCAAGCAGCAAACGCTCGTAGGCTACCTGCTGTTCAGGGGTATAGTCTACCGATTCATCCCACGCGAAGCGGAAGCCTTTCAGCGGGAATCCGTGACGGATCATGCGGGGGATGAGCTGCCAGTTCACCAGGTCACGGATAAGGTCGGCATCCTTCTGAATCAGGTTTTCCAGCATCTTGCGGTGCACCTCGCTCTGCGAAAGGCTGGCCCCGTCTTCCATGGTCATCGTGACGGTAAGGATTCCTTTCGATATTTCCGAGTTACAGCGGTCGATACGTTTGTCGTACACATTGAACGCATCGGCCCGGGTGCTTTCCTTCAGGTCTACGGTAGTACCTTCAGGAAACAATCCATAAGCGGCTGCTCCCATGTCGCGCAGCATGCGCTCAATGCGGTCGTATTCCTTCGGGTCGCGGCTGGTGGTAGTCGCCACTCGCAGCGGCATACCGAATATTTCTCCGAACATATCCCAGAACGAACACATGTTCTTTTTAGGAATGGTCTGCTGGGCACATTTCAGATACAGACCCAGATTATGCGTGCCTCCGGCTTCGATGCACCAGTCTTTCATCTCGCTGTTCCGGTAGTCGTAGCCCACCTGCCAGGTGTCGTTTTCGTGGGTGATGATGACACCGTATTCGGGAATCACGTGGGTACGCGGAATCAGGCTGACCCGGTTGTAGGCCATCCGCCCGTCCACTTCCACCACGTCGCCCAGTTCAATAAGTGAATGACCGTAGTAATTGCTTTCCAGTGCCATTCGCATGAATTCCTTAAACCAGGGAGCTTCCAGCAGTTCCGTCAGTTCCGGATTCTCCACACCCTTCGCGTCGCAGAGCTTGAAACTCTTGTTCAGTACGAATCCCATGCGCTGTTGCACGCATCCGGTCAGGTGCAGGTCGGCATCCACATCGGTATAAAGATTCAGCAGACGGGTACGGTTGGGGTTGTCTACGTTGATGGCCATCTGCCATGCACGCCGCCAGTCGGCCAGGTCACGCCGTGTCAATGCTTCAGTGAGCAGCTGGAGCTTGACGCTCATTTCCTTGATGCGCCGTCTTTCGGCGGCATTCATCCGGTTGAGATATTCTATTTTCGGTTTCTTTGCCATAGTAGTTACCAGATATAGTTGTTACGTTTGTCGGAGCCGTAGCGTATGCCGGCTCCGGTCTGTTCTCCTTCCTCGCCCGTGGGTTGCAGTTCGGGCAGGTTCATGACTGCTTTGCCTGCCTGCGCTTTCTCCAGGTAGGCGATGGCGTTTTCAAACTGTTCCTTCCGGATTTCATACCCCATTTTCTGCGGCAGACTGAGCACCATGAAGTAGAGTGCCAGGTCAGCCACCAGTCCCACGAGGTCGAGGTTCCTTGCTTCTCCTTCGGCGGTGAAGGCCGCCTGCATGTCATAACGTCCGTCCAGGTAGCTGGCTATCCGGTCCATGGCACGGCGTTCGGCCAGCAGGCGGTTGTCGTCCGTGGCCTGCTGGATGATTCTCAGCGCATCGGCACTGACCTGTATGTAGTCTTGTTCGGTGATAAACATAATTACCATGAGTTTTTAGGAGGTCGCCGCACGCCCAGTCGGGGAGTGAACGAAGCCTCACGGGTTTGTTTCTGTAATTTATAGATAGCACCTTCGCAGGCATCCGGAAAGTCATCGTGTGCCCGGCTTCCCTGCTCGAAGGCCAGCGTCTGGTCAATTCCGGCACGGAGGTCGGTATCTTCCTTCAGCTTTTCGTTATAAAAGAAGTAGCCACGTTCCCATAGCGGACTGACGGCTTCCACACGGGCGAACTTGTCGGGTTTCTTCCGCTTGTCGGGCATGATAGGAAGCTGGTAGCCACGTGCGTCGCCTTCACGCTGGAATTCATCGAGGATGGTGTCCTGCATGAAGTTGGCTTCCATATAGATGCTGACCGCCGCATCTTCAGGCAGTGATTCGTAGACATCGTAGAGCCAGCGCACCATTTCGCCCACGCTGCACTGACGACAGAAGGCACGCAGCAGATGCAGTTCCCGGTGGGAGGCGGTTTTCAATCCACGCCTGGGACGACCTATCATGGCGGCAGCCTTGTAGTCGTTCTTTCCGGAGGATTTCCACGAAGGGTCGATGTAGAGCACTATCTGCTCGTAGTATTTCAGTTTCAGCATCGGTCGCCAGCGTATCCACCGTTCCTGAAACACGGCTCCCTCGGTGATGGGGTTGTTCATATATTCCTTCTGGAACGAGCGGTAACCCATGAACTGCTCGCGGTCGCGCAGCTTTTCGATGGTGTAGAACTCCGGCCAGGCAGGATTCCCGTTGCGGTCGATGGCATTCACTTCGATGGTCTTCACGGTCGGTGTGTCAATGATTTTCTGCAGCACGGAGTTTTTTGCAATCAGGTTACCCACCATGATGAAACGCCCGTCCTTTCCGCCGAAGCAGCCGAACAGAGCTTCTTTTATCCAGTTGGTCATCTCACGTACACGTGTCTCACTCCGGCACATTTCATCATCGTCCAAGTCATCCACCACGATGTAGTCCGGACGCATCTCCCGGAAACGCAGACCACGGGGCGACTGGCCACGGCCTCTGGAGAAAAAGGCGCACTGGTCGCGTGTGACGAACTCGCCTTCCTGCCACATGCCGCTGTTGTACTGTTCGCCAAAGTCCCGGATGAGGTACTGGTTGTATTGCAGTTCTGCCTGCAAGTCTCCCAGCAGACCGTCGGCACTGTCTTCACTCTTGCCCACCAGTACCATGACATGCAGTTCGCTCCGGAACTTCAGCCAGAGCGGGATGCCGATGTCCAGGTGTACCGACTTGGCATGACCGCGCGGCCACTTGCAGACCAGACGCAGCTCGGGATGAGAGGCGATGTAGCGTGCCGCCTCGTTGTGGAATTTGGCATTCGGACACTGGCAATAATGTGGCAGGTACCGCTGGCAGAAACAGTCGTAATCTCTCAGGGCACGGGCGATGTTCCGCTTGCGTTCCGCTTCTGTCTCCACCCGTTCCTGTGAGGTCATCCGTTCCACCCGTTTGCAGTGCTCCTGCCATCGTTTCAGGGCTTCTTTCTTTTCCTGTTCCGTCATGATCAGCCTCCTTTCTGGGCGAAGAGTTCATTCAGGTAATCGTTGTGCAGCTGGTTTACGAGCTGGAACAGTTCGTTGGTCAGCTGGGGATACTTGTCACGGTTTGCCGCCAGCCAGTTCTCAAAGTCAATCATCGTGTCGATACGGTCTACCACGCTGGCCTTCTTCTCGAGTTTTTCGATGGCGGTGGCCGTCTTGATCAGCTTGTCGCCCAGGCTGGCCAGCATATCCTCGTTTCCCGGCTCGTTCGCCTTGTCGAGCAGGGAATTGATGGAAGACAGCAATTTATTCACCAGTTCCGGACGGGTGATGCTGCGTGCCGCCTTCATCTCTTTCCAGCCCAGGGTGTTTATCCAGCGGCTGAGCGTCTGACGGCTCACTTCCACTTTCTGAAGAATCTCTTCCTGCGAAAGTCCGCTCATGTAGAGCACCCGTGCCAGCTCCTGTTTTGTGTCGTTTTTAGCCATGTTTTACCTTGTATTTAATATTCGTTTACGACAAAGTTCATCCATTTTCGTGCATCCACGAAAAAGGGGTGCAACCGTTACAGAGAACAGTGCATCATTTACACACTTCCTTGTAACCGTTACACACTTTTTTGCCCGGACGGGAAAGGCAGAGTAAGTTTGCGTCAAACGAACGGAAAAATGGCAAAACGAATCAGAATATCGAACGAAACGCTAAACTGCTACGGCACGTGGATCCGTACCGAAGGCATCGACCTGACGCAGTTTAACCGGAATCCCGTACTGCTCTGGATGCACCAGCGGGGCGTGGTAATAGGAATGATAAAGGATATACGCGTAGCGGATGGAGAAGTGACCGGCGAACCCTGGTTTGATGAGGTACGCGAAGAATCGCGTCTGGCAAAGCAGCAATGGGAAAAGGGCACGCTACGTATGGGTTCGCCCAACTTCGAGATACTGGAAACAAGCGAAGACGCTGCCTTGCTGAAACCCGGACAAACCCGTCCTACCGTAACCCGCTGCAAGCTGATGGAATACAGCATGGTAGACATCGGCGGTAACGATGACAACATCCGGCTCTCTTACGAGGGGCGGGAAATCAGGCTGGATGCAGGAGACGGATGCGACCTGCCGCTGTTGAAAGAAAGCTTTAATGAAAACCAAACATTACAGACAATGAACGAACAACTGAAAACCATCGCCCTGATGCTGGGGCTGGCGGACACCGCCACACTGCCGGAAGTGCAGAAACAGATTAACGTATTGCTCGGCTACCAGACGGCCAACGCGACCCTGCGTACCGAAAAGGAGAAACTGGAAAAGGAACTGGACACCCTGCGGCTGGCAGGTATTACGTCGCTGGTGGAGGAAGCCGTGACTGCCGGAAAGATTGAATCCGGGAAGAAAGCTCACTTTATCGAGCTGGGAAAGAAAGTCGGCCAGGAAAGCCTGAAACTGACCTTTGAGGCCATGCACGGCACTGTAAAGCCGTCGATGGTGTTGAACCGCGATACCTCGCCGACGGCAACCGGCGACTGGAAAAAACTGAGCGAAGTTCCGGCAGAGGAACTGAAACTGATGCGAAAGAACGACCCGCAGCAGTACCGCAAACTGTACAAGGCAGAATACGGTGTGGACTGTCCGGAACTTAACTGATTGTTGAACACAAATTAAAACACGAACATGAGAAAAGAAATCGTAAAATTCGTAACCGGCACACTGGTGAATGTGCTGATGAGTATCATTATCCTCTTTCTGCTTGGAGTACCGAATGCAGGATTCTGGGGACTGATTGTGGGTATTGTACTTCCTATGGCACTGGGCAAGTTCCTTCCGAAAGGTTCAGCCCTGGAAGGTGTCTATACCGAAGTGTGGACGGGCGAGCTGGTGAAGCAGCTTCGCGGGGGCATGACCGCCTCATTCCTGGACGGTGTGTCCGATTATTCGGCTGCGGTGAACAACGAAGTGGTACACCTGGTAGATGTGGGCGGCGACCCGGACGTGCTGATTAACAACACCACGTATCCCATCGCCGCACAGGAACTGGAAGACGGAGATATTGCGTTGGGCCTTGACAAGTTCCAGACCAAGAAGACTCCGGTATCGGACGACCAGCTCTTTGCCATCTCCTACGACAAGATGGGAAGCGTGATTGAGCGTCACGGCGACGCTATTACCATCGCCAAGTTCAAGAAAGCGGCTCATGCACTGGCTCCGAACAGCAACACGGCGAAAACTCCGGTAGTGCCCACTTCCGGTGAAGATGACAACGGACGTAAGAAATGTACCCGAAAGGATATTATCGCCTTGAAACGCAAGCTGGATGCCTTGCAGGTTCCCACCGCAGGCCGACGTCTGGTTCTCTGCTCAGACCACGTGAACGACCTGCTGGAAGACGACCAGAAGTTCCGTGACCAGTATTACAACTACACTACCGGAAAGATTGCCAACATGTACGGATTCGAGGTGTACGAATTCGAGAACTGTCCGTACTTCACCAAGGAAGGCACAAAAGTTCCGTTCAAGAACTCACCTTCGGGCACCGACCATCAGGCATCCTTCTGTTTCTACACCAAGCGCGTGTTCCGCGCGCAGGGTAGCACCAAGATGTATTACCGCGACGCACAGACCAACCCGGACTACCAGCAGAACGAAGTGAACTTCCGTCACTACTACATCGTACTTCCGAAGAAGATGGAAGCCATCGGGGCCATCTACAGTTATGACGGTTCTACTGCACAGACATCCGACCAGGAGGGAACGGCTGACAAGAACTGGGCTGAGACCAGACGTGAAGCTGAAGCCGCTAAAATGGCCATGGCTATGTCTGAAGGAGGAGAGAATGGCGTGAGCGGACTGGAAGAAAAGTTACAGGAAGACCCTGCAGCCGGTGAGGAACTTGAAGCATAAGGAGGAATAATTCATGAAACACTTTACAATGGGTGAACTTTGTGCCAGTACCACCGCCGACGCTCATGGAATAAAGAATACACCGCCTCTTCAGGAGGCGGGTAATCTGAAAGCCCTTGCCGACAATGTGCTTGACCCTCTTCGTGAATGGTACGGAAAACCTATTACCGTCAATTCAGGGTACCGTTGTCCGCAACTGAATCGGCTGGTAGGAGGTGCGGCAAGCAGCCAGCATCTGAAAGGAGAAGCTGCCGACATTACAGCAGGAAGCAAGGAAGAAAACCGTAAACTCTTTGAGTACATCCGTGAGAATCTGCCTTTCGACCAGCTGATTGACGAAAAGAATTATTCCTGGGTGCATGTGTCTTACAAGCGCGACGGAAACAACAGAAAACAGATTTTAAAACTTTAAAGCACGACAAAATGAAACGGATTATCTTATTTTTCAGCCTGTGTCTGATTACAACACTGGCTTCATTTGCACAGACCGTACTTCCGGCTGCAGAACCTGAAACATCGTTCCTTATCGACCTGGGTAGCTTTACCGGAATCGTAGCCCTGGTTTCTACCTTGGTGACACAGATTCTGAAAGTTGTTCCGGCTATTTCCGCAAGCAAGCTGGCCAAAATTTTGATTTCATGCGGTGTGGGCATGGTAGTATGTATTATTGTCTGGCTGTTGCAACTCACTCCGTTACTTACAGGCTATATCTGGTGGCAGGTGCTGATTTACGGACTGGCGGCCGGATTAAGCGGATGCGGATTCTATGATGTGATTAAGGCAATCGGAGCACTGTTTAAAAAAGAGTAGAGCATTATGGACTTGACCCTGTTACAGTCACTGATGGAATGGCTGGCTCCTGCCGGCTGGCTGGTAACTGCCATTGCCTGGTGGCGTGACAGGAAAGTGTACCAGGTCCGTGCAGTGAAAGAAACCGAAGGCACTTACAAGGCTTTATATGACGACCTCAGTGCAACGGTATTGGAACTAAGCAAACAACTACGAAAACAAAACGAACGGAATATCAATCATGAAACGGCTTTACGCAAACTACATACTTGCAGGTATGCTGACCGCTGTCCTGCTATCATCTGGATGCGCCAGCAGCAGAAAGGCCAGCTCGGAAACCGTCCGCTCGGACAGCCTCCGAACGAGCGTAACCGAGCAAACAACTTACGGGCCGGTCCCGAAGAGGACGGCGACCTGCTCGGTGAGTGCGGAGCAGTGGCTGAACCTGAGTAAGCTTCCTGCCGGATTCGGGCTGAGCTATCGGAACGACGGTCTGAACATAGATATAAAGTCAGACGGAGAAGGTGGCGTGAACGTCACAGCTACAGCCGACAGCACAGGAAGACAGGTTACCGTGACTCGTACGGAAACAGACCACCGCATACGCGATGAAACTGTGAGTAATGAAGTGAAGGAAACACGCCCTGGAGTGCAGGGATGGCTGACAGGAACAGCCCTGACCCTGCTGGGGATTTTCCTTATCTGGCAACTGATTAAACGATATTTAAAACACGATTAAAAACGACAATATTATGGCAGATACAAGCAACGGACTGATGTACGGCGTGGCCGCCGTTAAGTTCAAGGCCTCTGGCTCTGGTTCGCAGGAAAAGACGTTGGGCTGGTTGGATGAAAACGGAATGCAGCCGGCAGGAAATGCGCCTACCTTTATGGATGTGATGGCCGCACAAGTAACAGACGGACCGGTAGACAGCATCATGACCAATCCGGGAAGCGATGCGTTCACTATGAACCTTATCCAGCTGAAAGCAGAGAACATGGCCGACGTGTTCGGTGGTAAAGCGGAAGCAGACGGTTCTTATACGCCTCCAGAAAAATTTGTGGCAAATGGCGTTCTTACCATCGCCATGCATTCCGGTCACAATTTCCGTGTATTCAATTCCCGATTGAGCCGTAACGGCTTCCAGAACGGTATCAATATGCAGAATGTGCTGGCTATGGGCATCCGTGTGGATATGCTGAAACCAACCGACGGCAAGAAAAGACGTTACCGCATCTATCCTCCCGGTGTGGCTCCCGACACATCTGACGCAACCGCTGATGCAGAAGAGTAATGAAGGCACAGGATATTGAACTGCTGGCAGGCATCTCTCTCAGTGACGGGGGAATCAGCCTGCCGCTTCATACGGTGTTGCGGAAACGTCCGTTCCGCATTACGATGAAGACACCTACCACACGTAGTCTGATACGAATAAGCAAGCGTTATCTCCGAATCGGGGTGACTCCGGAAGAATATGATGCATACGACCAGGACCAGCGTATCCGGTTTGTCTTCCTGCATGGAAAGGACATCAGCCGTATTGTAGCATACGGAATTGTGAGAGGGCCTGTACTGGGAAGAGTGCTGAACCGCATGGTGGCATGGATGCTACGGGAACTGATGACACCCGACGAACTTGCAGCCGCCTGGCGACAGGTGCTGAACAGTACATCTACCACGTCTTTCGGGATTATTATCGCATCGGCAGCAGCACTGAACAAGATGCAGCCCTTAGCGAGCCGGAACGAGAGCGCAAACGACAAGAGGAGTTAAAGAAGGGACATACGGAACCTTCGCATAGCCTTTTCGGCGTAGTAGGTCAGATTGCCACGGAAACAGGATGGAGTATTGACTACATTCTGGATAAGGTAAATGTAGTTACACTTCAGCTCATGATGGCAGACATGCCTCACTGGGTTCCTCCGAAGAAACCGGACTTGAATCAGCAGATCCGTGAAATGGAGGAACGTGAAAAACAAAGAAACAGTCGCACACAAACAACAGAAAACACCAATCAGACAAAGGGAATGAACCCGATGGAGTTCTTTACCAATTATGCGGTAAAGGACTGATTATTCATCATTATAAATTGGAATCATGGCAGTACCCGTTGAACTGGAAATATTCATGAAAGACTTGACCAAGGCCGGATTACAGAGCGTTGGCAAGAATGTGGATGATGTGGAAAATCAGACTCAGAAACTGATTGACGCATTGAAACTGGTACGTGCCGAGCAGATTAAACAGCTTGAAGCGAACAAGCAGGCCGGAAAAAACTACACTCAGGAGGCTGCAAACGTGCAGGCTTTGACGGGCCAGATTAACGGATTGAAGGCCGGACTGAAAGACTTGAAGAAAACCAAAGAGGAGGTTGCAAAAACTCCTTCAATCGACATCGACACAGAAGCCGTTACCCGTAAGACAAACAACCTGAAGATGCAGTTCAGCCAGGTAGCAAGAGAACTGCCATCTTTGGCCATGGGGCCGCAGATGTTTATCCTCGCTATCTCCAACAACCTTCCTATGCTGGCAGATGCCATTGCCGATGTGCGCAAGCAGAACGAACTTCTGGCCGCATCCGGACAAAAGGGTGTGCCGGTATGGAAACAGCTAGGAAAAGCATTGCTTTCCCCGCAGACAGCCTTAATCGCTCTAATTTCATTGGGAATTGTATATGGAAAGGAAATTGGTCAGTGGATAAAGAAGACACTTTCTTTTTCGGATTCACTGGAAACACTCTCAGAATCGCAGGAAAGATACCAGGAAGCCTTGAGTAAAGGGAATGCGGAAGCCCAGAACAGCATCACCCGCCTCCGTGTGCTGTATAATGCTGCGACCGATGAAGCGGAAAGTACAGAAACACGCAAGAAAGCCATCGTGGCTTTAAAAAAGGAATATCCGGATTATTTCAGCAAGATGTCTGACGAAAATATTATGCTGGGTAAGTCGGCAGATGCCTATGAACGTCTTACTGTTTCCATACTGGCAGCGTCACGTGCCCGTGCATCTATGAAGTTCCTGGATGAAAATAATGAGAAAATCATCGGTCTGGAACAGAAAATTACACAGGAGTATGTAAAAAGAGATGCCGCACAAAAGGAACTGGACAAACGGATTGAAAAGAGAAATTCTATAGATCGTGAACAGAATCCCGACCTGTATAGCGGGGCACAGATGATGGTGGGTGCTGCGTCCGGACGTGTAGATGAAATTGACAAAGTAATAGCGGAATACCGGAATCAGATATACCAGTTACAGAAACACAACAAAGAAATAGAACAGGGCATTGACGTGGCTGCACTGACAACCGATTTTTCAGGAGGAAGCGGTAGAACCGGTAAAAAAGAGAAAACCGACTACGCCTCCCAGCTTGCCGATGCCCGCGTAAAAGCACAGCAGACTACTGAAAAACTCCGCATACAGATTATGCAGGAAGGTATTGCCAAGCGTATGGCACTGGCAAAGCAGGAATACGATGAGTCTGTGGCTGACATTGACAAGCAGGAACGGGATATGCTTGCCAAAATGGATCAGGCGCGCAAGCAAGGTGACAATATCCCACAGAGCCAGTACGACGAGGTAAAGAATACGGCGAACACCAACCGTATGCTGGCAGAACAGGTGTATAACGAAAAGATATATCAGATTGAACAGGAATATCGCGACAAGGCCACGCAGAGCCTTATCGACTACAATAAACAATACGGAACGTATCAGGAGAAGCGGCTGGCCATCGCAATGGATTATGCCCGGAAGATTGCCGCTGCGGAAACAGAAGGAGAGGCCGACGTATTAACCCGTGAACGTGACGACAAGCTGGCCAGCCTGGACTTTGAGGAAATGAAGAAAGGGATGGACTGGGACAAGATTTTCGGTGACCTGGAACGTGTGTCTACTGATACACTGGAAAGCCTTCGTGAGAAGCTGAAACAATACCTGGAAGGAATAGGCGATGACATCAGCCCCGAATCTTACAAGGAGGTAATGGATGCTTTCAATAATATAGATTCCGAGCTGGCCGACCGTTCCCCGTTCGAAACAATGAAGAAGGGGTACGAAGATTACAAGTCTGCGATGGAGGAAGTACGTTCTGCTCAGAACCTTCTTCAACAGGCACAAGTAGGCGGAAGCGTTATCGTGGAAGAATATGACGAAGCAACCGGAACCCTTACACGTAAGCTGATTACTCAGGCCGAAGCCGAGGAAAGACTTCGTGCTGCTCAGGATAAACGATACAGTGCCCAAAAGAGTCTGACTGATGCGGCAAATTCTATCGGACAGAAAGGAATGGCAATCGTCAATGCCGGAAACGACATAGTGGATATGTTAGGAAACTTTGGCGTAAAAGTTCCGGAAGCGGTGAGTGAGACATTGAACGGAGTCAGTCAGGTAATGAGTGGACTGGAAAGCATTGATTTGACAAAACCATTCAGTGCTATTACAGGGTCAGTTAGTATATTGACTGGAATAGGCAATACGATAGCCGGACTGTTTGGTTTCGGAGGTGCTGATTATTCCGGGTATGAAAACCTGAAATCAAAGTATGAAGGGCTGATTGATATATGGGATTCGCTTATTTCAAAGAAACAGCAATACATTGACATCGACTACGGTGTAGAAGCTCAGAAAGCAGCCGAGGAAGCTAAAAAATTGGTAGACGTGCAGATTGAACGCCAGCGGCAGTTGATGCATTCTCTTTCTGGAAGCGGGTCAAGTATGTTCAGCCATTCATTAGGATACAGAGTAAACGAAAGAATGGGTAGCTCTGACTGGGCAAGACTTTCACAATTAACAGGAGAGAATATACGTGAATTTGGTGACGTAATTAATTTGGATGCGGATGTCATAGGTAAAGTTCTTCAAGACGAAAAGTTTGTGTCGGTACTGACCGCTGTCAACTCTGAGTTTGTGACCTACATTCAGAATATTGACAAGTATAGCGAACAGTTGCAGGAAATTGCCGAACAGGAGAAAGAAGCATTTACCGGGGTAAGCTTTGATGAATTCCGTGACAGCTTTGTGAGCATGCTGTCGGATTTGGATGCTACCAACCAGGATTTTGCAGACAATTTTGAAAAATACCTTCAGAACGCCATATTCTCTTCTCTGATTGCTGGAAAATACAAACAGCAAATTCAGGAATTATATGACACATGGGCTACAAAAGCAGAATCAGGAGGTGAACTGACCAAAGATGAAGCCGGTATATTAAGAAACAAATATCAGGATATTATTAATGATATGCTGGCAGAAAGGGAACAGATAATGAAAGATTTCGGTTGGGAATCTTCATCTGCGGATTCCGGAAGCAGCCAGTCACCCAGTAGCGGTGCACTGACCACCATGAGTCAGGATAGCATATCCACTTTTGAGGGCATAGGACGAAACATGCAGACGCATCTGGCCAATACGGACAAGTTCGTGCAGGAAATCCGAAACACGCAGAAGCAGGACAGCCAGACTTTGGCTACCATAGCAGGACATACGGCACACCTGGTGGAGATACACGAGATATTGAGTGATATGAAATTGAACGGTATAACACTGAAATGATATGGATATGACAGGATACCTAACAATTAACGGAACGGACGTATGGACGGAATACGGTGCTTTCCTGGGAGAAACGGAAGAAGGCGGACACGTGAACATGGATGCCCTACTCCGGATACCAAAGGCGAAGGATATTACCACCGTAGACTTCCGGGAACGGAACGGGGTAGAGCTTCCTCAGAAGCCGAACGTGAAGCTGGGCAGCATCGAACGTACATTGCAGTTCTGGCTTCGTGGAAGCTCCGCATCCGACCGGCTGGACAAATATCAGCGCATGATGACGCTCATCACGTCGGGTATGCTTGCAATCGCCGTGAAGAATTACCGGACCTACAATATGGTTTACCAGGATATGCCGGCAGATCCGGAATGGTACGAAAGTTACGAAGGAGACCGGTTCTATGTGCTGTTTTCCGTAAAATTCATGGAGCCGCAGCCTTCTATTTAGTAATTGATTAAACACTGTTTAAATGGAACTGAAAATATACGATAAAGCCAACAACCTCCGACTGACAGCCAGCCCGAACTCTTCTTCCAGTGTTACGGAAGAAATAGGTGGAGAATGCAGCGTATCCGCATCCTTCACACATACAGAATACGTTCCGCTGGATGTGGATGACTACATCGAGGTGGAAGGCGTTCGATACAAGGTAAAGTCACGCTATCGTCCGAAACAAAAGAACACACAGACTTACGAATACAGTGTGAAGTTCTATGCACCGATACATGATGCGGAAGATACACTGATGCTGTTCCAGGAAGGCGGGACCACTTCTGAATTCAGTTACGACGGTGGTCCGCGCGAACACCTGCAGTTGTGGATTGATAACATGAACCGCCGTGCCGGTGGAAATCTGTGGAGCATCGGAACGGTTATTACCGCCGAAAACAAGGTGATTGATTACCGGAATGTGAAGTGCTGGGATGCGGCTTTCGGCAGCAATGGCATCGCCGCCACATTCGGCACGGAAATGTGGGCAGACGGTTATGTGATTAATCTTTGCAAGGCTGAACGTGGGGAAGTGGTGGAGCTTGGCTACCTTCAAGGACTTACCAATCTGGCACAGGAAGATAACGGGGAAGTGAAATTCTTTACCCGTTTGTTCCCTCTTGGTTCTACGAGAAACATAGATGCAACCAAGTACGGATATTCCCGTCTGCAACTTCCAAGCCGGGAAATATATGTGGACAAGAACGTAGACTTATACGGTGTGAAGGAAGAAACGGAAGAAGCTGCGTTTGCTGAGATATATCCTCAGTATGTGGGTACGGTTTCGTCGGTTCGTACGGAAGAGAAAACCAGCGAGGAAGGACGGAAGTACACCGTATATTACTTCAAGGACAACGGCATGAACTGGAATCCGAAAGACTACGAGATCCCGGATCTGGACTATATGTTACAGTTCCAGACTGGCGAGCTGGCAGGACGTGGAACTGACGGTTCTTTCCAGGCGGCATGGCATGAAGACACACGGGAGTGGGAAATCATCAACGTATATCCGGATGATACGACTCAGATTCCTGGAGGTGTGATTATACCAAATCCAGGTGACAAGTATATACCGTGGAACTTCGCCATGCCGCAGGAATACATTACCGCAGCGGAACAGGCATACAAACTGGCAGTAGATGATTTTCTGAATACCTACAGCTTTGATCCGAACAAATACACCGGAACTACTGACCGGAACTACATAGAAAAGAATAATACACCGCTCCGCATCGGATGGAACGTGCGTCTGCTTTCAGAACAGTATTTCGGTTCTACCGGAGGATACAAGGATACACGTATTACCAAGGTGCAGCGCAAGTTGAACGACTTGTGCCAGGCTACGATTACCTGTTCGGATGAAGTAGGGTCGGGGTGGAAATCCTCGGTAGATAACTCGCTGAACTCGCTACGGTATGAGGTAGCCAGACAGGCTGAACAATATGTATATGATGTAATCCGGTCGTTCGATGAAAAAACACCGTCTGATAAGAATATATTCAGTGCATTAAAATCGTTGAAGACACATCTTCGTAAGGATGCGCCTGACCGGACGGAGTTTTTGATGAAACTTCTTGGCGGTATTATATCTCCTTTCCTTACATCTCCCGATTTTGTAACTGGAATGATGGGGGCCGGCATGTCATTCTCTTCAGAGGAAGGCGGCGAGTCTGTCGGATGGATTGACAAACTGTACGTGCGCAAGAAAGCTATTTTCCAGTTACTTTCAATAATGGAGACCGAGCTGGCCGGAGCTTCCTTCATGTTCAACGCCAGCGGGGCCAGGGCAACGATTACTAAGGTCGAGTTTATAGAAAAAAAGGGAATTCGTTTCAAGGATGGTAAAGGAGTCAAGTTCTCAGACGGGAAAAGAGGTTACTCATCTCCTGGAACTTATGGTTCTGTTTATCGCTGTTACTTCCTTGCAGATGATGGTGAGAAAGCCATAGAAAATCGTTTTAAGCCAGGGAATTTAGTACGCTCACAGTCCTTTAATATTAAGGAAGGCGCGTATGACGGCGTATCCAATCACTATTGGTGGCGTCTGGTGGAAAATGTTGGTGATAACTGGATAGATGTATCCGTGAATCATTGTGACGAAGGAAGCGATATACCCAAAGTGGGTGACGTGATGGTACAACTTGGAGACATAGCCGACCCGGACTATCAGGCTGCAATCGTGTTGTCTGCATACGGAGACGGTGCGCCTTCTCTTACCTTCTATCAGGGAATCAACAGTTACTCCCTCTCCGGGAAAGATATAGTCACGATTGGATACGACCGTGTGAAAAAAGAGGGATACTTCAATGTGTATGGACGTACCTATCTCGGTAACAGGGAACAAACGAATTACCTCAGTCTGTCTGATGGAAAGTTAGTCGGAAGATTTAGCGAACTCATGCTATCGTCTGGTAAATCAGTTGTAGAGGTAGCAAAGGACGAAATAAGCCTTGAACTGGAAGATACAGGAATCAACGTCAAAGATAGGACTGTAACGGTACATGCAGATAATTTCTTTGTAACCAACACATCCGGTGAACCGATTGCTGTTTTCACTACTGATAAAAACGGACGTCCGATTGTCAAGGCCGAATACATTGACGTGGACAATCTGAAGGTGAAGCATCTTGATGGTGCGGAGGGTTCTTTGGAAAGAGGCTCTATCGGAGGATTTGAACTGGCAAATGGCCGAATCGGTAGTGAAGCAACGGCATCCGGAGGTGGAGGTAGTTTGTCAATTTATAGTGACATGATTCGTGTAGGCGGCACAAGCTCTTATGTATTAATAGGGAAGAATGTTGTTCCGGCGACAGCTTCTGGTTTTACAGCTGCGGGAAGAATCATAAACAATCAGACGAATACGTATGGCGGATATGGTTTTGACGTGGCCAACTATGGGCTGTTTATTGAAGTATCTGGTGGAACGAAAAACTATGGGCTGAAAAGCAATGCTCCACTGATGGCAACTGCGTTTATTGGAACCAAGATCGGAAGGCTTAACATTACAGGCAGCACCTACAAGATTGATTTCTCACAGAATAATATCTTCTTTATATATGCCAGCAGCGCATATAATGTGACCCTTCCGGATGAGTCGCAGGTCGCAAGCATGTTTGGTATGAGCAGCCTTCCGTCTGATTTCGGACTTATGTTGGTTTTCAGATGCCTTGCAGGCTCTAAAAACGTCACGTTGGCCGGAATATACGACCAGAACGGAAGTGTGCAAAGTTATACTTTGGCTGTCGGCGATTCAATAATACTACTGGTGGCTAAGGTTCCATATTTCGGATATTTTTTAATCAATTATACAAGCTGATGGACAAGGCAATTATAATCTATACAGCGTTGGAAACATCATTAATAACTATAAATTAAAAACAATTATGGCAGCAGAAGAAGATTTTGTATTAAGCTTTACAGGTGAAGAAACTGACAATCTATTGAAACATACAGAAAGTATGAAGAATCAGACAACGGAAGAAGATGGTGAAACGGTACAGGTGTACGATACAAACGGCGTTCCGCATAAAGTGTCGAAAACGGAACTGCTGAAGAAGTCTACACTGGCTCTCCCTGCTTTGGAAGACATATCCAGTTTTGTCGCTATTAACGCAGCCGGAAATGCTGTTGGGGTAATGACAAAAGAGCAGGTTGCGTCAGTTCTGGCGGGACTTATTGATTTCCCGTTCAAATATAGAGACCGCGTCGATATTAATACGGATGCTAATAATCTTACCGGTTCAGGATTTTATGCAGTGTATTGTTGGGGTGAAGATATAGCTTCTAAGCACTATCCGATAGAGCTTGGGCATATTATTGTTTTTCAAGATGGAGCGGGTGGCTCTGTTTCTCAGCTTGCAATTTCAGACAACGGTACATCATACACAAGAATGAGATGGGGGCTTGACAGCTGGAGCGCATGGAGACAACTAAGCTGATTAACCGATTCGATTCCAAGAATTCCAGTTGTCCCAAAGGCTTCTCCAATACAATTCGACAGGCCAACCTCTCAAAAAGAACTGTAAACATACAGAACTTGTTGAAATAGATACTAAGATACCATGCTCAGACGGGTATGGGGTATTGGGCATCCCATGAGTTCGAAGAAATCCGGAAAATCGGGTATTTGCATCTGATATATCTCCTCTTTCTATGAATCCGGATTTTGACATTAAACCGTCTTTTTCCCCAGTTACTGTTCCAATAAGTTCCGCCAGTGCTAAATCTGCCTGGAGGAACTTATTGGGATTAATAGCACGGTAACAACAACTCTTCAAGTTGGGGAATCCGTTGAAATAAGAGAAACTAACACGGCAAGTATATATTTACTTTCAATCCGTGCGAGTGCTAGTAATACGGAGTATCTAGCCACGTATATGTTGGCATGGGCATCCGTATATGCTGCTGGTATAACTAAAATATCTGAATATAGCTACACAAGTAATGTTACGATAGAGGTATCCAGAACCGGAACTGACAAATATAAGATTACATACAAGGCTGGGAATGTTTCTTCTGTCGAGCTGAAGTATTCTCTTCGGAAATTAATATTATAGTTGTTTCCATGATGTCCAACTATTATAATGCATTCTTATATATGCTAATCCATTATCTCCACCTGCACATAATTGCATACGAATCCATCCGTCACAAGAAAATGCAACTAATATGCCATAATTCACAGGAATATTGTCCTGTTGTGAGTCAAATTTATAAACTCCGTTATTTACGTTATTGGCATCACCTTCCAAATTTAATCCAATGGCACTCAGGAAACCTGATTTTGACATTAATCCATCATTTTTTAAAGTAGCCGTTCCAATAAGTTCCGCCAGTGCTATTATTTTATGAATCCCAAATAAATAGCTATTTTCGGCGGAAAAATGGAAAAAATTCGATACCGCCTTGTTTACAATAGAAAGAATCACTTAAATAAGCAAGGAACAGCCCTTGTGCAGGTAGAAGCCTCTTTGAATCAGCGTAAAATATACTTCAAGACAAACATCTATCTACGGCCGGTGCACTGGGATAAGCAGATAGCACAAGTATGTAACCACCCTCATGCAAATGACCTTAATTCCATGTTGTTTGAGTTTATACTGCATCTTCAAGGTATAGAACTATCGTTATGGAAACGTGGAATACAACCGACTTTAGCTTTACTTCGGGATGCGATAAAGAAAAATACCCCCGTTAATGTTACCTTCCCTATATTCGCTAAAGAATATGTTAAGCACTCAGATAGACGCCAAAGTACAAAAGATAACCTGATAACGACAATAAATGTCCTACAGGAATTCCGTCCTGGATTAGACTTCAAAGACATAACGTATAGCTTTCTAAAGGATTTTGAAGCGTATCTAAGAGAGAAAGGCAATGGGGTGAACACGGTGGCCAAACACCTTCGCCAGCTTCGTACCCTGGTCAATGAAGCGATAAATCAAGGTTATATCCATGCAGACGCTTATCCATTCCGCAAATTTAAGATTAAGCAGGAGAAAGGTAGGCACGAGTTCTTGACTCCAGACGAATTAAAGAAGCTGGAGAACCTGGAGGTAAGCGACAAGAAGATGCGTCATGTACTGGATGCATTCCTGTTCTGTTGCTATGTAGGGTTGCGGTTCTCGGATTTCTGCCAGCTTACACCTGCAAACTTTATCAAGATAAATGGAAACCGTTGGCTGCACTTCAAATCAATTAAGACTGGAATCGAACTCCGGCTACCGTTGCATCTTCTTTTTGAAGGGAAAGCACTCACAATTTTAGACCGCTACAAAATAGAAGAATTTGCCAGCCTTGGATGCAATTCAGACGTGAACAAATACCTCGCACAGATAGCAGAAATGGCACGCATAAAGAAGCACATAACGTACCATACGGCCCGTCATACATGTGCTACATTACTCATCCATCAAGGGGTTCCGATAACCACGGTACAGAAGCTGCTCGGCCATACTTCGGTCAAGACAACAGAGATTTATTCGGAGGTCCTGTCAAGTACAATAATGCGTGATTTAAGAGCTGTAAAAACCAGGAAAAAACGGCTCGATTTTCAGCCCAATTTTACAGTTCGGTAGAGTTAGGGTAGATTTCTTAGATTCTACTTATGATATACTGATAATAATTGGAATCCTTTTATATTTTTTGTTTTCTCACTAAAAGAAGATGTAAATTATTTTGCTGAAACATGAACAAGGTGTATTTATAAGATTAATTTTGTGTTATAGAAAATTTATTAGGTATGAAAAAGAAATCAGGAGCTCGTTTTTTGGAATTATTGTATGGCCTATTTATCATAAAGGATTGTTTAGAACTAGTATCTAAAGGGAAGGGTTATCATATAATAACTATATCTAGTCAATTAAGAGGAATATTTTTGGATACTGATGGAGAAAAGCATAAGCCATTATTTTTTGAAGTGCTAGATTATTTTGATTTAGACCCTGTTGTCTATATAAGACCTTCATCTGAAGAGGATACTAGTGTCGAGGGATTAGTTTTTAAATATGATTTAAAATACCCTTATTTGCAACCAAAAGAAACAAAAGATTTGATTAAAATATCTATTGACGAATGGCTTAATTTGCCCATACTTCGAATTGAAGATAAAGTTATATCATCAAAATTATTGATAGGGATATTATCAGATAAATTTGGTGGTGCGCATTATGATCCTAATGTTGAAAGATGGAAATGGAACCTTAAAAATATGCAGATATTTAACGTTAAAATAATAGATAACGTTTTTGTTCAATTAAGTGAACTGCTTCTAAAGTTATCATGGAGTCTTATACGATTACTATCCAATTGGTCTTATTGTTTTGAGTTTGGGGTGAGATATGAAAATTTAGTATCTCCCAAGCGAATAATATCTTTTTACCAAGGAACATCTAAAATGTCTGTTTGTTTTATATTAGGTATAGATAAATCTTTAACGGTGAAACTTGTAGGACCTTGGGGGAATTCATTGGAAATCCCTTTATTAGATAAAGTTGATTCGAATATAAATTCAATAGGGTTAAACTATTATATTTCTACTAACTTTGAATATTATCTTGATATTATACATGAAGGAAAGATATGTAAACACATGAAATTACCTTATCCTATATTTATAGATTCTCGATTATTTATGTATAAAACAATAATTTATGGAGATGATAATTTAATAGTTGGTATTATAAATCAAGCTCAATATATGGATGTGCTTAATGAAAAAGGAACTGCAGAGTTATATCAAAAGTTTCTTGAAAAAAGAAACAGTGTTGATATATTCTTAAATAGGGTTGAGACCGCAAAAGAAAATAATTATAGCAAACAGAATTCAAAGTATTACAAAAATATCAGTTATAATGAATGGCTTAACTATCCAATTACTAGGGAATAATGGTAAAATCTTTTCAATTCTGAATTTCTATCCATATTGCTATATACTTTTATTTCCCTCAACTTATTTAAGTAATGTTTAAATCTTGATTAAAATGAATTTGAGAAGACTATAGAATTGAAATGACTTATTGATTTTAACAATAAAAGTCACATTTCGTTTTTAGCTAATAAATATAAAAACCACACAAATCGTTTTGAGAAAGTCTCACAAATCGTTTTGCGGCTTGTACGTTTTTGAAAGCCGTTTGAGGGGGCTCTTTTTGAGGGAAAATACAATAAAAGAAGAAAGGCAACTCATCGTATTGGATAAGTTGCCTTTCTTCTTGTCGGGGTAGCGGGATTCGAACCCACGACCCCCTGCTCCCAAAGCAGGTGCGC
>ERZ791623.187-NODE-187-length-43145-cov-5.816941_pt1 | contig 43145 bp, 33 predicted proteins | sample MGYA00510268_ERZ791623 | MGnify/ENA primary metagenome ERZ791623 (study PRJEB30046, sample SAMN00715216) | human gut metagenome | study: EMG produced TPA metagenomics assembly of the A metagenome-wide association study of gut microbiota in type 2...
CTATACACTAAAAATAGCGTAGCCGTTGAAGTTGGTGCTATTCAGAGTGTTGTCGAAAGGTTAAAATGTGATAAGAAAGTTTGAGATGTGAATTTTACATGATGATATAAGGAACATGAGAATTATTTCCGCTCTGGTGATATTTGGCGAAAGATAAGTTAAGATTGGATTGTGCTATGAGCCTGTATGTAATGGTTTGGATTGTGCTATGTGTCTTTGGGCTTGGTGATTTCTTTTTCAAAGCCTCATACAAAACGAAGAGAGTTGAATTTATTTGCTTAGTAGTGTTTCTTTCCATAATACTGGTTTTTAGATTTGGACAGGGACAAGATTATTTCTCATATAGGTATATTTATAATCAAATGCCTCAAAATGGATTCGATTTTTCTGTCTACAAAACGGTTCATGGTGAAATCGGCTATTTGATCCTCTGCAATTTCTTTCGGTGCCTGCATATTCCGTTTGAAGGATTTATTGCATGTACAGCTCTTTTTGAGATGGTCTGTTTCTATCGTTTTTGTACAACGTTTCAAATTGACACACCATTTATTTTGGTTTTAGCATACCCGACACTTTATATGACGTATTTTATGTCTATAATCCGGCAAGGAATTGCCATAGCTGTATTTTTGGGGATACTGTTACCGCTGTATTTTAATAGACGGTTTAAACATTATATTATCGTTACCATTTTGTGTGCATCGATTCATAGTGCAGCATTAATGTTTTTACTGGTTTTATTTTTGGATAAAGTAAAGCGGGTAAGCTTTGTTCAGTGTGGATGTTTTTTGTCGTGGGTTGCGGGGATAGTTTTAACGATTCCTACAGTTAGACGAGTCCTAATGAGCTTTGGTATTGATGGAATCAACTATTATATGAAGGCTGGAACTAGTATTTCTATTATAGCGGCTTGCGAGAGAATCTTCTTTTTGGGGATAGTAACATGGTTGTATTTAACAACAGAGAAGAAAAAGATGATGACATTGACATATCAGATGATGTATCTTACCTATTTGACTTCAATAGCTATATATGGATTTTTTGTTGGTTACAGTAATATTGCATCTCGATTAAGTAGTGTGATGAGATTTGTAGAGCTATTTCTTTTAATCGATGGAATAAAAAAGATAAAGTTTGGCAACAGACAGCTGCTAGTATGCTTCTTTATGATGCTGGAATCAGTGATGTTTGTCAAGAATATGAACTCGTATATTCAACAAGGAGAATATCACAACAAAGAAAGTATTTCTTCTTATGAATACGTGTCTATATTTAATGAGAAAAAAATATTTTCGATTCGAAATGTTGAAGAAAAATTCCTTTTGCCAGACGAGATTGATAAAAATCATCAGATTTGAAATTGAAATAGCTAAAGTAGAAATGATTTAAGAAAAACATGAATAGAACAGAAAATGTAGCGAAAAATTTGACATTTGGAGTTATAAGTAAAGTCTTTCTTCTCGGAGCAACTTTTCTTGTTCGGACACTGTTTATCCGAATCCTTGGTGCTGAGTATACAGGCGTTAGCAGTTTGTACAGCAATATTCTGAGCTTGCTAAATTTGGCTGAGCTTGGATTTGGCAGTGTGCTGACGTATGAACTGTATAAGCCACTGAAAAACAATGACGAAGAAACTGTAGCAGCATTGGTTCTTCTGTTTAAAAAGATCTATACAGCAATCATAGCGGTTATACTGTCCGTTGGCCTGCTTTTGATTCCATTTTTGAAATATATCGTAAAGAGTGATTTGAATCAGCAAGATCTTCTGATATACTATGTCCTTTATTTGGCAGATTCGGTAGCAAGTTATTTTGTGGCCTACCGGACAATGGTCATTGAAGCAGACCAAAAACGGTATGTAATCAATCTTACGGAGATCATTACAAAATTTGTGATGTATATCTGTCAGAGTGTGTATCTTGTGGTCACGAAAGATTTCTTGGGGTATCTTGTGATTCAAGTTGTATTTACAGTCATAAAGAACGTTTCGCTGCATGTTGCGTCACTGAAGATGTATCCATATTTGGGGCATATTTCAAAAGAAGCTTCAAGGGTTCAGCTGGAAACAAGCAGAATCTACAAAAATGCCAAAGCCATGTGCGTGACAAAAATCAGCACAGTAATTTTAAATCAAACGGATAGCATTATTATTTCGATGCTTCTTGGTACGATTTATGTTGGGTACTATTCTAATTACTACATGCTGATCGTGTATCTGAACAGCATTTATAACATTATTGTAACCAGCATTGAGGCAAGTGTAGGAAATTTAAATGCTGAACTGGATACCCAAAAATCTTATGGTGTCTATAAAAAAATTGATTTCCTGATTTTTTGTATGAATGTCTTTTGCGTTGCGGAGTACGTTTGTATTGTTCAGGATTTTATTGCGGTATGGATAGGTGATGGGTATATTCAAAAAATATCTTTGGTTGCATCGCTGATGATTACTTTTTACCTCCAGCAGGCAATGAACACAGTTGTGACATATCGACAAACGATGGGATTATTTGAGGCAACAAAGAAAGTATATCCGGTTATGGCGATTTTGAATATTGTCTTATCGATTGTCCTTGGAGCCAGAATGGGAGTTGCAGGTGTTGCGCTTGCAACAGGCCTTTCACGTTTTTTTACATCCTTCTGGTACGAGGGAAAAGTTGTTTTTGAAAGAATGGGGCACAGTTTGCGTGAATATTTGACAAAGCAATTGCTGAACGGTGTGTTCACTGTAGTCACTGTATTAATGGCATATTGGCTTGTATCCCTTATATCTTTAAGAGGGCTTATTGCAGTTATTATAAAGGCACTCCTGACAGGTTTGATTGCTATAGCAATGCTTTTCACTGTGTATCATAGCTCAGACGAGTGGAAATGGACAGTGGAATATATCAAAGGAAAACTTTGGTGAGAAGTTGAGGGTAAGTAGAAATGAAAAAAAAAATTGCTGTTTTCAAAATATGATTTTTATGAACCGTACAAGGAAAATATCTTTGTTGTAAATAATGGGAATTGCATCGGATTAAAGGAATTTATAGAAAAAGAATATGATCCGATTGATTTGGATCTGAAAGAATATGATGCACAAAATTGGCTTGATAGCGTAATTGACTTAAAGTGTTAATTTAGTTGCGGATTGTCTTTTTATTGGGGTAAAAGAAGGCGAGTTAATCGTTTGACCTGATTTTGCAGACGGAAAGGAGTTGTAGAGATGAACATAAAAGAAACAATAATAAAAAAAATCAAATCCAATGAGAATGCATATAAATTTGCTGTTCAACTAAATGAGGATATTGAACAGGCACTTTGTAAAAACCGTTTTCTTCGGGTGCTGTTGAAGCCAATTACAGGAAAATCGGAGAGACTGGTATCGCCTCTTTCCGTTCGCGAATATTGCGACATGAAAAATATTCACAAGGAGATACTTGAAGAGGCTCAGATGCGCGATGAGTACGAGGCGGCGTGCTTTGAAAAATCAAAAGAGAAAATTATGCCATTTGAGACACCGGATGTCTATTATTGCAAGCTATCAGACATTTTTGTTCTTGGAATGAATGATGGGATGGTGAAGGATGGCTTTATTCTGAATGATCGATTTGGGTTTCCTTGTGCAGATAGAATGAACTTTAATACGGAATGTGTTATAGAGAAAGAAGAAAAGTACATTGTGTATGCACATTCTTCTCAAAATGTGGAGGAGGCTATTTCTTTGCTTGGGACAGCAAGCAACAACTATTATCACTGGTGTTTTGACATCTTGTCTAAAATGGCGTATATAAACATGTTTCCAGAATTGAAGGATGTTCCATTGCTTTTGGATAGAGCAGTAAGTAGACATTCTTCTTATATGGAATTGCTAAAATTGGTGGATCGTTATAAACATCCGATAATATTTGTAGAACGTGGAAATCTATGCCATGTTGCAATCCTACACTATTTTTCGCCGTGTACATTTTCAAATGTCTATTGGAAAAGGAGTGAAGGAAATTATGAGAATACTCTTCATTTTGTAAAAATAAAAACTGCTATTGACATGTACAGAAAGGCACTTGTAGGAGATGTGAGATGTGCGGAGAACTTTCCTCTCAAAATATTTATTTCGCGTGGCGCAGATAAAGTGAAGCGTTTAGTAAATGAAGAAGAAGTTGCAAATGTATTGAAAAAGAGTGGGTTTGAAATTGTTGACCCCGGAATGATGTCGATAAAAGAGCAAGCGCAACTGTTTCATGCGGCAAGATGGATTATTGGAGATGAGGGAGCAGCATTAGTCAATGCAATGTATGGAGGATCTGATACGACAGTTGTATGCATTATGCCGTTAAAATGGCATAATAGGCAATTTACAACGATTGCGCATACAGCAGGAGTTAAAAGTCTTGTTCTTGATGCGGAAGAAACAGGAAATGATCGCTACCATAAAATTGATATGGATTATTTAAAAAGATTTATAGATCAAATAACGGGGAAATAATATATGGACAAGAAACCTTGGTTGGTAGATGTTCCGGTGAAGGTGAATATTTGGGTTCGACCAGAATGTCAAAGAAAGCAGTTTGACGTTATCAAACAAGCACGACCCAGTATTTTGTTTATTCAGTCTGACGGTGGCCGAAATGAACAGGAATGGAAAATTATCAATGAGCATCGCAAGATGTTCGACACGGAGATTGATTGGGACTGTAAAGTCTATAAGATTTATGCGGACAAAAACTATGGCTTATACACCATGGCTGATATGAGAAATGAACTTTTGTGGTCAAAGGTCGATCGTTGTATTATGTTAGAAGATGATCAAATTCCATCCGTGAGCTATTTTCGGTTTTGCGCAGAATTACTTGAAAAGTATAAAAATGATGAGAGAATTTGCTGTATCTGTGGGATGAATCACCTCGGAGTATCTGAAAATGTCAATTCGGATTATTTCTTCTCCCGACAAGGTTCTATCTGGGGTATTGCAATATGGAAAAGAACTTATGATCAGTATGGAAAATTTATGTATGGGAATGATCCATATGTGATGACTCTACTAAAGCAACGCACAAAGCATAACCGAATCGCATGGAAAAGAATTTGTGCATATGCAAAGTCAAAAGAATATGAAGGTCACGAGGCTGGAGCAGAATTTTTTATTGAATTTGCGATGTATGGGCTAAATCAACTTCAGATTGTTCCTAAATACAATATGATTAGTAATATTGGTTGCTCTGATCAAGCAGTACATTCGAATGATATTAAAATGCTTCCGAGAGGAATTCGCAGAGTTTTTAATGCAAAGATTTATGAGGTGAATTTCCCTTTGAAGCATCCGGAGTATGTTATTCCTGATGTTGAATATGAGAAGAAGCGAAACAGAATAATGGCGTATAATCATCCGATTGTGTTTTGGGCACGTAAAGTAGAAAGTTTTGCTTTGATGGTGCGCTACGGAAAACTTAAACACGCATTAAAAAAGGCAAAAAACACGATTCTTCCTGCAAAAGAATCTTGAATTCTTTAGACTTACCTAATGGGAGAACTCCGTCCATTTTTAAAGAAACTCGTAAGAAAGTAAGGCAAAAAAATGAAAAAAATACTTTTGTTAGGTGGTTCTGCACAACAAGTAATTGCAATCGAAACGGCTAAACAGTTGGGATATTACACAGTTTTATGTGATTATCTTCCGGACAATCCCGGTCAATATGTTACGGACAAATTTTATTTGGTCAGCACAACAGATAAGACGGCTGTACTTGAAGTTGCACAAAAAGAGCGGATTGATGGTGTGCTGGCATACGCATCTGACCCAGCTGCTCCAACAGCAGCCTATATTGCTAAAGAGATGAGACTTCCCGGAAATCCGTATGAGTCAGTAGAAATTCTTTGTAATAAAGATCGGTTTCGTAAATTTTTGTCGGAGAACGGATTCAATGCGCCGATGGCAAAGGGATTTTCTACAGAAGAAGAATTTCAGAAAAAAAAGGAAAGCTTTGAATATCCTATTATTGTAAAACCAGTGGACTCATCTGGAAGTAAGGGAGTAACCGTTTTGCATTCAGAAGAAGGTTTGATACCAGCATTAGAGTTGGCGTTCTCCTTTTCACATGCTCATCGGGTCATTGTTGAACATTTCATTGAAAAGAAGCATCCGTATTTGATTGGTGGCGATATTTTTATTGAAAATGGAACAATTATTCTTTGGGGACTTCTTAATTGTCATAGAGATAGTAGAGTTAATCCGCTAGTCCCTGTTGGAAAAAGTTATCCGTTACAACTTGAAAATACAGATATTCAGAATGTAAAAGAGACTTTGTCTGCTATGGTAAAAAGACTGGGTATACGCAACGGCTCCATGAATGTCGAATTGGTAGTGGATAATAGCAACCGCGTTTGGCCTATTGATGTTGGACCTCGTAGCGGAGGTAATATGATACCAGATTTATTAGGTGATATGTTTGGTGTAAATATTGCTGAAATGGCCATCGAGGCTGCTATGGGAGTGCCGATTAAGGGCAATATATGTGAACCTACAGGCTGCTATGCAACGTATAACCTCCATAGCGATAGGAATGGAATCTATAAAAATATCTTTTTTGCTTCAGAAGTTGAGCAATACGTCTACAGAAAATGTCTGTATAAAAAGGCCGGCGATTCAGTTGAGTGTTTTAACAACGCAGCAAAGTGTTTAGGTATTGTATTTATGAAATTTCCGGATGAGGCGACTATGCATAGCATACTGAATCAAATTAATAACCTGATTACAATTGAGTTAATGTGAAAAGACGAGGTGAAAACAAGCTAATAGGAGAAAATAGATTGGACAATATAATTTCCTTGGCCAAAAGTCTCAAATTTGATTGCTCGAGAAATGACGTTGAATAACATAGTAAGAAAGAAGAGGGATTATGGACAACAAAATATTAGTGACCCGCTCATCCATGCCAAGTGTGGATGAATATATTGAAGAAATCCGCCCTATTTGGGAAAGCCATTGGCTTACCAACATGGGACCGGAGCACAAGAACCTGCAGGCAGAGCTTCAACAGTATATGGATGTGGAAAACGTGGAGCTGCTGACCAATGGTCACATGGCATTGGAACTTTCCCTTCAGGCAATGAATCTGCAGGGCGAGGTCATTACTACGCCGTTTACCTTTGCGTCTACCACTCATGCGATTGTGCGCAATGGTTTAGAGCCAGTGTTCTGCGATATTGATCCGGTTACATATACGATGGATGTGACCAAGCTGGAACGGTTGATCACTGACCGTACTTGCGCTATCGTTCCGGTGCATGTGTATGGCAACGTATGCAACATCGAGGAAATCGAGCGGCTGGCACACAAGTACGAGTTGAAGGTACTGTATGATGCAGCGCATACCTTTGGTGAGACCTATAAGGGTCATGGTATCGGAAATTTTGGTGATGCATCCTGCTTCAGTTTTCATGCTACAAAAGTGTTCAATACCATCGAAGGTGGTGCAGTTTGCTATAAGAACCCAGAGCTGGGGCGTAAGCTGTATGAACTGAAAAACTTTGGTATTCATGGCCCGGAAGAAGTGGATGCTGTAGGTGCTAATGCCAAGATGAATGAATTCTGTGCAGCGATGGGCCTTTGCAATCTGCGCCATGTGGATGAAGAAATTGCAAAACGTAAGGCAGTTGTCGAACGTTATCGGGAGCATCTGAGCGGTGTGGATGGATTGCAGCTGAATGTGGAGCAGCCAGAGGTGAAGTCGAATTACGCCTACTTCCCGGTTGTATTTGACGAAAAGCTGTTTGGATCCAGCCGTAATGAAGTGTTTGATGCGCTGGCGAAGAATGGCATTGGTGCACGGAAGTACTTCTATCCGCTGACCAATACGTTTGCCTGCTTCCATAAAAAATACGATGTGGATGAGACTCCTGTGGCTCGGCGGATTGCCAAGCGGGTACTGCCCCTGCCGCTGTACGCTGATTTGGCATTGGAGGATGTGGATCGTATTTGTGATATTATTCTGGAGCAGAAAATTTGAGATGAATAACTTCGTATATAAAAAGTTGCAAGTAAGTAGAGGTTAATATATGTCTAAAGTTGCACTGATTACCGGTATCACCGGTCAGGATGGTTCCTATCTGGCAGAGTTCCTTCTGGAGAAGGGCTATGAGGTCCACGGCATTGTCCGCCGGGCATCCATCTCTAACACCGCTCGTATCGACCACCTGATCGAGAAGAACGCTATCGCCCTGCACGATGGCGACCTGTCCGATTCTTCCGGCCTGATCCGTCTGGTGGGCGAGATCAAGCCCGATGAGATCTACAATCTGGCTGCACAGAGCCATGTTCAGGTTTCTTTCGATGCACCTGAGTACTCCGGCGATGTGGACGCACTGGGCGTTCTGCGTGTGTTGGAGGCTGTCCGTGTTTGCGGCCTGACCAAGACCTGCAAGGTGTACCAGGCTTCTACCTCTGAACTGTACGGCAAGGTCGAGGAAGTTCCTCAGCGCGAGACCACTCCGTTCCACCCCTACTCTCCGTATGCTGTCGCAAAGCAGTACGGCTTTTGGATGGTCAAGGAGTACCGCGATGCTTACGGCATGTTCGCTGTCAACGGCATCCTGTTCAACCATGAGTCCGAGCGCCGCGGCGAGAACTTCGTCACCCGTAAGATCACGCTGGCTGCCGGTCGTATCGCCGAGGGGCTGCAAGATCATCTGGAACTGGGCAACATGGATTCTCTGCGTGACTGGGGTTACGCTAAGGACTACGTCGAGTGCATGTGGCTGATCATGCAGCAGGATAAGCCGGAAGACTTCGTCATTGCTACCGGCGTGCAGCACACTGTCCGCGACTTCACCGAGAAGGCATTTGCCGCCAATGGCATCACCATCCGCTGGGAGGGCACTGGCATCGACGAGAAGGGTTATGATGCAGCTACCGGCAAGATGCTGATTTGCGTGAACCCGCAGTGGTTCCGTCCCACCGATGTAGATAACCTGTGGGGTGACCCGACCAAGGCAAAGACGGTTCTGGGCTGGAATCCGCAGTCCACTACTTACGAGCAGCTGGTGGAGATCATGGCGAAGCACGACCGTGAGCGTGCAAAGCGCGAAAAGGCACTCAAAGCAGTTCTGTAATTTGGAAAGAAGGCAATTCTGTTATGATGGAAAAGAATGCTAAGATTTATGTCGCAGGTCATCGCGGCATGGTGGGCTCTGCAATCGTTCGTGAACTGCAACGTCAGGGTTACACCAATATCATCACCCGCACCCACAAGGAACTGGATCTGACCCGTCAGGATGCAGTGGAAGAGTTCTTCGCACAGGAAAAGCCGGAGTATGTGTTCCTTGCTGCTGCCAAGGTCGGCGGCATCGTGGCCAATCAGGAAGCACTGGCCGACTTCATGTATGACAACATGACGCTGGAGATGAATGCCATCCACTCTGCATGGAAGAATGGCTGCAAGAAGCTGGAATTCCTCGGCTCCTCCTGCATCTACCCCCGCATGGCTCCTCAGCCCATGAAGGAAAGCTGCCTGCTGACCAGTGAGCTGGAAAAGACCAACGAGGCCTATGCACTGGCTAAGATCAGCGGTCTGAAGTACTGCGAGTTCCTGAACCGTCAGTACGGCACCGACTACATCAGCGTGATGCCTACCAACCTCTATGGCCCCAACGACAACTATCACCCGACCCACAGCCATGTGGTTCCGGCACTGATCCGTCGTTTCCATGAGGCCAAGGAGCAGAATCTGCCTAGTGTTACCTGCTGGGGCGATGGTTCTCCACTGCGTGAGTTCCTGTATGTGGATGACTTGGCAAACCTGTGCGTCTTCCTGATGAACAACTACTCCGGCAACGAAACGGTCAATGCCGGTACCGGCAAGGAGCTGACCATCAAGGAACTGACTGAACTGGTCGCCAAGGTCGTGGGCTACACTGGTGAAATCAAGTGGGATACCACCAAGCCCAACGGCACGCCCCGCAAGCTGCTGGATGTGTCCAAGGCGACCAATCTGGGCTGGACCTACAAGACCGAACTGGAAGACGGCCTGCGCCTGTCCTACGAGGATTTCCTGAATAATCCGATGCGTGCTGAGCGCTAAAGAATCATGGGGCCGCATCCTGAACCGGGGTGCGGCTCTTTCCGATAAGAGGAGAAGCTTATGAATATCATCTTGTTGTCCGGTGGCTCCGGTAAGCGTCTGTGGCCTTTGTCCAATGACATCCGTTCCAAGCAGTTCATCAAAATCTTCAAGAAGGAAGATGGCACCTATGAGTCGATGGTGCAGCGTGTCTATCGCCAGATCAAGAAGGTAGACACGGATGCAACTGTGACGATTGCTACCAGCAAGACGCAGGTTTCTGCGATTCACAACCAGTTGGGCGAGGATGTGGGTATCAGCGTGGAGCCCTGTCGTCGGGATACCTTCCCGGCAATTGCGCTAGCAACTGCCTATTTGGTGGATATGATGCACGTTGACCCTTCTGAATCCGTGGTTGTATGCCCAGTCGACCCCTATGTAGAGGATAATTACTTTGAAGCCCTGAAAGAATTGTCAGAGCAGGCGGATAAATGCGATGCAAACCTTGTGCTGATGGGCATCGAGCCGACCTATCCCAGTGAAAAATATGGCTATATCATCCCGCAAAGTGCGGATCATGTGGCTGAGGTCAAAACTTTCAAGGAAAAGCCGACTACGGATGTGGCTGAGCAGTACATTGCGCAGGGGGCGCTTTGGAACGGTGGTGTCTTTGCCTATAAACTGGGCTATGTGATGAACAAGGCCCATGAGCTGATGGATTTTACTGACTATCAGGACTTGTTCGATAAGTACGACACTCTGAAGAAGATTTCTTTCGATTATGCGGTGGTGGAGCACGAGCCGAAGATTCAGGTCGTTCGTTTTGCTGGTATGTGGAAGGATTTGGGTACTTGGAATACCCTGACCGAGGCAATGGACGAAAGCATCATCGGTAAAGGCAAACTGAACGACAAGTGCTCCGGAGTCCACATCATCAATGAGATGGATGTTCCTGTGCTAGCTATGGGGCTGCATGATGTCGTTATCTCTGCATCGCCGGAGGGTATTCTGGTTTCGGACAAGGAACAGAGCTCCTACATTAAGCCCTTCGTGGACAAGTTCGAGCAGCAGATCATGTTCGCAGAAAAGTCTTGGGGTAGTTTTAAAGTTGTGGACGTGGAAACCACCTCTCTGACCATTAAGGTGACGCTGAATCCCGGTCATAGCATGAACTACCACAGCCACAAGAACCGTGATGAGGTTTGGGTTGTGATTTCTGGTGAAGGGAAAACCGTTGTAGACGGTATGGAGCAGAAGGTCAAGGCAGGCGACGTGATTACTATGTCCGCAGGCTGCCGCCATACTGTTATGGCAGATACCGAGCTGAAGCTGATCGAAGTGCAGCTGGGTGAAGAAATCAATGTCCACGACAAGCAGAAATTTGAACTGGAATACTGATACAGCGCAGGAGGCATTTATGCCAAATAAGAATGAGCCTCTTTTGCTCCGACCGTCCGGTAAGGATTATCTTTGGGGCGGCAGTCGTTTAAATGATGAATTTGAGAAAAACATTGACTTGACCCCACTGGCAGAGACATGGGAGTGCTCTACGCACCCCGATGGTCCTAGCTATGTGGTGGGTGGCGCATTTGATGGACAGGAACTAGCTGAGGTGCTAAAGGTGCATCCAGAGTATCTGGGCGAGCGCCATAAAGACGAAAACACGCTGCCGATCCTCATCAAATTCATCGATGCCAAGAAAGATCTCTCGGTGCAGGTGCATCCTACCGATGCCTATGCACAGGAACACGAAAACGGGCAGCTTGGCAAGACCGAGATGTGGTATGTGCTGGATGCCAGTAAGGGCGCAAAGCTGGTCTATGGGCTCAAGCAGGACTGTACAAAGGAAGAAATCCGCAAGGCTATTTCGGACGGTACGGTGATGAGATACCTGCAAAAGGTGCCCATCCATAAGGATGATTTGTTCTTTATCCAGGCGGGTACGATTCATGCCATCGGTGCAGGGGCACTGGTGGCAGAAATTCAGGAAAATTCCAACCTGACCTATCGCATGTACGATTATGACCGCATCGGCAAAGATGGTAAAAAGCGAGAGTTACACATCGATAAGGCGTTGGATGTGGCAAATCTTCACAGCAGCGCAGAGCCGAAACAACCGCTACGTGTGCTGAAATATCGGCAGGGCGTTGCATCTGAGTTGCTGACCCGATGCAAGTATTTTGAGGTGTACCGAATGCTGGTTAACACCGAACGACGTCAAACCGTGCATTACCGTGCTGATGAATTGGCTTTTCGAGTACTGCTCTGCGTAAACGGCTGCGGTACGATTTCCCATGAGAACGGAACCATTCCGTTCTATAAGGGGGATTGCATCTTTGTCCCGGCAGATTCCGAAACTCTAACCATTCACGGCCAGGCACAGTTCCTTGATGTAAGAGGCTGATACATGGAAAAGTGGAAGACAATAAAATCTGAACCACTTGTAGACAGCCGATGGGTCAAGGTGCGAAAAGATTCAGTGGACTTGCCGAATGGTCAGCACATTGATGATTTCTATGCCATTTCACTCAACGATGCGGCAGCCATTGTGGCACTGGATGATGCCGGAAATATAGTTCTGAAAAAGGAATATCGGTATTGCCTTGACCGTGACCTTATTGAAGTTCCTGCAGGAGGCTTTGAGAGAGGCGAAGATGGCTTGACAGTTGCCAAACGGGAACTTCTGGAAGAAACTGGCTATGTTTCGGACGACTGGCAATATATCGGAGCAACGGTAGAAAGCTCGGCAAAGCTAACGAACTACATGCATCTATATTTTGCCAACCATTGCCGAAAGGTTAGCAAACAGCATCTTGACCCTACGGAAGAACTGGATGTTCTCGTTGTTCCGTTAAAACATGCAGTTGAGATGGTGATGAAAAACGAAATATGCTGTAATAGCTCTGCACATGGAATCCTTTGGGCTGCAAGAAAGCTCGGAGTGTAATGAAAGGTGACCAGAAATGGATATCAAGAAAGAATATGAGCGTTGGTTAGCAAATGCAACCGCAGACGCAGATGTTGCCGCTGAATTGAAAACGCTGGATGGTGCCAAAATAGAAGATGCGTTTTACCGCGACCTCACCTTTGGCACGGGCGGTCTGCGCGGCGTAATCGGCGCTGGCACGAACCGGATGAACGTTTACACGGTGGCAAAGGCCTCTCAGGGTCTGGCAGACTATTTGAAAAAGAATTTTGCAGAGCCGTCTGTGGTCATCGGTTATGACAGCCGCATCAAGAGCGATGTGTTTGCAAAGGTGGCTGCGGGTGTGTTCGCGGCCAACGGCGTTAAGGTCAACATCTGGCCTGTTCTGATGCCGGTTCCTACCGTGTCCTTTGCAACTCGCTATCTGCACACCTCTGCCGGTGTTATGGTGACGGCCTCCCACAATCCTAGCAAGTATAACGGCTATAAGGTCTACGGTGCTGACGGCTGCCAGATCACCACCGAGGTTGCTGCGGAAATTCTGGCTGAAATCGAGAAGCTGGACATTTTTGCGGACGTCAAGATCAGCGATTTTGAAGCAGGTATGGCAAACGGAAACATCCAGTACATCCCGGATGAGGTCTACACCGCATTCGTGGAGCAGGTCAAGAGCCAGTCTGTTCTGTTTGGCGAGGAAGTCAATAAGGATGTGGCTATCGTATACAGCCCGCTGAATGGTACCGGTCTGAAGCCTGTGACACGCACTCTGAAGGAGATGGGGTACACCAACATCACGGTGGTCAAGGAGCAGGAGCAGCCGGACGGAAATTTCCCGACCTGCCCGTATCCCAACCCGGAGATCAAGGAAGCCATGGCACTGGGCATGGAGTATGCCAAGAAGTGCAACGCCGACCTGCTGCTGGCGACCGACCCCGACTGTGACCGTGTGGGTATCGCCGTCAAGAACAAGGCAGGGGAGTACGAGCTGCTGACTGGCAACCAGACGGGTATGCTGTTGCTGGATTATATTTGCAGCCAGCGCGTAAAGCACGGCAAGATGCCTGCCGACCCAGTCATGGTCAAGACCATTGTCACCATGGATATGGGCGAGCAGATTGCAAGTCATTATGGACTGCGTACCATTAATGTGCTGACCGGCTTCAAGTTCATCGGTGAGCAGATCGGCAAGCTGGAAAAGCAGGGCAAGGCAGACAGCTATGTGTTCGGCTTTGAGGAAAGCTACGGCTACCTGACCGGTTCCTATGTCCGCGACAAGGACGGCGTGGACGGTGCTTACATGATCTGCGAGATGTTCAGCTACTACGCCACCAAGGGCATCAGCCTGCTGGATAAGCTGGACGAGCTGTACAAGACCTATGGCTACTGCCTGAACACCCTGCACAGCTACGAGTTCGACGGCAGTGCCGGTTTTGCCAAGATGCAGAGCATCATGCAGGCATTCCGGGGTGACATCAAGGAGTTTGGCGGCAAGAAGGTCATCAAGCTGCTAGACTACGCGCCGGGTCTGGATGGTCTGCCCAAGTCCGATGTACTCAAGTTCTTGCTGGAAGATAACTGTTCCATTGTGGTGCGTCCCTCTGGCACTGAGCCGAAGCTGAAGACCTATATCTCTGTCAGCGCAGAGAATAAGGAAATTGCTGAAAAGGTCGAATGTGAGATTGTGAAAGACGCTGAGAAGCGGTTTGATTGAGTCGGAAAAGGAAAAATATCACGATGACATATGATATTCTTACGCAGCAAAACGCAAGAAAAACACTGCAAAGGTTAACAGGAATTGAATGGTCAACGTGGCAATACCTAAACAGAAATTACAATAAGGAGCAATTTTTAAGCGATGAGGATTATGTAAAAAGGATTCTGGACAAAGAAGACTGCTTTTTGCCAGCATTTAGAGAACTTGAGTTCATATTTGGACATATTACAACAAGTTCAACTGCCTGTGAATCTATTAGAAATGGTGGATTAATGAAGCTTGCGTGTACCAATAAGGTAACGGAGCTTGGATTGTTTCTTTCCAATCATGATGTTGATATTAATATTGAACAACATACTTTGAAATATAACGGAAGAACATATGACATCAGTTTTGGCGATTGTCCACCAGTACATAACAGAGAAGAGTATGCTGCATGGCGTGTTGGACGAAAGTTGTATTACGATTATTGCATCTGTGGATTTCTTTCTTATAGTAAGCAGCCATATGGAGGCTATATTCATAAAAGACCGGAAATCCTGAAGAACATGGATGAGCTACTGAATACAGATCTGGCAGCGGAGTGGGTGACTACACATACACCCTATGAAATTGTGGTAAGGGTCAGCGCAGACAAAATTGTATATGATGGAAGAAATAGTGATTCTGAACAGGAAAAAGTGATGAATTATTTAATGAAGGCATACTGGTGTTCGTTTTCTGACATGGAGAACGTTATTTTGATAAAAAATGATGTTGAAATCCAGATATGTGATATTCTTAACATTCGCCCGTTTGATATGTGGAGATAATAAGTAATCCAAACATCCGAAGACTTTTAGAAATCACCGCAACTGATCTGCCAAAACATTATGCGATTTTCGCTATGATTTATAAAAGCACAGATGCGTTTGCTTCAACAACAAAACAACTGACATCAAAAGATTGGCTTCAAATTGAAAATTATTTTTATCGCATCGGAATTAATATTCTGTGGGTAAAAGATTACAGCGCAATTCCTGCATGGTTGCACAATTTGAATCGATCTATTGTTTAAATTAAAGATATATTTTTCTTCTACAAACTGCACCTCTTGCGAACATAAAAAACGAGTGTTATACTGAAGCCATCAAAAAACATTGGAGGTGCCCCCTATGCCCCGTCCCAAAGGAAGCAAGAACAAGCCCAAGGCCGTAAAAGCGACCGTTGACTTTGCCGCACAGATCGCTGAAAAGCAGGCTGCAAAGGAAGCCGCTGCCGCTGAAATCGCATCCATCACTGCTAATATCGATGCATTGAAAGCTGACCTGAAAACCAAGAAAGCCGAGTTGAAAACTATCGACAAAGAAATCGCCAGAATCGAAGCGAAGAAGGTCAAAGCTGAAGCCAAAGCAGCGGAATCGGCAAAGAAAGCCGAAGCAGAGGACGTGCTGAAAAAACTGCTGGCAAGCGGCATGAGCGCAGATGAGATCCTCGCAAAGCTGAAATAAATATTTTAGGGCCGTGTGGATCAGTCGGAGCGTAGAGTTATAGCTCTGGCAGTTCACGCGGTTTTCTTATATAAATGGTAACTGGTGTGACTTGGAATGAATAGAATTGCTCCATATCGAACACAAACGGCTACATTTCCCACACCATGGCTCAAAATCACGTCCGGTGAAATTTCAGTTAATCAGCAGGAACATGCTGTCGATCTAGCTGTCATAGCGCTTCTGAGGAGAGTGCTTGGGAGAGCTGCTGCCCCGGCGGAAGCCCTAGACCCAAGGCATTTGAACCGTGGAATACCGTAAGAATATACGCTGAAATCTGAAAAATGCAGACCATAAGTGAAACGAATCAAATCCTTGCAAATGACGCTGAAACGTGATATAATTTTGGTACGAACAAACCGGTTTTGGTACGACAACGGTATGTTCTGGTACTGTAACTGTTGTTACGAAACTGTGAAGAACTACTTGGAAAAGTGCAAAAATTCAGCGTAGCTGCGACGACACCTATCAGGTTCAGGTCGTGTCCTGGTACGACAACGAGAACTCCTACACCTCTCAGATGGTCCGTACCATTAAGTACTTCGCTGAGAACTGCTGATCGGAGTTTCTCCTGAGCTGAATAAAGCTTGACTGCGCCCTTTCTCTTGTGTGATGCGAGAGAAAGGGCGCTTTTTGCTGACCATTTTGGGTGCGATAAGGCGCTTTTGTGAAATGGCATGATCCATTCGCAGTGATCCGACAAAAGCAGTGCTGCATTCGACCTCCATCTATTGCAACCCTTCTCCCGATATGATAAAATGGTAAAAATAAATGGAGACAACGAAACAGTATGATTACGAAACGTGAAAAACTGCAGTATGGATACCTGTTTCTGATTGATCTGCTCTCTCTGGTTCTCAGCATTGGGCTGGCGTGGGGGCTGACCGCAGGTGTTCTGCACAAGATGGGGGACTTCCAGCTGGACGATCTGGTAGAAGCCTGTTTTTTATTGCTGCTGGCCTATATTCTGACTTTTTTTACATTTGATCAGAGCGAAAATATCGTGAACCGCACGCCGGTCCGTGAAGTTGAAATTGCGGTGCGGTTCAATTTTTTGTTGACTCTCATTGATGCGGCCTGTCTGGCGCTGACCAAGGCTCCCATGCTGCACTCCCGCTATTTTCTGGTGTTTGTGCCCGTCATCGATGTCTTTGTGATGACGGGCGCTCATGCTGTCCTCAAAAAGATGCTGGTGCGCTCCCGCTATACCAAGGGGATCCAGAGCCTTGTGGGGGTGGTGACCACGCAGGAAAACGCAAGCCCTATCCTGGAAGAATTGAAAAAGGACTGGTCCAAGCGTGTGACCGGCCTTGCCATTCTGGAAGCTGCCCCGGGGCAGCTTCACACTGAGATCGATGGGGTGAAGATCGAGGCGAACTTCGATAATTTCATGGACTGGCTGCGGCAGGCAGCGCTGGATGAAGTGTATCTGGATATTGCGCAGGAGAGCGAGGAAAACATGCTGCCCTACCTCGAGGAGATGGAGAGCATGGGCCTGACGGTCCACTTTCGCCTGCCGGTGCTGGATCGGATCGAAAAAGCCTGCTGCGATGAGACCAGTGCAGTGCGCATCAGCCGGGAACTGAGCCGCTGTGCGGGCGGCAATGTTGTGACGATGGGCACGGTGGAACTCAAGCTGCGGGATCAGGTACTGAAGCGGACCATGGATATCGTGGGCGGCATCGTGGGGTGCATCATCAGCATCCCCATCATTGCGTTGGTGGCCATCCCGCTCAAACTGGAAAGCCCCGGCCCGCTGATCTTCAAGCAGCGCCGAGTGGGCCGGAATGGACGGGTGTTCTACATCCACAAGCTGCGCAGCATGTATGTGGATGCGGAAGCACGCAAAAAGGAACTGATGGCCCAGAACGAAATGAACGGCCTGATGTTCAAGATGGAGGATGACCCCCGGATCACCCGGGTGGGCCGCTTCATCCGTCGCACCAGCATCGATGAGCTGCCGCAGTTTTTTGACGTTGTGCGGGGCTCCATGAGCCTGGTGGGTACCCGCCCGCCCACGCTGGATGAGTACCGGCAGTACGAGAGCCATCACAAGCGCCGCCTTTCCATGAAGCCGGGAATTACCGGCCTGTGGCAGGTAAGCGGCCGCAGCGATATTGATGATTTTGAAGAAGTGGTCAAGCTGGATGTCCAGTACATCGACAACTGGTCCATCTGGATGGATATCTACCTGCTGTTCAGGACGGTGGGCGTTGTGTTTGACCGGAAAGGGGCAAAATGAATTATATCCTTTTTGGTGGATCTGGTTTTATCGGCACCCATCTCATTCATTTGCTGCTGAAGGAGTGCGTCAGACCCGGCGACGTGATCTACGACCTGGATCTTGTGATGCCCGGGGAAGAGGGCGTGGTGCCGGGCGTTGTGGAAAAGAACGATGGGGTGCAGTATATCCGGCTGGATGTGCGCAAGCCCATCGATTTTGCGTTCGTTCCGACTCCGGAGGACGTGATCTTTGATCTGGCAGCGGTCCACCGCACCCCCGGCCACCCGGAAGAAGCCTATTTTGAAACAAATATCCGGGGCGCGGAAAATGTGACCGCATTTGCGGAAAAATACGGCATCCGGAAGATCCTGTTCACCAGCTCCATTGCACCCTATGGCGCGTCTGAGGACCTTAAGACGGAGGAGACTCTGCCGACGCCCAACACGCCGTATGGGATCAGCAAGCTGGTGGCAGAAAAGATCCACCAGATCTGGCAGGCCCGTGATCCGGCCCGGGAGCTGACCATCGTGCGGCCGGGCATCGTTTATGGCAAAGGGGAGCACGGCAACATGACCCGCCTGTACAGGGGGCAGAAGAAGGGCTACTTTTTCTATGCCGGCCGGAAGGACACCATCAAGGCGTGCATCTATGTCAAGGAGCTGGTGCGCTTCTTCAAGTACCGGATGCTGGATCATTCTTTCCCCGGAGCAGAGATCTATAACTGTACCTACGAGCCGGCCTATACTATTGAAGAGATCTGCGATGCAATGCAGAAGGCGACCGGCCTGCACCGCCATGTGCCGTTGGTGCCCGCCGGCCTGCTGCTGTTTGCGGCGGGCATTCTGGGACCCATCGGGGGCAAAAAGGTGGGCATCCATCCCGCCCGTGTCCGGAAACTGATGGTATCCACCAATGTCTGCGGCAGGAAGCTGGCCGCCACTGATTACAAGTTCCACTATACGCTGGAGGAGAGCTTCCGGGACTGGTTCGAGGATTGTGACCGCAAGGAGCTGGTATGACCATGGAGCAGAACGCACAGCCCATCCGTGTGGCCCAGATGATGACGGATATGAACTACGGCGGTGTGGAGATGGTGGTGATGAACTACTACCGCCACATGGACCGTTCCAGAGTTCAGTTTGATTTTTTCGCGCTGGAAGGCTCGACCCTACCCCAGCGGGAAGAGATCGAACGGCTGGGCGGCCGGGTGTATGTGGTGCCGAAATATACCCACCTGCCGCAGTATGAACGGGAGATCGGGCGGCTGTTCCGTCAGAACGAATACCAGATCGTTCACTCCCACATGAACACCCTGAGCGTGCTTTCCCTCTGGGGGGCAAAGCGTGCAGGGGTGCCCAACCGGATCGCGCATAACCATTCTACGGTGGGCAGGGGAGAAGGGGCAAAAAATGTGATGAAGTACCTGCTCCGTCCATTTGCCGCAGTGTATCCCACCCGGCTCTGTGCCTGCTCCAGAACGGCAGGCAGCTGGCTTTATGGCGAAAAGCCTTTCCGGGTGTTCAACAATGCCATTGAGCTCGACCGCTTTACTTATGATGCCTCCAAACGGAAAGCCGTCCGGCAGGAGCTTGGCCTGGGGGATGAACTGGTGCTGGGCCATGTCGGACGGTTCTGCTATGCCAAGAATCACGAATTTCTGCTGGATGTAATGGCGGAGGTCTGCAAGCAACGGCCGGATGCCGTTTTACTGCTGATCGGAGAAGGGGAAAGCGAGGCCGCTGCCCGCCGGAAAGCGGAGGCACTGGGGCTGCAAAGGAATGTCCGCTTTCTGGGCCGACAGAGCGATCCCGCAAAGTTCTATCAGGCCATGGATGCCTTTGTTTTGCCCTCGCGGTATGAGGGGCTTGGGATCGTGCTGATCGAAGCACAAGCGGCGGCATTGCCGGTCATCTGTTCCACAGAGGTGCCGCAGGAGGCTCAGGTCCTGCCCGAGATGCAGTACCTGAGCTTGCAGGAAAGCCCGGCAGTCTGGGCGGATGCGGCGATCCGGGCTGCAGAAAATGCCCGGCGGCGGGATACCTCTGTCGAGATGCGGGCAGGCGGCTTTGATATCGTCACCGAGGCGAAGAAGCTGGAAGAGTTTTACTTCGACCTGCTGAAATGAGGAGATAAGATGGACCCTTTGGTAAGCATCATCGTTCCTGTTTATAATGTAAAGCCATATCTGAACCGCTGTGTGGACAGTCTATTGGGGCAGAGCTATCAGAACATGGAGCTGCTGCTGGTGGACGACGGCTCCACCGATGGCAGCGAGGCCCTCTGTGATGAATATGCTGCACAGGATGCCCGGGTGCGGGTGCTCCACAAGAAAAATGGTGGTCTGTCCGATGCCCGCAACGCTGGTGTGGACGCAGCAAAGGGGGAATATCTCTCTTTTGTGGATGGCGATGACTGGGTGTCACCTTATTACATCGAGAACCTGTACCGGGCACTGGAGCAGGCGGGAGCGGATTTTTCAGCCAGCTGTTTTGAAGAGGTGTTCGAGGGCCAGCCGGTGCAGTCCGTGCCCACAGAGCGTCTGGAAGCATTCGAGATCCTGAGCCGGGAGGAATGCCTGCGCCGCATCCTGTATCAGGAGGGCATGGAGGTGACCACCCCCACCAAGCTCTATAAGCGTGCACTGTTTGAGGGCGTGCGCTACCCGGTGGGCAAGCTCTATGAGGATATCCCGGTCGCCTACGAGGTGACAAAGCGTGCCCATAAGGCGGCACATATCGCAAACCGGGATTACTACTATTTCCAGCGGGGCAGCAGCATCCAGAATATGGCCTTCAACCCCAGAAAGCTGGATAGTGTGCGGCACTGCCACGCGCTGATGGAAAACGTAAAGCGTGATTTCCCCCAGTTGAGCCGTGCGGCAGAATGCCGCTATCTGAGCAATGTCTGCAATATTCTGTTCCAGATCCGGGACAGGCAGCATGAAAAAATAGAGAAGGCTCTCTGGCAGGAAGTGAAAAAATACCGCCGGAACGTTCTGCTGGACCCGCAGGCCCGCAAAAAGGCCCGGCTGGCGGCGGCGCTTTCCTACAGCGGCTATGCCATGACCCGACGGGTCTATGAAAAAACGCAATGGCGTGGAAAAAAGTAAAGTGGAGGGATCCGGTTGGAGGAAAGAAAACCGCTTGTATCGGTCATTGTGCCGGTCTATAATGTTTACCCGTATCTGAGGGACTGTGTGCAGAGCGTGCAGGCGCAGAGTTACCAGAACTGGGAGCTGCTTTTGGTAGATGACGGCTCCACCGATGGCAGCGGGGAACTTTGTGATGAACTGGCTGTGGAGGATGGCCGCATCCGGGTATTCCATAAACCCAATGGGGGGCAGTCCGATGCCCGGAACGTTGGGTTGCAACAGACGCAGGGAAAATATTTTTACCTGCTGGACAGCGATGACCTGATCCGCTCCACGGCCCTTGCCCAGTTCGTGGAGCGCTGTGAGGCAGATGGTGCTGACGCGGCCCTTACCCCGCTGGAGATGTTCTCGACAGAGCAGCCGGAGGGACGGACGGAAAATCCGCACCAGATCCCAGAGCTGCTGAACCGGGAAGAGACCATGCGCCGGATGCTGCTGCATCAGGGCATCGGGCATGGAGCAGGCGGCGTTTTCTTCCGGCGGGAGGTTTGGGGAGATCTGCAGTTTCCTGTGGGCATCCTGTACGAGGACTATGCGGTGATGTACCGTGCCATTGCCCGTTGTGCAAAAGTGGAAGTGTTTCCGGAACCGATGTACGATTACCGCATCCATACCGGTTCGACCATGAAGAGCGGCATTGCCGAGAAGAATCTGGTCATTCTGGATGTGGGCGAAGACGTGACCCGCTTTATTGCGGAAACGGTCCCTGTGCTGAAAGCAGAAGCGGAATACCTGCAGCTGGTTATATACCTGAAGACACTGAAAGGCATTCTGGATGGCGATTTTGCCAGCTATCCGGAGGCTCAGGCACGGATCTGCCGCTTTGTACAGGAACACCGGGCGCTTGCCCGGCGGCCCTGGGCCAAAAAGGCAGACCGGATCAAGGTGGAAACACTTCTGATCAGCAAGCGGCTGTTCTATGCCGTTTATGGGCTGGGAGAATGGAAAAATAAACACACAGTCGAAAAATAAAATGGAGAAGTTATGCTGATTTATCTGGGGGCTTTTGCGGTTTCTGTGGGCATTGCCGCCTATGGCGAGCACCTGCGGACGAAGAAAAACAACGAGAAGGGCTTTTATCTCTGCCTGGCGCTGGCGGTGCTGGTGATGGCGGTATTGGCAGGCTTGCGGGACCCGTCCATTGGCACGGACAGCGTGGTGTATGAGGGATGGGTGGCGGATGCAAAGCTGCAGGATGGTTTGCTGGCCTGCATCCGGCAGCGGCACAAAACAGAGCCGCTGTTTATGACGCTGGTCTATCTGGCGGCCCATGTTTTTGGCGATGTCCACTGGCTCTACTTTATGGTGGACCTGCTGGCCTGCGGCCTGTTTATGATCGGGCTGGTGCAATATAAGGAGTATGTCTCCGTGCCCTATGGCTGGCTGGCTTACCTCTGCCTGTATTATGGCGATACTTATAATGCCGAGCGGCAGTCTGTGGCGCTGGGCGTGGCATTTCTGGCGTTCAGCTTTGCGTGGAAGAAAAAGTATCACTGGGCTGTCCTATTGCTGGCGGTCTCCTGCCTGTTCCACAATGCCACCTTTATCTCGTTTGGTGCGCTGCTGATCTATATCCTGCTTCAGCATTTCGACAACTGGTGGGTCAAGGGTGGCCTGGCGGTATTTTCGGTCTACCTTGCCTTCTTCAGCAAGGCTGTGGTCAGGCTGGCCCTGAATGTGGACTTCATTGATCGACTTTACGGATATTATTATGATGCCAATGCGGGCGGCTTCACGCTGAATCCTATCATTGTGCGTCTGCCCTTCCTGATCCTGCCCATTGTGCTGTATCGCTGGTATGCCAGAGAGGAAGGGGCGGGCCATCGCCGCTTTACCCGCTCGGATGCTGATTTCTGGATCGTGATGATCCTGATCGAGATGGCAACGGCCCAGCTGCGCAATATCAATGTGCCGCTCTACCGCATCTGCCTGTATTTTGCGTTCTTCCGTTATCTCGCCATTGGCCGTGTGGTCAAGTGCGTGGAGGATGAGCGTCTGCGCAGGCTGCTGAAGGCTGCCATGTGGGGAATGCTGGTCATCATCTGGATCTATCAGGCGTATATTCAGGGCAACAATGCCATTTGTCCGTACACCTCGGAGATCCTCCACATCGGCAGAGAAACATTCTTCTGAGGGAACAGAACATGGAGACAGAGCTGATCAGTGTCATTGTCCCGGTCTACAATGTGGAGCGATATCTTCGCCGCTGCGTGGACAGCATCCTGCACCAGACCTATCGGAATCTTGAGGTCCTGCTGGTGGACGATGGTTCCACTGATGCCAGCGGAGCCATCTGCGACGAGTATGCCGCACAGGAAGAACGTGTAACGGCAGTCCACCAGAAAAACGGGGGACTCTCTGCAGCACGCAACACAGGGCTCGAACGGGCACAGGGAACGTATCTCTGCTTTGTGGACAGTGATGACTTTCTGGACAGCCGGATGCTGGAAACGCTTTGCCGTGACCTGCAGGAACAGAATGCGGATGTTGCTGTGGTGGGCTTCCGGATGTTTGAACGGGAAGAAGAGCTTGCCCCGGCAGAGCTCGCTGTACCGGTGCAGTGCATGACAGGCCGGGAAGCCATCCGCAGCACCCTTGTCTCGGATGAGCTGGGGGATTTTGCCTGGAGCAAGCTCTACAAGCGGGAGCTGTTCCGGGATGTCCGCTATCCGCTGGGCCGGATGATGGAAGATCAGGGCACGACATATCGCATTTTTCAGCAGTGCAGCAAGGTCGCATACCGCCCGGTGCCGATGTATTATTACTATCAGCGCCCGGACAGCATCCTTCACCGCAGGAACATGAAGTTCTACGAGGATAAGCTGGATATGGGCTATCAGAAATATCAGGCCATCCGGGAAGCATACCCGGGAATGCCGGAGAATGATGCCGCCATGCTGAGCGTGGTGGAGCACTGCTATCCGTATCTGATGCAGGATACGGAGCGCTGCGCAAAGATGGAGGCATTTCTGCAGGAGTGCGACCCGGCGGCGGCAAAGCTGCTCTGCACCAGCAGCCAGCGGAAGTATCAGCTGCTCAGATGCAGCCGGAGGCTGTATGCAAAGCTTTTCCTGCTGAAAAACGGCCCGGCGGCAAAATAAGGGAGGAAAATTTGTGCTGAACGATACCGTCAGTATCATTGTGCCGATCTATAACAAAGAAAAGTATCTGGAAAAATGTCTGGACAGCATCCTCGGTCAGACCTATCGGGATCTGGAGATCATTCTGGTGGATGATGGGTCAACAGACAACTCCCTTGCCATCTGCCAGCACTATGCAGAAAAAGATCCGCGGATCAAGATATACCACAAGCCAAACGGTGGTGTTTCTTCTGCACGCAATCTTGGATTGGAAAAAAGTACAGGCACGCTGATTTCTTTTGCTGATCCGGATGATTCACTCCACGCCGAGTGCATAGAGTGGCTCAAAAGGGTGCTGGATGAGACCGGTGCGGAGATTGCTTATTGCTACGGTCTGGATCTTCTGGGCACGACCGGACGAACGCAGACGAAGAGTGATGAGACGGAGAAAGTCAGTGTTATGCCGGTCAGACGATATGACTGGAACAGCCGGAAGGCGCATACAGTGTGCTGGGGTGCGCTTTACCGCCGTGCGGTCACACAAGACGTTGTGTTCGATACTGACTTAAAAATTGGTGAGGATACGCTGTTTCTTGCAAAATGTATCCGACAGGCAGAAAAAATTGCCTGCATCGACAAGGCGCTTTACTATTACTATGTCAACGACGACTCGGTGACGAGCGGGCATTATTCGGCAGGAAAACTGACAGAGCTGAAGGCATGGCGGCGTATCTGTGAAGTGTTTGCAGATGAACCGTTCGTGTATCGGTCTGCACGGGCCGGATATGCGCTGCGGTGCAGAGAAATTGTGGTGAAATACTGCAAGGATGATGCTTTTATGGAGCAGGCGTGTGCCGAAGCGGAACGGGAGTTTAAGAGAAATGCCGGCCCCCTTCTGGCAGGCTGGCTTCGTGCAGGGCAGTATCGGTATTTTATAAAAACGCTGTATTCGTATCTGCTCTGGAACAGCTGGCTGAAAAAGAAACAGGCCAGAAAAACTTACGAAGTGGAGATCTGAATGAAAAAATCCCTCAGTCTGAATGCAGCGATGAGCGCATTCAAGACACTGATGAATATTATCTTCCCGCTCATCACATTCCCCTACGCTTCCAATGTTCTTCAGGTGGAAAACCTGGGCAAAGTGAACTTTGCCAGCTCGGTCTGCGGGTATTTTCTGCTGTTTGCAGGCCTTGGCATCTCCTCCTATGCGGTGCGTGAAGGCTCCCGCTATGTAAACGACCGGGAAAAACTGTCGGCTTTTGCATCGGAGATGTTCTCCATCAACATGATCTCCACGGCCCTGACCTATGCGGCATTGGCGGTGACGATGCTCTTCTGGACAAAGCTCCATGCCTATACCGACCTGATGCTGGTGCTGAGTTTACAGATCTTCTTTACGACCATCGGCACCGAATGGGTGTTCACGATCTTTGAGGAGTATACCTATATCACCATCCGGGGCCTGCTGTTTCAGGTGCTGTCCATTTTCATGCTGTTTGCCTTCGTCAAGACCCGGGATGACTACTGCATCTATGCGGGCATCACGGTGTTTGCGGCGGTAGGTGCCAATGTGCTCAACTTTTTCCGGGCCCGGCGGTACTGCACCATCCGGCTGACAAGAAAGATCGACTGGAAAAAGCACCTCAAGCCCATCCTCATCATCTTTGCATCCACGCTGGCAACGACCCTTTATGTCAGCTCGGATACCACGATTCTGGGCATTCTGGGAACAGATTACAATGTGGGCATTTACTCGGTGGCGGGTAAGATCTATGGCATTGTAAAGAACCTGCTTTCGGCGGTGCTGGTGGTGTCTATCCCGCGGCTGTCCCATTATGCGGGCGTGGGGGACAAGGCAAACTTCAACAAGCTGTTCAACAATATCTTCAACGCGCTCATCGTGGTGGTGGCTCCGGCTGTGGTGGGACTGTTTGCCCTCAGCCGGGAGGTCGTCCTCTTTATTTCCGGGGAAAGCTATCTGGATGCGGTGATGCCCCTGCAGATCCTGAGCCTTGCCTTGATCGTCTGCCTGTTTGGCTGGCTGTACAATTCCTGCGCGCTTCTGCCCTGTGGAAGAGAAAAGGAACTGTTCTGGATCACGCTGGTCAGTGGTCTGCTGAACGTGGGGCTGAATATCCTGCTCATCCCGCGGTTCCGGGAGAATGCGGCGGCCTTTACCACCCTGCTGGCAGAGCTGTGCTCCATGATACTCTGCATCCGCTGCTCCAGGGGCCTGGTCACGGTCTCTGCTGACCGGCGCACCGTTGGCTCGGTGCTCTGCGGCTGTGCGGGCATCGTTCTTGTCTGTACCGGGGTCAAGGCACTGGCTCTGCCCAATCTCATCTGCATTCTGGCGGCAGTGCTGGGCTCAGTGGCTGCATACGCAGCCATCCTGCTGGGCATGAAAAATCCGCTGGTGCTGGAATATCTGGAAAAAGTGAAGCAGAAGTTCCGGAAAACATCCTGAATGGACAGGACCCGCTGCGGGGGCGAACACTCCCTGCAGCGGGTCCTTTTTGGAAAAAACGGCGCTTTTTGGTGCGTTCCGGCAAAATCACCACATTTCTTTGCTTCTGCAACAAATGTTTGTTAATAAATTATCCATCCCCCATCCTTGCAATACACACGCTTTTTGTTTATAATAAGGATGTACGGGGAAGTTCGCAGTGCGCGGCCCCCGATGAAGAGCAAAATTCGATTCCGAACGAAAAGAATTTGAGAGGAGTTTGTTACCATGGGTTTAGGTAAGAAAACGATCGACGATCAGAATTACTGCGGCAAGAAGGTCCTTGTCCGCTGCGATTTCAATGTCCCGATGAAGGACGGCGTGATCACCAACGAGAACCGCATCAATGCGGCTCTGCCCACCATCCAGAAGCTGGTCAACGATGGTGCTAAGGTCATCCTGTGCAGCCACCTGGGCAAACCCAAGAACGGCCCCGAGGCAAAGTTCAGCCTGGCACCCGTTGCTGTGGCTCTGAGCGCAAAGCTGGGCAAGACCGTTGTGTTCGCTGATGACGACAATGTTGTGGGCGAGAACGCAAAGGCTGCTGTTGCCGCAATGAACAACGGCGATGTCGTTCTGCTGCAGAACACCCGTTTCCGCAAGGAAGAGACCAAGAACATGCCTGAGTTCAGCCAGGAGCTGGCTTCTCTGGCAGATGCATACGTTGACGATGCATTCGGCAGCTGCCACCGTGCACACTGCTCCACCGCAGGTGTCACCGACTACATCAAGGATACCGCTGTCGGTTACCTGATGGAGAAGGAGATCAAGTACCTGGGCAACGCAGTCAACGATCCCGTCCGTCCCTTCACCGCCATCCTGGGCGGCGCTAAGGTCGCCGATAAGCTGAACGTCATCTCCAATCTGCTGGAGAAGGTCGATACCCTGATCATCGGCGGCGGCATGGCTTACACCTTCGTCAAGGCTCAGGGCTACGAGGTCGGCAAGAGCCTGTGCGACGATACCAAGCTGGATTACTGCAAGGAAATGATGGCCAAGGCCAAGGAGAAGGGCGTGAAGCTGCTGCTGCCTGTGGACGCAGCCTGCATCAAGGACTTCCCCGATCCCATCGACGCTCCCGTGGATGTCACTGTGGTGCCTGTCACTGCCATCCCTGCTGACATGGAGGGCTGCGACATCGGCCCCGAGACCATGAAGCTGTTTGCTGAGGCTGTCAAGGCTTCCAAGACCGTTGTCTGGAACGGCCCCATGGGCGTGTTCGAGAACCCCACTCTGGCAGCTGGAACTCTGGCTGTTGCCAAGGCTATGGCTGAGAGCGATGCTACCACCGTGATCGGCGGCGGCGACAGCGCAGCAGCTGTGCAGCAGATGGGTCTGGGCGACAAGATGACCCACATCTCCACCGGCGGCGGCGCTTCTCTGGAGTATCTGGAGGGCAAGGAGCTGCCCGGCATCGCAGTCATCCAGAACGCATAATTCGCGCTCGCAACAGCAGGATCGAGGTGCGGCGGCATGGCACCGCCGCACCTTTTTTGGTACGTAGGTAAATAGAAGGAGATAGAGATCATGGATAAGGCAAAGCGTAAGGCAATCATTGCAGGCAACTGGAAGATGAACAAGACCGCCACTGAGGCAGCCAAGCTGGTGGATGAGCTGATCCCCGCCGTCAAGGATGCTTCCTGTGAGGTCGTTATCTGCACCCCCTACACCGATCTGGTCACCGCTGTGGAAAAGACCAAGGGCACCAACATCCATGTGGGTGCTGAGAATGTCCACTTTGAGAAGTCCGGTGCGTTCACCGGCGAGATCAGCGCCGATATGCTGGTGGATCTGGGCGTGGAGTACGTCATCGTCGGCCATTCCGAGCGCCGCCAGTACTTTGCAGAGACCGACCAAACCGTGAACAAGCGCGCTCTGGCTGCCCTGAATGCGGGCCTGAAGGTCATCATCTGCGTGGGCGAGAGCCTGCAGCAGCGCGAGGAGGGCGTGACCGAGGAGCTGGTGCGGATGCAGACCAAGATCGCCCTGCGCGACGTGACCGCCGAGCAGATGGCAAATGTGGTCATTGCCTACGAGCCCATCTGGGCCATCGGCACCGGCAAGACCGCGACCGCTGACCAGGCCGAGGAGGTCTGCGCTCAGATCCGCAAGGTCATCGGCGAAGTGTACGGCGAGTCTGTGGCCGAGGCTGTCACGGTCCAGTACGGCGGCAGCATGAACGCCAAGAACTGCGAGGAGCTGCTGAGCAAGAAGGATGTGGACGGCGGCCTGATCGGCGGCGCATCTCTGAAGGCTCCTGATTTTGCTGTTATCGTCAATGCCGCTTCCAACGGCTGAGAAAGCCCGCTGACCTGTTTTCCCAGCGCCCGGCTGCGCCGTTTTTCCAGCGCTGTGCCGGGCGCTATTTGTTCTAAATCAAAGGAGATTCAACGTTATGTCCAAGAAACCTGTACTTCTGTGCATCATGGATGGCTTTGGCTGGGTGCCCAACGAGACCTACGGCAATGCCGTGGTCGCCGCAAAGACCCCCCATCTGGATGCCCTGATGGCAAAATATCCCATGACCACCATCGAGGCCTCCGGCATGGCTGTCGGCCTGCCCGATGGCCAGATGGGCAACTCTGAGGTGGGCCACACCAACATGGGCGCTGGCCGCATCGTTTACCAGCAGCTGACCCTCATCACCAAGTCCATCCGGGACGGTGAGATGTTCAAGAACCCCGTGCTGGTCAAGAACATGAAGGCTGCCATCGACGCCGGCAAGGCCATCCACCTGATGGGCCTGGTGGGCACCGGCGGTGTCCACAGCCACGCTGACCACTGGTTCGGCGTGCTGGAAATGGCAAAGCACATGGGCGCAAAGGAAGTCTACCTGCACTGCATCACCGATGGCCGTGATACCGACCCCCACGCCGGCAAGGGCTTCCTGGCTGACCTGCAGGCCAAGCTGGATGAGCTAGGCGTTGGCAAGATCGCCAGCGTTTCCGGCCGTTACTACGCCATGGACCGCGACAACAACTGGGACCGCGAGGAGAAGGCTTACGCCGCATTCGTCTACGGTGAGGGCAACCACGCTGCCAACGCTGCCGAGGCCATTGAGGCATCCTATGCTGCCGATAAGACCGACGAATTCGTTCTGCCCTGCGTCACCTGTGAAGGCGGCCGCGTGCAGGATGGCGATACCGTCATCTTTATGAACTTCCGCCCCGACCGTGCCCGCCAGATGACCCGCATCTTCTGCGATGACGACTTCAAGGGCTTTGAGCGCCGCGGCGGCCGCAAGCAAGTCAACTATGTCTGCATGGCCGAGTACGATGCCACCATGCCCAACTGCGAGGTCGCCTATCCTCCCGTGGAGCTGAAGAATGTTCTGGGCCAGTACCTGTCCGAGAACGGCAAGACCCAGCTGCGCATTGCCGAGACTGAGAAGTATGCACACGTCACCTTCTTCTTCAACGGCGGTGTGGAGGCTCCCTACGAGGGTGAGGACCGCTGCGTCATCCCCAGCCCGAAGGTTGCCACCTACGACCTGCAGCCCCAGATGAGCGCCCCTGAGGTGGCTGCTGAGTGCGTCAAGCGCATTGAGAGCGGCAAGTACGATGTGGTCATCCTGAACTTTGCCAACTGCGACATGGTCGGCCACACCGGCGTGTTCGATGCCGCTGTCAAGGCCGTTGAGGCTGTGGATACCGCTGTGGATCAGGTGGTCACCGCTGTGCTGAACGCAGGCGGCTGTGCCTTTATCACGGCTGACCACGGCAACGCCGAGAAGATGATGAACCCAGACGGCACTCCCTTCACCGCCCACACCACCAACGTGGTGCCCTTTGTGGCCGTTGGCTGCGGCGATGTGAAGCTGCGCGAGGGCGGCTGCCTGGCAGATATCGCCCCCACCATGCTGCCCTATATCGGCCTGCCTGTCCCCGCTGAGATGACCGGCAAGAGCATCATCGTGGAGTAAGCACTCTGTAAAAGAGCTTTCCTGAAACGCAAAAAGACCTCCCCGTGCAGGTGCTGCCTGCATGGGGAGGTCTTTTGCTGTATCGCTTAGTAGTGCAGCTGGTCAGCGGTCAGTGCTTCCAGCACCGGCAGCATGGCGGCTGCCTCGGCCTTGGCGGCGGGCAGATCCATATCGCGGTAGTTGCCGCATTCCACCTCGCTGGCACCGGGGATATCCCCCTCAAAGGCGGCCATGAAGCGGAAGGAATCCACGGTCAGCTCCAATGCCTGTGCCGGGGTCAGCCCGCGGGTGAGCAGGTAGAAGCCGGTGCGGCAGCCCATGGGGCCAACATAGATCACGCCGTCCTTCACCGCGCTGTTGCGGGCGTAGGTGGCAAACAGGTGCTCCAGCGTGTGGGCGGCACCGGTGGTCAGATAATCGCCCTGATTGGGCTTCTTCATCCGGATGTCCCAGGTCAGCACATCGCCGTCCTGGCGGCTCAGGTACATGCCCCGGTCCAGCCTGGTGTGATCGACACAGAAGCTTGCAATGCGTTCCATGATGTTCTCCTTCAGGATCAGGCCTGCAGGCGCTGGACGCTGCCGTGGACACAATCCACAGCGATATCCAGACCATCGCGGATGTGGCTGCAGGCACCTGCAGCACCCACGATGGTGGGCTTGAGCAGGGAGTTGCCCACAATGGCGGCGTGGCTGTTCAGGCCGGGCTCCTCAACCACCACAGCAGCGGCATCACGAACATAGCTCAGCATCTCGTTGCTGGTGGAGGGAACGACCAGCACCATGCCGGGGCGGAACTTTGCCTTGACCTCCTCCAGAGTGCGGCAGACGCAGGCCTTGCCGCTGGCGGAGACCAGATCGGTCTTGCCGCGGCCCACGCCCACACCGGTGGCCAGGCAGTTGCCCACCATGTGGATCTTGATCATGTTGGTGGTGCCGGAAACGCCCACAGGCACGCCTGCGGTCACAACGGTCAGCTCGCCGTTGTGCAGGTAGCCGTTCTTCTCGGCCAGAGCGGTGGACATCTCGATCAGCTCATCGGTGCTGTGGGCGGGGCCCATCAGCAGGGAAGTGATGCCCCAGCTCAGGGAGAGCTGACGCTGCACCTGCTCGTCCATAACGCAGGCAATGATGGGCTGCTTGGGGCGGTACTTGCTCAGCAGGCGGGCAGTGTTGCCGGATTCAGACACGGTGACGATGGCGGCAGCGTTCACGTCCTTGGCGGTCAGGCAGGCAGCATGAGCGGTTGCATCGCTGACGCTGATCTGGATCTCGGCGTGGCGCTGGGGGCGGTAGTGCTCCTCGTTCTCGGTGCGCTCTGCAATGGCGGACATGGTCTTGAGGGCCTCCACGGGGTAGTCACCGGCAGCGGTCTCACCAGACAGCATGATGGCGGAGGTGCCATCGTAGATGGCATTTGCCACGTCGGAGATCTCGGCACGGGTGGGGCGGGGGTTGACCATCATGCTGTCCAGCATCTGGGTGGCAGTGACGATGGGCTTGCCGAAGGAGAAGGAGCGGTCGATGATGTCCTTCTGGATGCCGGGCAGCTCGGTGAAGTCGATCTCAACGCCCAGGTCACCACGGGCCACCATGACGGCATCGGCTGCGGAGAGGATGCTGTCGATGTTGTTCACACCCTCGCGGTTCTCGATTTTGGCAATGATGCGGATGTTGGAATCGTACTCATTCAGCAGATTGCGGATGTCGTACACATCCTGTGCGGTGCGCACAAAGGAAGCAGCGATGAAGTCAAAGCCGTTCTGCACGCCAAAGATGATGTCCTCGCGGTCCTTCTGGCTCAGGTAGGGCATGGACAGATGCACGCCGGGCACATTGACACCCTTTTTGGTCTTGATCTTGCCGCTGTTCAGCACGGTGCAGATGATGTCGGTGTCGGTGACCTGCTCAATGCGCAGCATGATCAGGCCGTCGTCCAGCATGATGGTGCCGCCGGGCTGCACGTCCTGGGGCAGATCCTTGTAAGTGACGGAGCAAATCTCCTTGGTGCCCTCCACCTCGCGGGTGGTCAGGGTAAAGGTCTGGCCGGCTTCCAGCATCTCCACACCGTTCTTGAACTCCTTCAGGCGGATCTCGGGGCCTTTGGTGTCCAGCAGGGCGGCAACAGGCTTGCCCAGCTCCTCACGCAGCGCCTTCAGCTTTGCCAGACGGCCGCCGTGCTCCTCGTAGGAACCGTGGGAGAAGTTGAAACGGGCCACGTTCATGCCGTTTGCGATCAGGTCGCGCAGGACATCGCCCTTATCGGTAGAAGGGCCCAGGGTGCAGATGATCTTCGTTTTTCTCATAAAATACCTCCAACGTTCACGCTATAATGCTCTCTATCTTGACGCAGCAGCCCAAGCTGGCTGCTCTCTGGCGGGCAGTGATTGCTTTGCGCCCGCGGCGGCAGTATACGCCAATATGGCTGTTTCAACAAACCATACTGCTATACATTATAAGCTCTTGGATACAATAGCGCAAGAAAAATCTTTGCAAAGAAACTGTTAAGATTTCATCAGGTTTGAACAAAAATCTTTCCACCACAAAGCGCTTGCATAACCGGTGGGATTTGCTTATAATGAAGGTAAGCAAAAGTGCGACTGTTCCGGGGGCAGCCCCGGAGGAAAATGGAGTGAAAACGTATGGAAAAGCGCGTATTTCTGATCGTGCTGGACAGCTTTGGCATCGGCGCGGAGCCGGATGCAGCCGCCTTTGGCGACGAGGGCACCAACACGCTGGGGGCCATTGCAGGGCATCCCGATTTCAACTGCCCCAACCTGAAAAAGCTGGGCCTGTTCAACATTGACGGTGTGACCGCGGGCGAAAAGACCGACGCGCCCGCCGGTGCCTTTGCCCGCCTGCAGGAGCAGAGCATGGGCAAGGATACCACCATCGGCCACTGGGAGATTGCCGGTGTGGTCAGCCCGAACCCGCTGCCCACCTTCCCCAACGGCTTCCCGGAGGAGCTCATTCAGGAGTTTGAGGCAAAAACCGGCCACAAAGTCCTCTGCAATCTGCCTTATTCCGGCACCGAGGTGCTGAAGGACTACGGCGAGCAGGCCATGAAGGAAAATGCCCTCATCGTCTACACCAGCGCCGACAGCGTGTTCCAGGTGGCTGCCCACGAGGAGCTGGTGCCCGTGCACGAGCTCTACCGCTACTGCGGGATCGCCCGTGAGATGCTGAAGGGCGCGTACGGCGTGGGCCGTGTCATCGCCCGGCCCTTCCTGGGCAGCAGCGCCGAGACCTTCTACCGTACCACCAACCGCCACGACCTGAGCCTGAAGCCGCCCCGTGCCACCATGCTCGACCTGCTGAAGGAGGCCGGCAGGGATGTCATCGCCGTGGGCAAGATCTTTGATATCTTTGACGGGCAGGGCGTGACCGAAAAGATCAAGACCACCGGCAATACCAATGGCATCGCCTTCACCAAGGCATTGCAGACCCGGGATTTCGAGGGCCTGGCCTTTGTGAATCTGGTGGATTTTGATATGCTCTACGGCCACCGCCGCGACGTGCCCGGCTATGCCGCCGCCGCCACCGAATTTGACCGCTTCCTGGCCGACTTCATCCCCGGGATGCGGGAGGGTGACCTGCTGATGATCACCGCCGACCACGGCTGCGACCCCTCCTACACCAAGACCACTGACCATACCCGCGAGTATGTGCCGTATCTGGTCTGCGGCAAGAGCGTGAAGCCCGGTGTGGATTTGGGCACCCGGCTCTGCTTTGGCACCATTGCACAGACCGTGTGTGAATATCTGGGCGTGGATGCTTCCAGCCTGGACGGCCACAGCGTGCTGCAGGAGATTCTGAAGTAATATGAGCCCTCTCAGTCATGCGACAGCGTGATCGAGAGGGTTATTTTTTGTACAAAGTCTTGAACAATATAGTCAGTTGTGGTAGACTAGCACATGCACGCCCGGTGCGTACAAAGTTTACGCCGGGCGCAGGAATTGATATGGTTTCAGAATAGAAGGAGACTATCACATGAGAATCAATCGTACTCTGGGTCTGGCACTGACCGCTGCTGTGCTGGCTGTTGCCATGACTGGCTGCTCCAATAGTGCATCTTCCACCGCATCCTCCGCTGCTTCCAGCGAGGCTGCTTCCTCTGTGGCCGCTTCCAGCGAAGCTGCCGAGAGCGAGGTCGCTGCCGCCAGCGTTGTCAGCACCGAGGATCTGGACGTGAACGGCACCACCTACTCCGCTGACTGCTACGGCGAGTTCACCCTGTCCAACGGCGACACCATGAAGCTGTGGAAGGTGAAGGACGCTTATGCAGACCTGAGCGCTCTGCCCATGAAGGGCATGGCCGAGGAGTTCCCCATCGAGGCTGAGGCCGAGCAGATCTATGTTGCTGACGTGACCAGCAACGGCGAGACCACCCGCCAGTATCTGCGCGCCGACAAGGCTGGCCGCAACGGCACTGTCTCTGTCAAGACCTTTGAGCTGGGCGACGCTGAGTAATCGCGCTTCCCTGTAAGATCAGCAGACAACAAGCCCCGGACCTTTTGCAAGGCCCGGGGCTTGTGCTGTTTTATCCTGTTTTATTCTCCGCTGCTGCTGGAGCCGAACAGGGCATCCAGCACGGTGGAAGCGGCCTGATGCAGGGAGTTGGCAGCAGATTCCACCTGCTCCTGCGTGGGCAGAGAGATAGAAGGTGTTTCTGCTCCGCCGGTGGATTCACTGCTGGCTTCACTCTCGGCAGGTGCTTCGGTGGAAGCCTCGCTCTCGGCAGGCGCTTCGGGGGTGGGTTCTGCGGGCTGCTCATCGGCAGGCTGTTCCGCAGGCACGCTCTCGGCAGGTTCCTCCACAATGACGCTGTCGGGCGATTCCTCCACAGAGGTGCCCGCGTTGGGATCGGCCGTGGGGGTGAATACCTCGGTCTTTTCGGGGGTCTGCTGGGTATCGCTCACGGTGCCCTCGCCGCCCAGAACGGATGCGATCAGCTCCTTGGCCTGGTTGACGGAGTTCTCATCCGGCTTCATCACATAGAGGCTCTGACCCTTTGCGGAGTAGCACTGGGAGCTCTTGCCGCTGGTGCCGGTCACGGCATAGCTCTGGATATCCCAGTCAGACAGGCTTGCCAGCTGCATCCGCACCAGTGCGGAGATCTGCTCCTGAGAAAGGCTGGTCACAAAGCAGTCGGACACAGCATCCATCAGCTTGGAGAAGCTCATCAGCACGGTGGGGGATTTGATCTTGTTCATCATGGCATCGATGACTTTCATCTGGTTGATGCCGCGCTGGATATCGCCGGAGGCAAAGGCATGGCGCTCACGGGCAAAGGCCAGAGCGCTCTTGCCGTCCAGATGGTTCCAGCCCTCGGCAAAGGTGGTGGGGTCATAGTAGCCGGGGCTGCCCACCGAGGTGAACGCCTGATCGGAGTAGACATCCACGCCGCCCACGGCATCGATGATGCTGATGAAGCCCGCAAAGTTGATGCGGAGGTATTGGTCCACATTGACCCCGTACAGGTTGCCCAGGGTTGCCATGCTGGTCTCCACGCCATACAGACCGGCATGGGTCAGCTTGTCCTTGCTGTTGGTGCCCGCCAGATCAACGTAGTAATCACGGGGGGTGTTGATGAGCGCCACCTGTTTGGTGGAGGGGTTGACCACGGCGAGAATGTTCACATCGCTGCGGGCCTTTTCGGTCAGTTCGCCGCGGTTGTCCACGCCGCTCAGGTAGACCACAAAGGGCTCCTTGGTGATCTTGTTGGCCTCGGTGCCGGTGACAAGGCCGGAGGTCACGTTGTCCAGTGCACTCAGGCCCTGCTGCGCCCAGACACAGCCCAGTGCCAGAAAGGCGCACAGGAACACCGAGAACACCCGGGATACCTTGCGGGGGGCGCTGTACTCCTGGCAGCGCTTGACCAGCAGCCAGAACAGCACCAGCAGCGCCGCAATGATGACCAGATACAGCGCGGGCAGCATCTGGGTGCGCCAGAGCTGGAAGAAGGCCGCAATGCTCAGAATGGCTTGTACGATCAGCAAAACAGTACCTCGTTTCGGGTTGGCCGCGCCGGTATTTGCATCCGGCTTGCGGCGGGGGGGCTTTGACTCCGGGGCAGGCCCGCCGGTATGCTTCGGCGGCTTGGGTGGTGCAGGCGGCGGGGTGGGAGCGGCAGTTTCCGGCGCAAAAAAGGCCGAGCTGTCCACCTCCACAGTCTTTTCTTCCGGTGGGCGGTGACCCCGGTGGATGTGCCGGGTGCTGTCATCGTCCATGTGGGAACGGGAAGTTTCATCAAACATAGGAATTCTCCTTTTTGACATGTCCTCAGGCAAGGGGCACGATGGTCAGAACGGCCCGTGCCGGCAGGCAGGTGGCCGTCTGATCCTCCTGCGAGATCCAGCCAAAGCTTTCGCAGATGTGGTCAGAGCAGGGGGAATCAATGAACCGTGCCGCGCCGTCTTTGACCTCGATGTGCACCGTCAGATAGCCGGTGTCGATGTCATAGACGGCATCCTTGTCCAGAGAGATCTTCTGCACCGTGTTTGCATCGCCGTAGATCAGCTCCGCGCCCAGGGTGCTGCCGCTCTGCCCGGCACTGCGGAGGTAAAAAAGCACCCCCGCGATCACCAGAACAACAGCGGCGAACAGTAAATTGACCCAGAGATTTTTTTTCTGCTTCATGGCTCAGGCATCCTTCTGGGGGAACAGCTGTTCCAGCTCGGCCAGCCACAGGGCGGCGCAGGCATCGCTGGGCATCCGCCAGTCCCCGCGCGGCGAGAGGGTCACGCTGCCGATCTTGGGGCCGTCGGGCAGGCAGCTGCGCTTGAACTGCTGGGCAAAGAACCGCCAGTAGAAGTTGCGCAGCCACTTGTAAAGCACCGCGTCCGGGTATTCCTCCCGGCCCGCAAAGGCTGCCCTGGCCAGCCGGAAGATCTTTGCCGGGCCAAAGCCGAAGCGGAGCACATAATAAAGGTAGAAGTCGTGCAGTTCATAGGGGCCCACCAGATCCTCGGTGCGCTGTGCGATCTCACCGTTGTCCTTGGCGGGCAGCAGCTCGGGGGACACAGGGGTGTCGAGGATGTCCAGTAGCACCTCTTTCAGGGCCGGGGTGGCGGCAATGTCGGCTTCGTACCGGACAAGGTGGCGCACCAGCGTTTTGGGTACGCCTGCGTTCACGCCGTACATGCTCATGTGGTCGCCGTTGTAGGTGGCCCAGCCCAGGGCCAGCTCCGAGAGGTCGCCGGTGCCCACCACGAGGCCGCCGGTGCGGTTGGCAGTGTCCATCAGCTCCAGGGTGCGCACGCGGGCCTGGCCGTTCTCGTAGGTCACGTCCAGCATGCTCTCGTCCTGGCCGATGTCCCGGAAGTGGCTGTGCACCGTGGCGGCAATGTCGATCTCGGTAAAGCTGACGTGCAGCTCGTCACAGAGGATCTCCGCATTGCTGCGGGTGCGCCGAGTGGTGCCAAAGCAGGGCATGGTCACGGCCAGCACATCGGTGGTGGGGCGGCCCAGCTGCTTCATGGCGCGGACAGCCACCAGCAGGGCAAGGCAGCTGTCCAGACCGCCCGAAATGCCGATGACGGCTGTTTTGGCGCGGGCGTGCTCAAGACGCTTGGCCAGGCCGTCGGCCTGCATCTTCAAAATCAGCTCACAGCGCTCGGCACGCAGCTGTTCATTGTGGGGGATAAAGGGGGTGGGGTCTACCCAGCGGGTCAGCACGGTGTCGGTCAGGGCCAGGTCGAACTCCACGGTCTGGTAGCCCTCGGTGCTGGGCTCAAAGCTGGTGTTGCGCGCCCGCTCCGACTCCATCCGCTGGCAGTCCAGCTCCGTCTCGGCAAGGCCGCCCGCAAAGGGTTTCACTTCAGCCAGCAGGGTGCCGTTCTCGGCGATCAGGTCGTGGCCTGCGAACACCATGTCCTGGGTGCTCTCGCCGTGGTCTGCCGAGGCGTACAGGTAGCCGCAGAGCAGGCGGGCAGACTGGTTTTCTACCAGTGCCCGGCGGTACTCAGCCTTGCCTACCGTTTCATCGCTGGCCGAAAGGTTGGCGATGACGGTAGCGCCTGCCAGTGCGTGGAAGGTGGAGGGCGGCAGGGCACTCCACAGGTCCTCGCAGAGCTCCACGCCCAGCACAAAGCTGGGCATCTGACGGCAGCGGAAGAGCAGGGAGGTGCCGAAGGGGACATCCTGCCCGCAGACATTTACCCACTCCACCTCGGTGGAGCCGGGGGTGAACTGCCGCTTTTCATAGAACTCGCCGTAGTTGGGCAGGTACGTTTTGGGAACCAGACCCAGCAGCTGCCCGCGGCAGAACACGGCAGCGCAGTTGTACAGCTTGCCCCGCACCATCAGGGGCAGGCCCACAAGGGCCACGGTGTCCAGCTCCCGGCTGGCATCCAGCAGCTCCTGCAGGCCGGTCAGGGCTCCCTGCTGCAGGGTGCGCTGCAAAAACAGGTCGCCGCAGGTATAGCCGGTCAGGCAGAACTCGGGGAACACGGCCAGCTTCACGCCGCGGGCGGCGGCGGCACGCAGCTCCGTGAGGATCTGCCGGGTGTTGTAGGCGCAGTCCGCCACCCGAAGCGCGGGCGAGAGGGCTGCTGCTTTCAAAAAACCATCTTTCATCGGAGGATTTCACATCCTGTCTCTCTTGTTTGCCCACGGCGAACAACTGTGCTCCCGTGGTGAGGATAGTATACCACACTCTGGCCAAAACGAAAAGAGGGCTGTTATCAACCTTCTCTGCCCCTGCGCCTGACGGCGGGGCAAAGAAGGGTTCTAACAACCCCCTGCAGATACACCAAATGGAAAACGAGATGGACCGTAAGCCGGGTTCTGTATTAAACGACGATCTGTCTAGACCTGCCATTGCTGACAGGTTCGTGCCGCCTTCGGGACACGCGAGCAGCGCTGTACGTCCCATATAGGCGTTGCTTCCGGTAGGGTTTACAAAGCCGCATAGTCACCCATGCGCTGGTGAGCTCTTACCTCGCCCTTTCATCCTTACCGCATTGCTGCGGCGGTTTCCTTTCTGTTGCACTTTCCCTGAGGTCACCCTCGGCTGCCGTTAGCAGTTACCGTGCTCTGTGAGGCCCGGACTTTCCTCAGAGCGGTCAAAGCCGCCCCGCCGCCGTATGTTCCACTCGTTTTCCGTTCCCCATGATACCATAAAAAAACAAGATTTGCAAGTGACGATGAAATTTGGTATAATAAATCTAAATATGGCGTGAAATTTTGGGAGGGACAAAGGATGCAGCTGCTTTTCAATGTCCCGCCCGAAGCCGATGGCGTGCTGCTGCGCGGCTTTCTGCGCCGGTGTGCCGTCTCCACGGAGCTGGCCCGGGCGGTCAAATTCCATGGCAGCGGCTTTTTTGCGGACGATGTTCCCATTCTGGCCAACCGCCGTGTGCAGGCAGGGCAGGTGATCCGCTTTGCGCTGCCTGCCGACGGCCCCGGCGTGGAGCCCCAGCCTGAGATCCCGGTCAGGGTCGTTTACGAGAATGCCTTTGCCGTGGTGCTGGAAAAACCGCCCCATCTGGCGGTCCATCCCACCCTGAACTACCCCCGGGACACCCTGGCCAACGGCTATGCCGCCTGGGCGGCTGCCCACGGCGAAAGCCCGGTGTTCCGCCCGGTGAACCGGATCGATAAAGACACCAGCGGGCTGGTGCTGGCCGCAAAGAACGGCTATGCCGCACCCCTGCTGGCCGAGGGCGTGGAAAAGCTCTATTACGCCATTGTAGAGGGCGAACTGCCCCTTGGCCCCGGAGTCATCGATGCCCCCATTGGCCGGAGAGGGGACAGCATCATCGGGCGGTGCGTGACCCCCGAGGGCAAGCCCAGCCGCACCGAGTATACCATATTAAAGGCAGCGCGGGGCCTGAGCCTTGCCGCCTGTGTTCCCGTGACGGGCCGCACCCATCAGATCCGGGTGCATTTTGCGTCCATAGGCCACCCGCTGGCCGGAGACGACCTTTACGGCGGGCATCGAGACCGCATTGCCCGGCAGGCGCTCCATTGTGCCCGGCAGAGTTTCCGGGTGCCGGCTTACACCGAGGTGCCCGGCGGCATCCGGCTGGAAACGCCGGTGGAGGAACACGCCCGCACCGTTGCAGTGGAGAGCCCCCTGCCCGAGGATATGCGGGCATTGCTGGACGCTGAAATATGAAAATAAAGTGAAACCTCTGTGAAAGCTCTGCCCAAATTCTGTGACAAACCTTGTATCAGCCCGGGCAGGGTGTATAATTGATATAAATTTGTAACTTTCGACCCAAAACGTCAGGAAGGAGCAACCCCTTTTGATCGAAGAAAAAACAAAGGAGCCGCAGAGCCAGGCTCCTGCAGCGCCGGTGAAGGGCAGAGAAAAACTGCGAAGCTTCTGGGCAAAGGTCCAGATCTCCGGCCTGCTGCGGCGGCACCGTTTCCGCCGCAAAACGCAGCGGCACATGAATGATGTGGCCAAAAAGCTGCGGGCCAGTGCCGTGGTGCTGGCAGTTGGCGAGGCACTTTATGCACTGGGCTTTGCGGCAGAGTACATGGTGGTGCGCACCGGGCGCGGCATTGCCGCCGTGGCGCGCAGACTGGCCCGCTGGTGCAGGGATGCCCTGCATACCATCACTGCAACAGCCTTTCCCGGTGCGGCGCAGATGTTCAAGGATCTGCTGGCACCGCTTTACCTGTTCTTCAAAGGCCTCGGCGCTGTGGCGGCCCACGCCAACGATGTGCGCCGGAAGCAGGGCTTTGGTGCTTCCGTAAAAGCGGCCGGGCGCTATTTCGTGGGCGGGTTTAAGCGCAACCTGAGCCTGCTGCCCCGGACAGCAATGTACATCCTGCCCCTGTGTATGCTGGCCGTGTTCGTCACGGTCTGGAACAGGACCATGGCCCAGCCCTATGCGCTGGCCGTGCAGGTGAACGGCCAGACCGTTGGCTATGTGGCCAATGAGGAAGTGTTCAACCTCGCAAAAGAGGATGTGATGCAGCGCATCAGCTACGCCGGTTCGGGCAAGACCGAGCTGACCATCGAGCCGACCTATACCATCTCCGTGACCCACAAGACCATGAACGAGAGCGAGACGGCAAACGCCATTCTGCAGAGCGCCAGTGACCAGATCAGTGAGGGCACCGCCCTGTATCTGGACGGGGAGCTGACGGCAGTCTGCTCCGATGGTGACACCCTGCGCGGCTATCTGGAGAGCCTGCTGGCTCCCTACGAGGATCAGGCAGACGAGAATGTCAGCGTGGGCTTTAGCAAAAATGTGACACTGGAAGATGGAGTCTATTTCAACGACAGCTTTGAGGACGACAATTCCATTGAGAATATGCTGACCGGCGTGCAGCAGCAGGAGAAGATCTACACGGTCAAGGCGGGCGATACCCTGTGGGCCATTGCCCAGAAGAACGACCTGACCTTCCGGGAGCTGTGTGCCCTGAATACGAATTTCAAGGGTGCTCCCCTGGCCGAGGACTCCAATATCCAGGAGGGCGACCAGCTGATCGTGACCAAGCAGGAGGCTCTGCTGGAAGTCCGCATCACCAAGGTGGAGACGCGGGAGGAGGAGATCCCCTTCAGCACCGAGACCACCCAGTCCAACGAGTACACCAAGGGAACCACCAAGACCCTGCAGGAGGGCGAGAACGGCCTGCGCCGCGTCACCATGCAGAACGTCTACGATACCAACGGCGTGCTGCTGGAGCAGACCATCCTTTCCACTGAGACCATCCGGGAGCCGGTGAACAAAAAGGTGGTCGTTGGCACCAAGAAGGTCACGAAGAACGGTGCGGCGGCATACATCGGCGGCAGCGGTCAGTTCATCTGGCCTGTGCCGGGGTACCGCAACTGCTCGCGCTGGTATGGCAGCGGCCACAAGGGCGTGGATATCTGTGCCTCTGCCGGTACGCCCATCTATGCATCGGCGGGCGGCACCGTGACCAAGGCGGGTTATAACAAGGCCGGTGCCGGTACGGGCTATGGTTATTCTGTGATCATCAGCCACTCCGGCGGCTATACCACGGTCTATGCCCACTGCCTGTCTCTGGCGGTCAGTGCGGGCCAGACCGTGCGGCAGGGCCAGCTCATCGGCTATGTGGGCAGCACGGGCCGCTCTT
>ERZ791623.190-NODE-190-length-42854-cov-30.610715_pt1 | contig 42854 bp, 29 predicted proteins | sample MGYA00510268_ERZ791623 | MGnify/ENA primary metagenome ERZ791623 (study PRJEB30046, sample SAMN00715216) | human gut metagenome | study: EMG produced TPA metagenomics assembly of the A metagenome-wide association study of gut microbiota in type 2...
GTTCATAGAATACGCGTGGCATAAGCTCAACAAAGCGATTGTAGGAAACCGCATGCGGAAAATTACTTTTCAGCTGCCCCCTGATACAGTTGAGATAGTATTCCTTGAAATTACGGTAAGTACCGAAATGGTAGCATACAAGCATTGTCATTATCTCGCTTTCCGCCATGCGTCTCTTACGGTTTCTGCGCCTCACACCGTCATTACACGGTGAGGGCAAATACATATTTTTGAAAGTTCGATACTCAAATTCTTTTCAAATTCATCAATAATACAGAAAATTTCAGTAATTCTGGAAGATTTTTATAACCACTTTATTAGCAAGCAGTTCTGAGGATAAGGTAAAAATGAGGTAATGATTTGGCAACCCTGTCTATTTCTACGTTCTGCTGTGAGTTGCTGTCAATGTCTCTCGTCTTGGTACAAAAGTAGCAATAAAAATCGGATACACATCAAAATGTCCCATGATTTTTATCACAGGACGTTTTTTATCTTCGCTGAATAATCCGGTTTAACCGTTACTTCTATTTTCGGCAAGTTGCGGGCTATGATTGCTGAAATTTATACTTTAATCCATACTCTTCCAACTTGCTATACAGCGTTGTACGTCCGATTCCGAGCAATTCGGCGGCAACCTTGCGGTTTCCGTTTGCCTGCTTCAACGCACGTAAGATGCGTTCCTTGTCCTCCGCATCGTTTCGCAAGGCGAAGCTGACAGGTGAGGTCGGTTTCGTTACGGCAAGTTCCAGATGCTCTTTCATGACAACTCCCGTCTGTGCCTGCAACACCGCGCCCATTATCTTCTGCCGAAGCTCACGGACATTACCCGGCCACGGATGGGTCAGCAATGTCTTACGGGCTTCCGCATCGAACCCAGTCACGCTACATTCCAATTCATTGTTGGCAATCTCACGGAAGAACTCCGCCAACGGCATGATGTCCTCCTGACAGTCACGCAAGGGCGGAACAGTTATCTCGAAGTCGTGCAAACGGTACAGCAAATCCTGTCGGAAACGTTTTTCAATGACCGCTTTCTCCAGATCCTCGTTGGTGGCGGCGATGATGCGGACATTGAAGCTCTTGTCCGTCTTGTCACCTATAGGGCGGTATCTCCGTTCCTGTATGGCACGGAGTAACATCTGCTGGGTTTCCAATGCGAGATTGCCTACCTCATCCAAGAACAATGTGCCACCCTCTGCCTCATTGAAGTATCCTTTCTTTGTGCTGTCCGCACCCGTAAACGCGCCTTTGACATGTCCGAAGAATGCCGAGGGCGCAAGGTCTTTGGAGAGTGAACCGCAGTCCACAGGCACAAACGGTTTCCCTGCCCTTTTGCTCTTATCATGCAGATGGTGGGCGATATGCTCCTTGCCCGTGCCGTTCTCTCCGAATATCAGCACGCTCATATCAGTAGGGGCAACTAATCTTATCTGTTGCATGATTTTCTGAAAGGCGGAACTGTCACGGGCAAAAACGGGCATACGATTTCGTCCGATACTCCGTTCTTTCAGGATGGTATGAAGCAGAGGCATAAGTTTATCCTCCACAAGCTGCTTGGGGATATAGTCCAGCGAGCCGAGTTTCATACTTTCGACTGCCGTATGCACTTCGGCATAGTTGGTCATGATGATTAACGGTTGTGTCATGCCTTCCTTGCGCATCCATCGTAATAGGTCGATGCCGTCACCGTCGGGTAGTCGTAGGTCAGAAACCACGATGTCCCCGTCTGAGGCTTGTTGCAGAAGTTTCTTCGCGGTCGAGAGGTGGTAAGCCTGCACGGTACGGAATCCTTCCCGTGCCAGCAGGTTGCAGACAAACTCGCAATACACGATATTGTCCTCCACCACGATGATTCTTGTTTTATCCATTTTCGTATTTTTCCTTTCTTCTTTTGCCTGCCGGATAATTTCAGCACCTTTATCCAGCACAGCCGGTCACCGCTTTGCATATCGCTTCGTCATCTGGAGTGGCACTTCCATGAAGTTGGGCGTAAAGTTCCCTCAATGGCTGGTCGGCACGGAGAATCTGCCATGAACTTCGCAGATGGTGTGTAAGTGTGTCCAGTTCTTGGAGGTCTTTACGCTGTTCTGCATCCTTGACCGCCTGCATTTCCTTTTCGGTTTCCGCTATCAGTTTGTCCAGCATGACGGATTCATTGCCATAAGATAGCAGAGTGGAAAAATCCGGCTTTTCATCCAATATGCTGCTTAATGCGCATTTATCCGTAATCTCCATCAGTTCGGATATGGAGAACGGCTTGAACAGGCATCCGGCAAATCCACGCCCTATAAGTTCCTCCTTGCTGCAACTGCCCGAAGCGGTTGTCACGACTATGGGAATACTCTTCGAGTTGCCTACATTGGATGAGCGCAACAGTTCCAGCAGTTCAAAACCGCTTATCTCAGGCATATTCAGATCCGTCAGAAGCAGGCTGTATTCCTTTTTTCGTATCAGCTCCATCAGTACCGAAACATTGGTACAGGTATCGCAGTGCATCCCTTCATGGGCATACATTTCTTTCAACATAAGGAGAAGTACCTCGTCATTGTCGATGGCAATCACATCATGGCAGATATGATTATGGCGCATTTGCGCTTGAATTGTCTGTTCCGGCAGTTCCTCGGCTGTCTGCATGGGAATTTCCACCGTGAAGCGGCTCCCTTTGCCTTTCTCGCTTTCCAAGCGTATAGTTCCACCGAGCATCGCCACAATACGCTGCACGATGGACAATCCTAATCCGAAGCCGTCTTTTGCGGCGGCATTTGAAAGACGTTCAAATGCACCGAATACTCGTTGTTGCTCATCTTCGGTCATGCCCGTACCGGTATCTTCAACGATAAGTTTCAGCAAACCGTTATCATAATCCGCTGCCAATGATACACTGCCGTTATCCGTGAACTTGATGGCGTTTGACAACAAGTTGTTGCCGATTTGCAGAATACGTTCCTTGTCGGTCAAAACCACCGCATCGGTGTGGCTCTCCACTATCAAAGTCAGCCCCTTGTTCATGGCAATGGGCATGAACTCCGTTTCAAGAATATGCGTGATTGCGGAAATCCTGCAAGGGGAAAGGTTGGGTTGCTCCTTGCCGTTGTCCAGACGGAAGAAATCCAGCAGCGTGTTGAGCATCTCCCGCATACGCTCGGAAGATTGCCGGATATTATCCACATACATGGTGCTTTTATCCGCGCTACAACTTTTCTGCATCAGTCCGGCATAGCCTCATTTTGTCAATCGTATTTTTTCGTGGTAGAAGTAGTTTACGATGACAGGTTTGCCTTTTTCCGAGCGTCCGTATGGCAGATCGTTTATACGATACGGGAAGCCCTGCTCCTTGGCGTAATTTGAAATGTCCTGCTCCAATGCCTGCCAGTATTCAAGCCTTTTTTTATTGTAAATTTCCTCGTAAAGCGGTATGAGGTCAGGATACTTCTCACGGATATACGTCATTATCCCGCCTTTGAACTGCCCGCGTAAATTCAGGTTTTCAAGCCAGATTAAATCAGCATAATCTTTTACCTCCTCTATTATTGCCTTCACGTCTGTTATTCTGGGGAATATGGGCGAGACGAAGCATACGGTGCGGATACCTGCCTCGTATGTCTGACGCATCGCTTTCAGACGGCGTTCAATGCTTACGGCGTTGTCCATATCTGCGCAGAACTGCTCGTCGAGCGTATTGACAGACCATGACACAGTCACTTTGGGAAAACTCTTCAACAGGTCGAGATCGCGAAGGACAAGATCGGACTTTGTGCATATCATAATCTCGGCATCGCTTCCTCGCAGCTCTTCGAGCAGCCTTCGGGTACGGTGGAATTCTTCTTCATACGGATTGTAACCGTCCGTCACAGACCCTATTACAACACGTTCACCGTCGTATTTATGAGGATTCGTTATCGGCTTCCAGTTTTTTACATCTAAAAACGTACCCCACGGCTCGGTGTGCCCGGTGAACCGTTTCATGAACGATGCGTAGCAATACCTGCAGGCGTGGGGACACCCTACATAAGGGTTGACCGAATATCCTCCCACCGGCAGAGAGGATTTGGTCATTACACTCTTTACATCTATTTCCTTTATTGTATCCATATTCATTGTATTCGTCTGGTAAATTGTTCCGGCAATTCCTGAATCATTCTTTCGTCGCCCATAATCGGCAGCAAATCCTCTTTCATGAACACCGGTATGCCATGAGCCTTTGCCTGTTCTGCAATGCTAAGCACCCATTCGGGGCGCGAATATGACTTTCCTTTTCGGTTTCCGGTCTCTGTGCCTATGACAATCCAGTCAATTCCCTCGAAATCAATCTCGCCGATATCATCGAAGAGAGGTTCAAACGTGACATGGTAGTGTCGTGCTTTGATATTCTTTTTCAAATCATCAATCCTCCTTTTCTCGGAACTGCGCGTGACGGTCACGCCCATCCATACGTTCTCGTCGTCAGAGGAGAAACTGATTTTGTCAGGGCGCTTCGTCAGAAAGATATAGGCGTGCTGGGGATTGCTGCTGATCCGCTCGAAAATTTCTGCGTTCCATTCAGGCTTCCAATCGGAGAAATCGCTCATTCCTGTCATGAGCCACACATGAGGACGGGACGTATCGATGATGCGCAGTTTTCGTTCCATGTATTCAGGCACGGAAAAGTCGTCGGTAATGTGGAAACGGCGGCAGTTGTTACGGGCATAGCAGTAAGGGCATCCTATAGTGCACCCTACCACTATGTTCATGTTTTTTATCAGGGATTTAATGCAGACACTCATAACACAACTGTTTCTCCGTCCTCCGGGATAATCAGCCGGCTCATGTCGGCTTCGTGATGCGTTGCCTCATTGCGCAGAATTGCACGGGTGGTCTGGCAATGGTCGATGGCATCCATGTGTACGGCTATCAGCTTGATATGCGAAGGCAATTCGTCAAGTATCTGCATCACTTCGTTCTCGTCGGGGATGATAGGACCGTCCGTTTTGGAAAATTCGGGAAAGATTGCACCTCCGGAGTTTACCACGATATAGTCAGGATTGAACCGTTCCACGGTGTCTCGGATACATGCTTCCCATCGGCAGTCACCCATTATATAAACGGTCGGGAAGCCCTCGGCTTTTAGCACATAACCTGATACAGGTCCCATCATCTGCCCGATCTGCCCGAAACCATGATGTCCGGTCGTGCGGTAAATGGATATGCCGTCTATTGTTTTTATTTCTTCGATGGGTATCACATTTGTAAATCCGTCGTTTCTGATGGCGTCCGCGTCCTGGGGCTGAACGTAGAAAGGAATTTCTTTGGGCAAATGTGTGGGGACACTCGGCTCGTAATGGTCGATGTGATTGTGGGTCAGGAGCACCATGTCCACGCCTCCGATAATATCCTGAATAGGAATGGTGAGGTGTACCCTCGGTGTTTTATTCACACCGAGGGCCGATATCAAAGTGCCTTTGTCGGCTAAAACGGGGTCAATTAGCATGGTGTGTCCCGCATACCTGATTTTCAAGGTGGCATTGCGCACCAATTGTACTGTGGATGTCTTTTTCATGACTATATGTCTTGTTATTGATTACGGGTGCAAAGTTCGGAAGAATCCGGCGAAACATCTATGCCTGAAAAAACGGTAATTATGCCATTTTGATAAATGAAATTATTATCTTTGCAAAAACGACAAGGATATGGACGAGATAATCAACCCTGATCGACTGGTCAGCGTACCGTTCAACAAGACACGCTGCGGCGTGGATTTTTACATCAATACTGCCATAAACAAGGACATCGGACTTGTGCTGACAGAAAACAAGCGGTTTAAGACAGACTTCTTCAGCTTCTACTTTTTCCGTAAGGCAAACGGATATTTGCTACTGAACTTCCGCAAGATTGAACTGCGCGACGGCATGGTTCTCCTGCTTTCACCCCATCAGCAACAAGAGTGGCATGTAGATGAGACGGCGTTGGATTACACGTTCCTTATATTCCGCGAAGATTTCATGCGTACTTTTATCGCCGACAAGTTCTTCGTTTTTCGCCTTTTGTATTGTTACCAGACAGATACGCCGCCTTACATCAATGCCACACATGACGAAATGAAGGAATATATGCGGCTGCTCGGAAAGATTAAGTATGAGCTGATGAATCCAGTGTCCGATACGTACAATATCATTGTTTCCTTACTATATTATCTTTTGCTGATTATCAATCGTACATACGCTGCCGCCTATTGCTTGCCCGCTGAAATTGCTAAAAACAATTTCGCTTTTCGGTTCAAGGACTTGTTGGAACAGAATATCCACACCCACCAGCGGGTGCAGGAATATGCAGACATGCTTCATGTCAGTCGCATCACACTCAATAACTCAGTAAAAGCCCAATTCGGAGTATCAGCTACCCATTTGATAAAACAACGTCTGCTTGAGGAACTGAAGAACGAATTGCTATTCTCCAACCGCACTGTCAGTGAAATGGCGGATGATTTCAATTTCTCTGATCCGAGCCATCTCATGCGCTTCTTCAAACAGCAAACAGGCAAAACATTTACTCAGTACATGACGGATTACAATAAAGGCATATACGAATAACTTCTTAATATAGTCGATAGCGGCTATCGAAATATGGTTGTTGATGTTCAGGCGTTTTTGTACTGCATGAACCATTTTACGATTTCTGGATCTTCGTGCGAGCCGAGTAAGAAAGGCTTGTCGGTATCCAGCGTCTTTATCCGTGCCATGTCGTCGGCCGACAGGGTGAAGTCTAATATGTCGAGATTCTGCTTCATGCGTTCCGGTTTCACAGACTTAGGAATAATTATGCACACTGATATTTATCGCGCCCGGACAGGTGTTCGGTGCGGAAGATGACGGCATGCAGTTCCAACCAGATGGCTACCTGCTTATGTTCCATCCCGACCTGCTGCGGAATACACCTCTCGGGCGGATAATGCGTGAATATTCGTTCTTTTCCTACGAGACAAACGAGGCATTGCACCTTAGTGTGGAAGAACGGCAAATCATCATGGATTGCTTCCACAAGATTCAATATGAATTGAACCATCCGATACACCGTCACAGCAAGAACCTCATCACAGACAGCATCAAGACGTTCCTTGATTACTGCACACGTTTCTATGACCGCCAGTTCATCACACGCGACAACCAAAACCGAGACATCCTCGCAAGATTTGAGCGGTTGCTTGACGAATACTTCCATGATGGGGCTGCTAAACGGATAGGCTTGCCCACTGTACAGTATTGTGCAGACAAGCTCTGCCTCTCGCCCAACTATTTCAGTGATTTATTGAAAAAAGAAACAGGTTCAACCGCCCTGCATTTCATTCATGACAAGTCTATTGAAATAGCCAAGACGGAACTTGCATCTACAGACGACACCGTTAATGAAATCGCCTATAATCTCGGTTTTCAGTACCCGCAACATTTTACCCGACTGTTCAAGAAAGAGGTAGGTTACACTCCGAATGAATATAGAGCGCAAGTGTCGTGAGAATTGGATTAGTACAGAATATTAGAACCCAACACCTCTCTTGCGCTTAACTTTCTTCCTTCTGCGAAGTATATCCACCATTTCCTGATTGGCTTCCGCATCAGCAGCGTTATAAGATGAGCCACTGCTTTTTAGCAATCCCCAAGAGCCGTTGAACAACTCGCTTTGTGCCGTGCCGGACGGTGCGCTTGGTGTAGCCGTTTCATATATTCCGGCTGTTATTCCCATACGTTCCCTGCATCTGTTGTGCTGCAAAGCCGCGTCAATCTTGGAATAACTGAAACGCCTGTCCACTTTGGAGCCGTTGAAATGGTAGCCATTCATGGAGAATACAACACCCTGCACCTCGCTGGTCTGCCCCTTATGCTTGAAATGTACTTCCACTCCCTGCCGTTTCAGGTTGGCGATAAGCACGTTCCAGTTGCCGCATCTGCCGACTTCCATTTTGATGATGTCGTAAAGCGCATATTTCGTCCTGTCTGGCTCTTTCAGGCGGTTGCGTTTGACATTGTCCTTTCCGCCAGCCATATGCAAGCCGTATTTCAAGGTCAATTCCTTGCAGATGCGGGTACTGCGCAGACGCTCGTGCCTGTCCGATATGGTATTGCCGTTGTTGTCTATGCGGTTGAAAGCAATATGCACGTGCGGATGCTCCTTGTCGAAATGCTGGGCGATGAAGAACTGCGTATTCTTGATTCCCATCCGTTCCATATATTCAAGCGCGATGCCTGCCATGATACGGTTCGTCAGCCGTAACTCATCCTCTTTGGAAAAACTCAACGCGATATGTCCGACAGGTTTTGTCACCTTATCGTTCATCCGTGACTGGGCATTGAAACTCATGGCGATAGTTTCCAGATTTTCCATAAACAAGCCTTCGCTTGCTACTATCTGCGTATCCTTCTTCTTGTCGATGATGTAATCCACCACACCCTTGAAGTCGCTTCCTTTTACGATTTTCGCCATCATATCCCTATCTTGGTTATAAGTTCATGAATCCTTGCCACTGCCACCTTGCAGTCCCACCGTTCATCGTGGAAGCCTCCGGCGTTTGCCTTACGCGCAAGCTGGTTGAGATTGTTAGCCATGCCGCAGAGTTGGCGGATGTATCCGGCATGTTCCTCCGACAGCCGTTCTTTCACATGACCGTTACGGAAACATTCCCTCATGTACTCGCTTGGTGATACGCCCGCCTCATGCGATCGTGTCAGCAGGCGGAAGTAGTCGGCTGCCGTCATTTTCACTGCGATACGGTATTTCAGTTTCTCGGTTGCTTCCTTCTTGGGGCGACCTCCCTTGTTGCGTTCCTTGTGTTCCTTTGTCTGTTCCATATTTTATTCCTTTTAATTCGGTTACTGATTCAACTGTATAGACCGACGGGATGCCACCTCCTGCAATTTGGATGGTGGGTGGCAAGCGGTTTCGGTACACCCGAAACACAAACTTGCTACCTCCCAATCCTTAAGGAATGAGTTTCGGGCATCTCCCGTTTTTCTCATTCGGGATGTCATAATCCCAACCCTTTCTTCTTGGGTTTTACGATAGTTCTTGGCGGTGGACTAACGGCTAATTTCTGCCGGATTCCACGCAGGTAATCGTTCAGGTCTTTATGCCCTTTGTAGTTGTCGGAGAAGTCGCGGATGCGTCCGGCGAACTTCCTTTCCAATTCCCGATACGCCTTTCTTCCCGCCTCGTCATTGTCGAGCATGCAGTGGATACGTCCATACCCGTGCAGCACATCTATAGCTTTGGAAACATTGGCGGTCGAATTGAGGATGACGTAATCCTGCCTGTCAAGGTCGGGCAAGTTCGAGCAGTTCCTCTTCCGCAACGTGAGGAATGAAAGATAGTCCATCATGCCCTCGAATACAAGGCATTTCTCTCTCGCTTCTCCCTGTTGCCGAATATGGCTGATGTCTTTGGGTGCGACACAGCCTTTGAAAAAACGGTTACGCACTTCAAATCCTCCCGCCACATTCGGAAAACCGATGGCGAAATAGGGCTTGCCGTTATGGGTGAAGTGGAGCTCTTTACATTGCGCCTTTGCCAAAGCGATGTTTATGCCCCGTTCCTGCAAGTATCGGAGCAATGCCGGATGGGTGAGTTCGCCCACCTCCAAATGTTGGAAACTCGGTTCGGATGCCTGCTGGCGAAAAGAGAAAGATATGGGACGGATGTGTGGTGCCTGTTCCGCTATCTTGCCAAGCAGATAAGGCACATGGTCGGATGCGTACAGTACCCCTGCAAGTGCGATGATGTTACCACCTCTTCCCAGTCCATAATCGAACCACAGGTTGCGGTCGGTGTTCACCTTGAACGAGGCTTCCGTTTCCTGACGGAACGGGGATTTATACCACAGGCAGTTTCCCTGTTGCTTTACGGGCGAATAACCCAAACTTTGCAGATAGTCCGCAATTTTGATTTGTTTTGCTTCTTGGATGTTCATGATATAATTTCTATGGATTTGATGATGACTGTAAAAACGTTGATTTGATGAATGAGATATGTATTGTCCTATACGTTAATGCTTTATATTCTCAACATCTTCTCAACAAACCACTCACAAATAGAGAATCCAACAAACTGATGCTGTTTCCCTCTCAACTTTTCTTTTCGATTGTTGAGAATTTGTTGAGAGTGTATGCTGTTTATTATCAGTATGGTTATATCATTATTCATCAATTCAACAAAAAAAGAATAGTATTACAGGGATTCAAGTTGTTCCCTTGTGACGGTGTAGAAACGACCGACTCTTTTTATCGGCTCATATCGGCACTCCCGATTGTAATTGAATTGGTAAGTGGTATATGTAAGCCCGTTAGAGGCAGGAGTAAGTTTCCAACATTCCTGCAATACCTTTCTGACTTGGTGCTTCTCCACCTTTACCTGCGAATGTACCAGCAAAAGAAGAATGTCGTTGTGGCAGAACGAGAATGTGTCCGTGCCGACACTTTCCATAATGTCAAGGATAAGTTCGCACATCTCTATCTCCAATCGGTTGCGGTTGCTGCGGATAATCTTCTGCAAGGCTTCGGTATGCAGCAAAGAGGGCGCAAACCACATACGGCTTTCCTTTTCGGTGGAAAGTTGTCTGTATTGCAGGTAATACAGAAAGGCAGGTATCTCAGCTTTCAGCTTTTGCAGGAAGTCTGTGTCATCGGATTGCAGACGGTCTATCTTGCGCACCCAATAGCGTGTTTCACCTGCATCAATGATAACAGGCAGATACTCGTTGTTGGAGCATAGCACGAACTTGGCAAAGAACGCTATCTCGTCACGGTCTTTGCCTTTGGCTTCCACCTTGTAGGAAAGTGTGGTGCTGAGGTTCTTCAACCGCTCGCTGTCCTCCCTGCGGTTGAGCAATACCTCGTCCACCACGATGAGCAGTTTTCCTGCCCAGTCGGAATTGAACTGGCTGCGGAAGTCCTCGTTGGTATTGAAAGTGACATTGTTTTGAAACACAGCTTTCAGGAAGTTCAGGAATGTACTCTTGCCCGTGTTGCGTTCTTCTGATACCAACAGCAGGATAGGCAGTTTCTGCACGGGTTGCAGGTAGAGCAATTGAAGATAGTCCATGCCCAATTCATACTGTTCACCGAAGATATGGCGCACCAATGACCGGATACAGGGAAACTCGCCTTGTTGCGGACGGTGTCCTATCGGCTCGTAGAGGTTCAGGAACTTGTCCACCACGGGACGGTAGTCCACATGGTCGGGGACGGTGCAGAAGCCGTCGTACTTCGGCACGGTGGCGAGATAGTCCTTGCCGTAGTCCTGCCGCAGTGTTTCGTTGTTCCACACGATGCGCTTCTTCACATAGCCTCCGTTCAGACGGGGCTGGTTCACTAACTTGTAGAGGGTAGTACCCACACGGATAAACTCCTCATTTTCAAAGTTGCCTTGTTTCATTAGCACTTCATTTTTTTGTTTAATCAGTGCAAAACTCGGCAATTAGCGCAGAACGGATTAACAACTCACGCATACCTCACGTAAGATTTTCTTGGATTTGGCTTTATGACATACAACAAAAGCCCGAAGAAATGCCATTCTAATGGATTTTTCTTCGGGTTTGTCGTAATCGTACGTATGAATGGCAATACACCTATTCACATACTCGTATAAATACATTGTTGGCAATGGGAATACGCATAGGTCTCACTACTTCATGTCGTCATATCATTAGAACTTATGCCTGATAATTAGACATATCCCAACCATTTATACCCAGCGAAAAGAAGATATTTGTTTTCTCTTTTCGCAAGTACAGCCTTTTAAATATGGCATTGCGCACCTGTTCCGCACCGAAGCTGTCAATGCGGAAAGCAAGTGCGACTATCATCGGAAAGCTGAACACATCGGCATGATACCCGTTCTCCTGCCGAACATACTTCTGTACCTCGTATTCTTTTAATGCTCCACTGTTATAGATGTTTCTGATGGCAGAACGAAGTGTCGGAGCAATTACTCCGAACAGTTCCACCAATTCCGGCTCGCTCATCCAAATGTTTGAGACATTCTCCGGCATGATGATATTGCCGGATTCATTCACTGTTATGCTGTTTCTTCTCATACTCATGACATCGTTATTCCGTTAAACGTCTTACTCAGTTTGTCGCCGAACATGGTCAGGTCGTTGTCGAGCTTCTGCGTGGTTATCTTTGCGTAGAGTTGGGTCGTGACTATATTCGTATGTCCCAACACACGGCTTACGCTTTCAATGGGCATCCCCTTGCTCAAAGCTAATGTTGCGAAGCCATGACGACTGCAATGAAATGATATTGACTTGGTTATGCCACATTCCCTTATCATCCGTTTCAACGGTTTGCAGATAGACCAATAGTTCAAGCCGGGGAATATACGATTGTCTTTCTGCATCGGTCGGTAGCGTTCGACTATCTGCAAGGGTATATCCAGCAGCTTCACTTGGAAGGCGACTTTTGTCTTGTGGCGTTTGGACAATATCCACTTCTCGCCGTTCACCTCCACGATGTTGTCATTCGTCAGTTCCTGAATGTCCACGAATGACAAGGCGGTGAAACTGGCAAAGATGAAAATGTCACGGATGTATGCGAGCTTGCTGTCTGCAAACTCATGTGTCATGACCGCTTTCAGTTCATCCTCCGTCAGATATTCCCGTTCTTTCACATTGGGGCTGATATGAAACTGGATGAAAGGATTGCGCGGTATCAACCCGTTATAATGCGCTTTCATGACCACGCCTTTCAGCCACATACAGTTTGCCCATATCGAACCGTTCCGCAATCCGGCTTCAGTCGAGAGGTATGCGGCGAACTCCTTGATGAAATCGGGAGTAAGTTCCAACATGGACATATCGCTGCGTCTGTAAAACGACTTGATAAAGGCGGCTACATGGTTTCTTGCCCGTACACGTGCCCGATAGGTAGCCATTACCCTGTCTTTGCCTACCCGTTTCTTGAACACTTCGTTCTCACGGTCGAATGCTTTTAGCAGCGTCTCATACTCGCTGCCGATTCCCTGATAGGCGTTGCGCACCATCTCAGCCGTAACAAATGCCTCGCGGTCTGAAATGCGCTGGTAATGTTTGATGATTTGCGCCTTGATGTTGTCAAGGGCAAGGTTGATGTCTCGTGCCTCGCGGCTCTTGCCTTTCGCCTTGTTTCCTTTCACGTCCCAAAGCGTTTTCGGGATGTTCTGCTTACAACTGAACTGCGCCACAGTCCCGTTGATTGTCACTCGTCCCATGATGGGGACAATACCGTTTTTCTCCTTGCTGCCGTTCACGTAGAACAGAACCTTGAATGTGCTTCTTGCCATACTCGTTTTTTGTTTGCAAAGTTATTACTCAACGAGTTAGACCTTGATATGCCAACCTGTGCCACAAGCTGCCAAATACAACACGGTGTGTTAAAAATCACCATTCGGCGGGTAATGATTTGGAGACCGTTCTTCTTCATAAATCCGCTTTCCTTTACGTTACCTCGATTTTTCGCCTGTCCTCATTTGTCTTCGCAAACGCCTTATTGACAGGCATTACGAAGACATTTGTCCCTTTTTATTCGTCTTTTCCAGAGATTTTTTGTAACTTTGTAACAAAAAACAATAACATGCTGATTTTGAGACTGTTCTTTTGATTGCATCTATTTATAATGATATGATAATAGAATAATATGGCTAAAGTATCTTTCACTGTATCGGCTAGAACCGCAATGTTAATAGGATTAGAAAATTTTTCTAATCCAGAAGGTGCTATCGTTGAATTGGTAAAAAATGCGTACGATGCAGATTCGCCTTATTGTTATATTCTTTTTGATATATTGGATTCTGGAGAAAGATGTTTATACATAATAGACTCTGGATGTGGTATGACTATGAAAACTATAGAAACATGTTGGATGCGTATTGGTACAGATGATAAATTATTGAATGCATATTCATCAAATGGACGCATAAAATCTGGAGCTAAAGGAATAGGTAGATTTGCATTAAATAGATTAGGTAAACAAGCCCAAATGTTGACTCGTAAAGCTGATAATCCTGCATTATTGTGGTCGGTTGATTGGAGTGCTTTTACGGCACCTGGTATTAATGTTAATGACATTACAGCAGAAATAGAGGAAATTCCAATTAAGTTAATAAATGAAGAACTTGTTCAAATAAATACACGGTTTAATGTAAATATACCAAGTTTTACAACTGGTACCATATTAAAAGTAATTGGCCTATCTGATGAATGGTCTGATAATCAATTAGAACATTTGTTTAATTCACTTCAGGATGTTATTCCTCCTTTTAATGTTCCAAAATTTAAAATAATTATGCATGTACAAGGATCTAATGAATATGGAGTAGTTGATATTGTACCATATGATGATTACGATTATAAAGTATCTGCTAATTATGGATTGAAAGAAGGAAAGTGGTTATTAGATGTCGATATTACAAGGAACGAACTGAGTATTGACAATTTAAAAACTGATTATAGAGCATTATTTTTAAGAGATGACATGACATCTTTCCCATATCGTTTGCAAGATTTTGAGCAAGGGACTTTTCATTTAACAATGCCATTATGTAAATTAAAACTGGAGAACACCAAACGTTTGTCACTTTATGAAGAAAAATTGGGTTCTTTTCAATTTGATTTTTATTTTGTCAAAGGTTCCATTAGCGATAATAAGGGTGAAGGTGATGAATCCAAATATCCATATCGAATATTCCCTTCTTCAACACGTAGAAGTTGGTTGAAAAGGAATGCAGGAGTTAAAATATATAGGGATAAATTCCGTGTTCGTCCTTATGGCGAGAATGGTGATGATTGGTTACATTTAGGTGATAGATATTCTGCAAATCCTATAGGTGCGGGTCAACGTTTAGGTGGTTACCATATACGTCAGAATCAAATTGTAGGTGCTATTGAGATTTCTAGAATCGATAATCCTTTACTTCAAGATAAGTCAGGTAGAGAGGGACTTCAAGAAAATATTGTTGTCGATTTATTTAAAGATATTCTGTTGGGCATTATTAATCTAATGGAGGTAGATAGAAATACTGTAATGTATAACTTATCACAATTGTATGAATCTACTCATCCAAGAGGAAAGGCAAAGAAAGATGCTGATGCTGCTATACAAGCTAATAAAATAAATCGAGAGAATTACGATAAAGTAAAAGAAGGCTATAAAGTATTATCGCAAGAAGTTGAAGAAAGAGAAAATGAATTACGGTTAATGCGTAATCTTGCAAGTACAGGCTTAGTGATTACTTCATTTGCGCATGAATTGCGTAATATTGCTATTTTGTCAAAAACTCGTTCTGAAGATATAAGAGCAGCTATAGAAAATGTTATTTCAGAAAAAGAAATTGAGCAAAAAGGACTAAGTATATATGAAAATCCTTTTTGCCTTGTAAATGATTTAAAAGATCAGGATCAAAATATCCGAAGTTGGTTAGAGTTTGCTATTAATTCTATTAACAGAGATAAAAGGACGAGAACTATATTTACTCTTGATACTTATTTTACTCATTTTGATCTTACATGGCGAAATGTTCTGAAAGAACTAAATATTGAATTGGAGATAACAGGCTTTACTCCTCAAATGAAAATTAAGGCATTCACTATAGATTTAGATACTATTTTTAATAATATGATATCGAATTCTATATATGCAATAAAAGAAAGAAAAAGTATAACAAACCGTTGGATTCGCATTAAAGGGACAGTAGATCTTACTGATATTCACATATATTTTGAGGATACAGGAATTGGACTTTCAGAAGAATATAAGGCAACTCCAAGTAAAATATTTAATGCATTTGAATCATCGAAAAGGGATGAAGAAGGAAATAAAACAGGAACAGGATTAGGACTTTATATTGCAAAAACAACTTTGGCGGAGTATAAGGATTCTTCAATATCAATATATCAACCCAAAGAACAAGGGTTTGGTATATGTGTTACTTTTAGAAAAAAATAAAAATTATGATACGTTTAGGCTACTTAGATGAAGATAAAGGAAATAGAAACACTTTCCATAGAGTCTTTAAAAAATATTTTGAAGTTGTAATGCTTGATGATAATACAAAGTTAACATCGGTTGACATGGTATTGGAGGAAATTGACAATCTTAAATTAGATGTTTTGGCTGTTGATTTCCGTTTAGCTGATAGCGGTTGGGTTTCATTTAATGGAGACGAAGTTGTAAGAGCTATTTGGGATAAGCATCGATACTTTCCTGTTTTCATGCTTACATCTTATGTAAATAATGCAATAGAAAAAATGGATAATGTTTTTCTTATAAATGATAAAGACGGATTATCAGATCCTGACCGCATATCTTTACTTAAAAGACAAATAATAGGTTCTGTAGATACGTTTCATCGCATTATTTCAGAGAAAAATTCAAGACTTAAAGAACTTGTTGAAAAACAGAAAACAATCAAATTAAATGATGAGGAAGAGAAAGAGTTGTTGAATTTGAATATAGAAATGAGTAAGATTGACCCTAAAGCAAATCCGATTTCACCAGATATGATGCAAACTAGAAGTGTTGAAGATTTGCGTGAAATGGTAGACTTAACACGAACTCTATTAAAATCAATAAAAGGAGAACAATGACATTTAGAAAGATTCAACCTTCACGAACAGTAGAGATTGCTGTTCAGAATGACTATAAAAAATACCGTGAGCAGTTAAGAAATGATTTTAACTGCCGGTGTGGCTATTGCAATGATCGAGATTTTCCACGAGCAGAAAGATTTGAAATTGATCATTTTATTCCTCAGAGAATAGATTCTTCTTTAAAAACTGTTTATTCAAACTTGGTATATTCATGTAGATCATGTAATAATTCTAAAAGAGATAAATGGCCTACAAATAATCCTAAACAGCCCAATGATGGAATAAAAGGATGGATTGACCCTTGTGATATTTCATATGTAAATCAATTTGATCGTGGGAAATACGGAGAGATAATTGCTAAAACAGATTTAGGCAAATGGATGTATGATGAATTAAAACTTTGGAAGCCGCAGCATGCAATATTACATTGTTATGAAGAAATAGAAAATGCTTTGCAGGAATTAAAAACTCATCTTAACAACATTCATGATGAATATCACCTTAAGATTATTATCAAATTACACGAAAAAAAAGACGATATTTTACGTAAATTATATATATGACAAATGTATTTGGATTTCTAAAACAAATTTCAGCAGAGGTTTCATATATCAATAGCCTATTTGTATCGGCTTTTATTAAGGCAAACAAATTAAAATTTAGCAATATCAATAATCTTATAAAATATGATAATATAGATAGTTATATTCTTGAGTCATTTTTTAAATCATTTTCAACAACTGAAATTCTCGATCTAGAACAATTGGTACGATTGTTCGAATTTGTCGTATCTCCTTCTGACAGAATTGTAAATGGAGCCATTTATACTCCAAAGCCAATTAGAAATACAATCATAACTCAATGTTTAGATAGATTAAGTATAGAAAAATTAAATAATATCAGAGTGTGTGACATCTCATGCGGTTGTGGTGGTTTTCTAATGGATGTTGCTGAATATATTCATATTAAGACCCGAAAGTCTTTTAAGGATATATATAAAGAGAATATTTTCGGAATCGATATTCAAGATTATTCAGTGGAAAGGACTAAGATATTACTTTCATTATTAGCCTTAACTCATGAGGAGGATGATGAGTTTACATTCAATATAATGCATGCTGATACTCTTGATTTCCGTTCTAATAACTGGAATTCGATGTACACTTCATTTGACGTTATTGTTGGCAATCCTCCTTATGTATGTTCTCGTAATGTTAATAATCTGACTAAAGAAAAGATGTTACATTACGAAGTATCACATTCAGGACATCCAGATTTGTATATTCCATTCTTCCAAATAGCATATGAAATGCTAAAAGATGATGGAATAATGGGATATATCACAATGAATACTTTCATACATTCTATAAATGGACGTAAGTTGAGAAAATTTTTTTCCTCACAAAATATTGATATAAGTATTGTTGATTTTCGAGGATATCAAGTGTTTAATAAAAAAAGTACTTATACATGTTTGTTTTTTTTAAATAAAGGGAAATATTCAAATGGAATACAATATGTAACAAGTGAGAATGGTTCTATTGAATATCCATTTATATTCTCTCACATATTATATACATCACTTGATGATTACAAGGGTTGGAACCTGAATGATAATTGTATAACTGAAAGAATTGAGTCTATTGGAACACCAATAGGAAAGTATTGCTCATATAGACATGGTATTGCCACTTTAAGTAATAAGACATACATATTTAGACCAATATGTGAAGATTCTAATTATTATTATATAGAGGATAATGGTATTAAGTTTCCTATCGAAAAGGATATTTGTAGGGATATAGTAAATTCTAATAAATTAAATTCAATAGTTGATTTCAAAACTATTATTGAGAAAGTGATTTATCCGTATTATAAAAATAAAGCAGGAAAAGTCTCCATCATAGATGAGGAAATAATGCAAATAGAATATCCATGTGCGTATGCATATTTATTGTCTAAAAGAGATATTTTGATGAAAAGAGATAAAGGAAAAACCGAGAAGTATCCTGCATGGTATGCTTATGGTAGAACCCAGTCTCTTCAAATGCCACGTTATAAACTTTTTTTTCCGAAATTTGCAAATAGCCCTATTAAATGTGTACTTTGTGATGATGCTAACTTATTACTATATAATGGAATTTCATTTGTTAGTGAGACCAAAGAAAAATTAGAAGTCATACAAAAAATAATAGAAAGCAATGTATTTTGGAGATACATTGTAAAAAATGCTAAACCATACTCATCAAATTACTATTCTTTAAGTGGCGTAGATATCAAGAATTTCGGAGTTCCCAATTTTACTGAGGAAGAAAAACAACATCTTTGCTCTTTAGAAAGAATGGATGATATTGATGAATGGCTAACAAAATTCTATTAACAAATGTAAGCTTCTAAAAATGTATTGACTAGCATGTCTCTTTTCTCTACCTTCGTTTTAAATTTAAAACTTTGTAAGCACTCGTTAAACTACATTGCGATAGTGTTTCACTGAGTGTGTCTTAGGCAAGTTTGCCTTAGAAGTGATCATGCAAAGTTAATAGACAGTATTTTTGAAACATCACCAAATTTTTTCAGTGCAAAGTGTCGGTATCCACCAAATCTTTTATAAATATACGCTATGCCGTGCATAACAGAAAGGCCGCCTTTCGGAGTGCGGAAGACGGCCTTTTGCAGGGTGAAAGATAACTTTTTGCAGCACGAAAGGCTGCCTTTTGCAATGTGCTGGGTGTCAGCGCGTTGCGTGGGCTCATGCCGCCTTGTAGAAAGGTATGGCCTGGCGGCGGTTTTGGCCCTTGCCGGCCTTGTAGGAGACGTGCAGCCAGCATGCCCCGTTGCTCATGGAGTGCTCAAAGAGCAGCTGGTCGAAGTCGAGGTTGGCGGTTATGTAGGCATACATCTTGCACCCCGTCTCCATGCCCGATATGTGTATGTCGGCAGCCTCGCCCCTCATGTGCTGCGAGGTGTCTGCCCCGCCCACTATGGCGTTGAGCCGCTCGGAGCGGAATCCGCTCGTTATGCGTATCACGCCGAATCGCCTGCGCAGCGGCTCCAGCACGTTCAGGCAGAGCTGCCTGAGGCGTTCGGTCTGTTCTCTGTCGGGCGTGTTGTCTATGCGGTGTCTTACTGCCGCGCCCGAGCGGCACATCTCCTCCAGCGTGAAGTGTTCCGATAGTCTTGTCTGTGTGTTCTTGTCCATTGTCTTGTGTTTTATGGTCTGTTAATGTTTTTCATGGTTACCTTGCCGTTGCGTTGTCTGTTCAGCGCATGCATCTTATCATGGCGTAGAGCGGGTTGCGCGAGTGCCTGCAGTACATCAGCCAGCAGTAGCGGCTGAAGAACGACTTCTGCTTCACGCCCTTCCTCTCCCTCGCGTTATACACCATGGCGTAGGGATTCTTCGGCATGGGCACGTGCAGCACGGTGCATGCCCTGCGCGCCATCTCGCTGAAGCTGTAGGGGCGGCCCAGCCTGTCAACGGGGCTTTCGGCCATGTATACGTCGTAGACCAGCTCCATCAGGTCGGTCTTGCTCTCCGTCCAGTACAGGTTTTCGGCCGGGTTGCGTGTCAGCAGCTGGCCCAGTTGCTGCGCCATTATGCGCCTTGCGCTTTCGCGCTGTTCCTTGCTCAGCATGTCGGCAAAGTCTTTCTGTCTCTCTTCGTTCAGGTTAATACTTACAATCATTTCTAAAATCAGTTTTAAAGGTCTGTTGTATTTGTGCCCTCTGCCCTGCCCCGCGGTAGCTTGCGTGGCGGCGCCGGGCCCGTGTTATCTCATGAAACAATCTCTCCTTGTCGGGCTAAGGTCCTGTTCCGGGGGCAAAATTATGCCGCTTTTGTGCAATATATGTTCGCAATGCGATATAAAAACATTAAAAAAAGTTTTATTTCCTGCCCCCTCTGCCCTGCCCTTCACGCCCGGCAGTCGTGCCCGTCTGTGCCGTGTGCGGGGGCAAATCCCGCTGAATTGTAGGGAAAATCCGATGCTGTTGTAGGGTAAACTGCTTGCACTTTAGCCCAAATTTCACTATCTTTGCTCTCAGAACATTTGTTTGATACTGCTGATTGTCTAACATTTTAAAAATTGACGGTTATGAAACGATTACTTACATCCTTCATCATAATGATGATAACCACGGTTACGTTGCAGGCAATGACATATACGCAGGCCCGTGAGGAGGCCCTGTTTCTGACAGACAAGATGGCATACGAACTGGGACTGTACGAGAGCCAGTATGACGCCGTGTATGAAATAAACCTCGACTATCTCATGGCGCTCAACTATCAGGACGACCTTTACTCTACGTGCTGGACGCGCCGCAACCTCGACCTGAGCTATGTGCTCACCGCGGCACAGTATAACCTGTATATGTCAAGGACATATTTCTACCGTCCGGTCTACTGGAGTTCGGGCTTCAGATACAGCATCTACACGCGCTACACCGACCGCTCTTACTATTATTACAGCCGCCCCAGCGTCTACACCACCTACCGCGGAGGCCACAGCTGGCGCAGCAACGGCGGCAAGAGCTGGTATAAGGGCCGCACATACAGCAGCGCTCACAAGCTGACGCCGGTAAGGACGGGCACCACAAACCACTCGGGCCACAGCGTGACGACAACCCCGAAGCCCTCTAAACCGACTAATCATGGCCACACGGTTACGGCTCCCAAGCCTTCTACGGGCACCGCGTCGCACGGCCGTCCCACTACTAACAAGAAGCCTACAACCTCAGCCGGCAAGCCCGCTACGGGCCGTCCGTCGAGAGGTACGGGCACATCGGGCAGCACAACTGTAAAGCCTTCAGGCTCGTTCAGCGGTTCGCGCCCCACTCGCACCACGTCGGCAAAGCCCTCGACAACGACGCAGAAAACCACTCCGACAAAGGGCTTCAGCGGAAAAAGATGACAACAAACTTATAAGAAATAGAAAATTGGGATTTGAAAACTGGGAATTGGAAGAGATTAAGAACAGCCGCTTAATTGTCTTTCAATTCTCAGTTTTCAGCTGTTTTTCCTTTTCTGTCAGTCAGAAATTGGAAAAAAATTAGTAAGTTTGCAGCTTGAAAATAACCCATAGTGCCTGACTTACAGACCAGAACAGGCAGGCTATCCACAACAGATCATGGCAAAGAAAGACAACGAACTAACCCCGATGATGAAGCAGTTTATGTCGCTGAAGGCAAAGCACCCCGACGCGCTGCTGCTGTTTCGTTGCGGAGACTTTTATGAGACATACCTTCAGGACGCCGTAGACGCCAGCAAGATACTGGGCATAACGCTCACCAGGCGCAACAACGGAGGCTCGAAAGACCCTACGGAGATGGCCGGATTTCCGCATCATGCGCTCGACACATATCTGCCAAAGCTCGTAAGGGCGGGCAGGAGAGTGGCCATATGCGACCAGCTGGAGGACCCCAAGCTCACCAAGAAGCTCGTTAAGCGAGGCATAACCGAACTGGTTACGCCCGGAGTGGCCATGACCGACAACGTGCTTAACTACAAGGAAAACAACTTTCTGGCAGCCGTCAACTTCGGCAAGACGGCCTGCGGAGTGGCGTTTCTCGACATATCTACCGGCGAATTCCTCACAGGCGAAGGTTCCTACGACTATGTAGAGAAGCTGCTCGTCAACTTCTCGCCTAAGGAAGTGCTCTTTGAGCGCGGCCGCAGGGCAGAGTTTGAGCGCTGGTTCGGCAACAAGTTCTTCACCTTCGAGCTCGACGACTGGGTTTTCACCGAGCAGTCGGCCAACCAGAAGCTGCTGAGCCACTTCGACGTAAAGTCGCTCAAGGGCTTCGGTGTGGAGCATCTCAGGAGTGGAGTGGTGGCGAGCGGAGCCATACTTCAGTATCTCGAGATGACGCAGCATACGCACATTGGCCACATAACGTCGCTCTCGCGCATTGAGGAAGAACGCTACGTAAGGCTCGACAAGTTCACCATACGCTCGCTGGAGCTGCTGCACCCCATGCAGGACGACGGCTCGTCGCTGCTCGACGTGATAGACCGCACCGTGTCGCCGATGGGCGCCCGCATGCTGAAGCGCTGGGTGGTGTTCCCCCTGAGAGATGCCCGCGTGATAGAAGACAGGCTCGACGTGGTTGAATATTTCTTCCGCCATCCCGAATTTAAAGACCTTCTCGACAGTCAGCTCCACCGCATTGGCGACCTGGAGCGCATCATATCAAAGGTTGCCGTGGGCCGTGTGTCGCCGCGCGAGGTGGTGCAGCTCAAGACAGCCCTGCAGGCCCTGGTGCCCGTAAGGCGTGCATGTCTCGAGGCAGACAACGCCGTGCTGCGCCGTATAGGCGACCAGATGGCGCTGTGCGAGGGCCTGCGCGACCGCATTGAGCGCGAGGTGAACGAAGATTCGCCGCAGCTCGTCAGCAAGGGCGGCGTGATAAAGAACGGCGTAAGCAGCGAGCTTGACGAACTGCGCAACATTGCCTACAGCGGCAAAGACTATCTGCTGAAGATACAGGAGCGCGAAACCGAGCTTACGGGCATATCGTCGCTGAAGATAGGCTACAACAACGTGTTCGGCTATTACCTCGAAGTGCGCAACATCTACAAGGACAAGGTGCCGGAGGAGTGGGTGAGAAAGCAGACTCTTGCCAACGCCGAGCGCTATATAACGCAGGAGCTGAAGGAATATGAGGAGAAGATTCTGGGCGCCGAAGACAAGATACTGCAGCTGGAGAGCAAGCTGTTCTCCGAGCTGGTGCTGTCGATGCAGGAGTATATCCCCGCCATACAGACCGACGCGTCGCTCATAGCCCGTATCGACTGTCTGCTGTCTTTCGCCAAGACTGCCGCCGAGCACGGCTACATCCGTCCTGCCATTGATGCCGACAACATTGTGCTCGACATACATCAGGGACGCCACCCGGTGATAGAGACGCAGCTGCCTGTAGGCGAGAGCTACGTGCCAAACGACATATATCTCGACGACAAGAAGCAGCAGATAATAATAATCACAGGTCCGAACATGGCCGGAAAGTCGGCTCTGCTGCGTCAGACGGCACTGATAGTGCTGCTGGCCCAGATAGGATGCTTCGTGCCGGCAGAGAGCGCGAGGATAGGTCTGGTGGACAAGATATTCACACGTGTGGGAGCGTCGGACAACATATCGCTGGGCGAGTCGACCTTCATGGTTGAGATGACCGAGGCAGCCAACATCCTCAACAACGTTACTCCGCGCTCGCTGGTGCTCTTCGACGAGCTTGGCCGAGGCACGTCCACATACGACGGAATAAGCATAGCGTGGGCCATTGTGGAGTATCTCCACGAGCATCCCAAGGCTCAGGCGCGCACGCTCTTTGCCACTCACTATCACGAACTCAACGAGATGGAGAAAAACTTTGCCCGCATAAAGAACTTCAACGTAAGCGTAAGAGAGTCGGGCGGCAAGGTTATCTTCCTGAGAAAGCTCGAGCCGGGCGGCTCTGAGCACTCGTTCGGTATACACGTGGCTCAGATAGCCGGCATGCCAAAGAGCATCGTGAAGAGGGCAGAGACCATACTGAAAGAGCTTGAGGCCGACAACGCCCAGGTGGGCGGAGTGGGCAAGCCGTCGGCAGAGAAGATAAACATGAGCCGGCAGGGCATGCAGCTCAGCTTCTTCCAGCTCGACGACCCCGTGCTGTGCCAGGTGCGCGACGAGATACTGGGGCTCGACATCAACAACCTGACGCCCGTGGAGGCGCTCAACAAACTGAACGACATAAAGCGCATAGTTACAGGCAAATAGGGCAGGGCAGGGCTGTCGCCGTGGCGCGGCGCGAGCTGTAGTGGCGGCAGAAAACTAGCCCCCAACAGGTCATCATACAGCACATGGTTTTATAACTTTTGTGCATTCAGGCTTTCATACCGAATCATAATAGCCGATTTGGGTTAAAGACAAGGCGCCGCATGGCAGCCCATCAGACATTTTAAGTCTATGACTGTCGGCATGAATGAATGTCGTAAGTCATCAACATATACGCACACTGATAATAAGTTCTGCGCCGTGATTTAAATCAGAATACAATACAAAGGAGAACATTTCTCCGTGGAGAATAAAGACAAAAGAAAGGATAGCATAATCAGAAAGGAGAACAGAATAGTTGCAGGGGATATCACAACATCCGTAAAAGACAAAATATGCCGGCAGCACGCTCAACATCCGGCATCCCAATACCCCTCAAGTCAAATCATAATTATCCATTCTCCATTCTCAATTCTCCATTAGAACAGATTTGTTTTCAAGTCAAAATATTATGCAGAAAAAGACAATATTTCTAACAAGGCGTTACATCCTTTTTATCATTTCGGTGTTTATCAACGCCTACGGCATTGCCTTCATCACAAAGGCTCTGCTGGGCACGTCGCCCATAACGAGCGTCAACTACGTGCTGAGTATGTTCACGCCCCTTACCATGGGCCAGTGGACCATCATCGTAAACCTTCTTTTCGTGGCCACAGAGCCGCTCATGATGAGCCGCTCACAACTGCGCGCCGACCTCCGCATGTATCTCATACAGATACCTGTTACGCTCTGTTTCGGCACGTTTATCGACATATCCATGTCGTCGCTGTCGTGGCTTCAGCCCGAGGCCTATCCCATGCAGCTGCTCAGCATGCTCGCCGGATGCGTCATTCTGGCGTGCGGCATAACGCTCGAGGTTAAGGCCGACGTGGCAATGGTGGCGGGCGAGTTCTTCGTCAGGGTGCTGGCAAGGCGCATAGGCGGCGACTTCGGCTACGTCAAACTGGGCTTCGACGTGGGCAACGTCATCCTTGCCTGCGTGTTCTCGATGCTCTTCATAGGCGGCATACACGGCGTGCGCGAGGGCACGGTGGCTGCGGCGCTGCTCGTGGGGCCGATAGTTCACTTCCTCACACCGTTCTGCCGTGTGCTCAACGGCGTGCTGGGCTACTCTGAGCAGACCGAAGGCAAGGCTGTCGCAGCGCCTGCCGACGTGGTGGTTACCATAGCCCGCGAGTTTGGCAGCGGCGGCCACATGCTGGGCGAGATGCTGGCGTCGAGACTCGGCGTAAGGCTCTACGACCGCGAATTTATAAAGATGGCGGCAAAGAGCAGCGGCATCAACGAAGACTACATAAGGCGCAACGAGCAGACCATACCGTCGTTCTGGCTGAAGTGCATACTGTCGCAGGGCTACGGCACGCAGGCGGGCAGGGGACTGTCTGACGACGACGTGCTCTTCCTGGCAGAGAGCAAGATAGTGCAGCAGCTGGCCGACAAGGAGCCGTGCGTAATCGTGGGGCGCTGCGCCGACTTTGTGCTGAAGGGACGTCCGGGCGTGGTGCGCGTGTTCTGCTATTGCGACCGTGACACGGCCATCGACCGATGCACGTCTGAATACGGCCTGGACAAGGTTAAGGCGGAGGCCGAGATAAAGAGGCTCAACAAGGCCCGCGGCACTCACTATGAATATTACACGGGTCAGCGCTGGGACGATCCGCGCAACTACGACCTGATGATAAACACAGGCTCGATGACGTTAGACCAGGCGTGCGACATCATCGTGCGCATGTATGCCAACGCCAAGGCAAGCATGAAGGCTGCCGTGGCCGGCCGAACTGAGGCCTGACGCTGCCGTGGCTTATACCCTATGGCGTGCCCTACGGCGGCATGGTATGCATCAGTCTGCCGCTGACGTGCATCGCCCTATATTGTATAACGCATTGAATTTCAATGTTTTATAAAAGGCTGTCTTTCGGCCTCTGATATGTGCCCTTTTGCCGTGCAGAATATATGCTTTTGCCGTGCGAAAGGGCACATATCGTTTTTTGGCGGTTCGTTGCAGGTGTTTTATTTCCGCAAAATATCCCCAAAACCTGCCGCCGGCATTAAGGGTGGGTTGATGCCATACAAGGCGTTGGCAGACACAAAATGCTGTTTTTTCGGGCAGGGCCTTTCGGTTTGTTGTTTTTTTCTTATTTTTGCACGGAGAAACAATCGGCTATTTTTACAAATAAAACAAGTGAACACATACATTTCTTGAACATTAAAAAAACTATTTATGAAGAAAATTATCCTTACATGTCTGGCGGCGGCGATGACCCTGGCAGGCAGCGCACAGGAGACGGCTACAATCGACGGAATAACTTATCTGCTCGACGGCGGAAAGGCGTCTGTTATGCAGCAGAAGGGACTTACGGGCGACATCGTGATACCTGAGACCGTGAGATACGGCGGAGATGACTATACGGTTACCACCGTGCAGAACAACGCCTTCAGCGGAAACGACATTACGGGAGTTGTGCTTCCCAACACTGTTACTGTGATGGGCTCGTCGTGCTTCTCGTCGTGTTCTAAGCTTGTATCGGCAGATTTGCCCGACAACATAACTTCGCTGGGTGGCAACAGCTTCTCTTTCTGCTACTCTCTTAAGTCGGTAGACCTGCCCGAAGCTCTCGTATCGCTCGGTGATATGTGCTTTGAGCGTTGCTACATGCTTGAGGCGATTGAGCTGCCGGCAGGAGTTACATCGCTGGGCAGCGCATGTTTCTCAGGCTGCGACAGGCTTAAGGCTATCAGTTTGCCCAAGGGCATCACGGAGCTTGGCTATCAGTGCTTCTACGCCTGCAAGAGCCTCACGTCGGTAACTCTGCCGGCAAGTCTGACCACTATGGGCGAGAGCTGTTTTCACAGCTGCTCGTCGCTTGGATCGGTGAAGTTTGAGGGGAGCCTGACGGAGCTGAAGAAGAGATGCTTCTATCATTGCACTTCGCTCGAGTCGATAGACATCCCGCAGGGTGTGAGGGAGCTTGGCGAGGAGTGTTTCTCGGGCTGCACTTCGCTCACGTCGGTCAGTCTGCCCGACGGCATCACCGACTTAAGGAGCAGTTGCTTCTCAGGCTGCACTGCTCTTCAGGCCATAACATTGCCCAACAGCATAGACAACATAGAGAGCAGATGCTTCGAGAGCTGCTCAGCCTTAGAGTCGATAGTCGTGCCGAGCGGCGTAACGAGGCTCTACGAAGAATGTTTCAGCTACTGCTCAAAGCTGGCTTCGGTAACCCTGCCGGAGAGTATCGAGAAGCTGTATGATGACTGCTTCAGCAACTGCACCTCGCTCAGCGGAATAGCTCTGCCTGCCGGACTGAAGAACATTGGCGCCGGATGCTTCCGCAATTGCAGCGGACTGACCTCGATACTGCTGCCAAGGAGCGTAGAGACGCTGGGCAGCGGCAGCTTCTCGGACTGCACTTATCTTGCCGACGTAACCTGCCAGTGGGACGACCCTGACGAGGTGAGCACGAGCAATTTCGTGTTCGGCGACATATATACAGAGTGCCGCCTGCACGTGCCGGTAGGCACCACGGCGCTCTATAAGGTCAAGGAGCCGTGGAGCGGGTTTAAGTTTATCATAGAGGAAGACGGACAGGTGGTTGACCCCGTTAGGTGCGCCACGCCGACAATAGCCTATGCCGACAACTCGCTGACGTTCGGATGCGCCACCGAAGGGGCGGAATATCATTACACGATAAGCGCGTCTGACGCCGTTGAAGGAGCCTACTCGGCCGACGGCAATGTGGCTCTCGGCGCGGCATACGACATAACCGTGTATGCATCGGCACACGGCTATCTTAACAGCGAGGAGGCTAAGGCCGTGCTGTGCTTCATCGACGCCACGCTGAACACTGCCGGAATAAACCTTGGCGAGCGCCGCGGCGTAGTGGTAAGCTCGCATGACGGCAGCATCACCGTAAGCGGACTTGCCGACGGCGAGCAGGTTGCGCTCTACAGCGTGGGCGGCATGATGCTCTCGGCAGGCAAGGCGTCGGCAGGCAGCATAACGCTCAGCGCAGGCCGCACGGACGGCGTCGTGCTGGTGAAGATAGCCGACCGCAGCATTAAGATCAGCGTGAACAGACAGTAAAGCCACGCCGGGCCGGACACGGCCGGGGCCCGGATTATTCATACTGCAATCGAGGTCAGGCGCATGTCAGGCGTCAGGCTTCGATTGTGTTGCATGTATGCAAGGGTGCCTGAGGCATCTGTCAGCGCATGGCAGGCGTCAGGCTTCGATTGTGTTGCATGTATGCAAGGGTGCCTGAGGCATCTGTCAGCGCATGGCAGGCAGCGGCACGTAGAGGATAAAGAGATAAAGCAAACATAAATTATACAGAAATGATACGTTACGTTGAGGAAAAAGACATTCAGGAGATAACCGCGCTCTACAACAGATACATCGTAGAGGGCGTTGAGACATTTGAGACCGAGACGCTCACCGAAGAGCAGATGGCCGAAAGGGTGGGGCACATATCGGCAAGCTGCCCTTATCTCGTGGCTGAAGAAGACGGCCGCGTGGCAGGAATATGCTACGCTCATCCGTGGAAGGAGCGCGCCGCCTACTGCAACACTTACGAGACGACGATATATCTCTCGCCCGACTTCACCCGCCGCGGCCTTGGCACCGCCCTGATGCACCGCCTGATAGACGAGTGCCGCCGGCGCGGATACAAGGTGCTGATAGCCTGCATAACGGGCTGCAACGAGGCGAGCATAGAGCTTCACCGCAAGCTGGGCTTCAGTCAGGCGTCGCATTTTCACGATGTAGGCTACAAGCTCGGGCGCTGGCTCGACGTGGTGGATTTTGAGTTGAAGCTTGATTAATCCTTGACTGTTTATATGCTCTATATGTCAGCATGGCATCATTGTTGCGCGCAAGCATCATGAAATCATGCTGACATTCTTTTATAACGCCATTTTAAGCCCGCGTAAGCCGTTTTCTCATTCGTAGCCTTACATCTTCACGCCGAACACAAGAAAGCGCGTCAGAACGGATTTTACGTCCGGCAGAAAATCCCTTTTGTTATGTTTCTTGGCTTGAACGTAATGGGCAATAAAAAAGAAATTAGGGGAAATTTTCCGAAAATTTCCCCTAATTTCCCTTGTTTTACTTTATATTTCCCTATTTCGGCCGTTAAGCCGCAGGATATTGGTCTATTTCTCAATGCCCAGTTTCTGCATCCATTTTCCGCCCTTCATGCAGAGTATGCCTATGATTACGAACGGTATGCTGAGCAGCTGTCCCATGTTGAGCAGCATTGAAGCCTCGAAGTCTTTCTGTATGTCCTTTGTGAACTCGATGAAGAATCGTGCCGTGAAGATGAGCGTTATGCAGAGTCCGAAGAAGAATCCTGTGCCCACTCGCTGCGGTTTTTTGCGGTAGAAATACCATCCTACGAAGAAGAAAATGGCGTAGGCTATGGCCTCGTAGAGCTGTCCCGGATGGCGCGGAGTCATGTCAACGCGCTCGAAGATGAATGCCCAGGGCACGTCGGTTGCCTTGCCTATGATTTCAGAGTTCATGAGGTTGCCCAGTCGGATAAAGCATGCCGTTACGGGAGTTGCTATCGCCACGTTGTCGAGCACTCGCCAGATATTAATCTTTGTTCGGCGGACATAGAACCAGAGGGCGATGATTAGTCCGATGGTTCCGCCGTGGCTTGCCAGTCCCTTATATCCTATGAACTTCCACGAACCGTCCTCCATGAAGTGTATAGGTAAGATCATCTCCACTATATGCTTGCCGCTCGACAGGAAATAGTCAGGATCATATAACAGACAGTGACCCAATCTCATGCCTACTAGTATACCCACGAAACAGTAGATGAACAGCGGGTCGAACAGCTCCGGCTTTATTTTCTGTTCCTTGTATAGCCTCTTCACAATGAAATACGCTGACGCGAGTCCTAAGAGCCAGCACAATGAGTACCAAAATACAGATATTGGTCCTATGTTAAAGGCCACCAGGTCAGGATTCCATAGTATATAGAGTAGGTTGTTCATCTTGTAGGTAATAATGTCAATGCTTATTCTTTATTGGCTTATTCACCCTTATTCGCTCTTCTTGTCTTTGCTTATTTGTTTTTCAGTTCCGAGTCGTTCCATTAACTTTCGGTTGAATATGCAAAGTAAGCCGACTATAACAAACGGTATGCTGAGCAGCTGTCCCATGTTGAGCAGCATTGATGCCTCAAATTCTTCCTGTATGTCCTTTGTGAACTCGATGAAGAATCGTGCCGTGAAGATGAGCGTTATGCAGAGTCCGAAGAAGAATCCCGTGCCCACGCGTTGCGGCTTTTTGCGGTAGAAATACCAGCCTATGACGAAGAATATGGCGTAGGCTATAGCCTCGTAGAGCTGTCCCGGATGGCGCGGAATCATGTCGACGCGCTCGAAGATGAACGCCCAAGGCACGTCGGTTGCCTTGCCTATGATTTCAGAGTTCATGAGGTTGCCCAGTCGGATAAAGCATGCCGTTACCGGCGTTGCTATCGCCACGTTGTCGAGCACGCGCCAGATGTTGACCTTTGTGCGGCGGACGTAAAGCCATAGGGCGATGATAAGTCCGATGGTGCCGCCGTGGCTTGCCAGTCCTTCATATCCGGTGAACTTCCACGAACCATCGGCCATGAAGTGTATTGGCAGTATCATCTCCACTATATGCTTGCCGCTCGACAGGAAATAGTCGGGCTCATAGAACAGGCAGTGGCCCAGACGGGCGCCTATCAGTATGCCCACGAAGCAGTAGATGAACAGCGGGTCGAACAGCTCCGGCTTTATCTTCTGCTCCTTGTAGAGCCTCTTCACGATGAAATATGCCGACGCAAGGCCCAGGAGCCAGCACAGCGAATACCAGCGTATGGACATCGGCCCGAGATGAAATGCCACCAGGTTGGGGTTCCACAGGATGTATAGTAATTCGGAAATCATGATAGGTAATATTTATGTAGTTAGAGTAGTTAAAGGAGTTATCGCAGGCTTGGGCCTGCCGGTAGTTAAAGTCATTAGCCTTGCCTGTTGAGCAGAGCCTATGCAGTTAACGTTTTTATGGTGCGCAGGTTTAAAGGCATTTGACTTTAACTCCTGAGCGACCATAGGGAGCGGTAACTACTTTGACTCCTTTAACTACTCTTTCAAGCCTCTTTTGCTCTTAAAATTTATACATTAAACCTGAAGTGCATGATGTCGCCGTCCTGCACAACATAGTCTTTGCCCTCGATGCCCAGCTTGCCGGCTTCGCGCACTGCAGCCTCAGAGCCGTATTTGATGTAGTCGTCATACTTTATCACCTCGGCGCGGATAAAGCCCTTCTCGAAGTCGGTGTGGATTACGCCGGCACACTGAGGAGCCTTCCAGCCTTTGTGATATGTCCATGCCTTGACCTCCATCTCGCCTGCGGTGATGAATGTCTCGAGGTTAAGCAGGGCGTAGGCTTTCTTTATCAGACGGTTTACGCCGCTCTCTTCAAGGCCCAGCTCGTCGAGGAACATCTGCTTGTCTTCGTATGTCTCAAGGCTTGCTATGTCTTCCTCTGTCTTGCCTGCTATTACGAGCACCTCGGCGCCTTCGGCCTTTGCCACCTCCTCAACGCGGCGGCTGTAGTCGTTGCCGGTCTTGGCAGATGCCTCGTCGACGTTGCAAACATACAGCACGGGCTTAGCCGTCAGCAGGAACAGGTTGCGTGCTGCGTCCTGCTCTTCCTTGCTGTCAAACTCAACCACGCGTGCGTTCTTGCCCTGTTCGAGCACTTCTTTGTATGCCTCGAGCACCCCTACTTCTATTTTTGCCTCCTTGTTTCCGGCGGCTGCCACCTTCTGCTGCCTGCTCAGGCGTCCCTCGATGGTCTCGAGGTCCTTCAGCTGCAGCTCGGTGTCGATGATTTCCTTGTCGCGTATAGGGTCTATGCTGCCGTCAACGTGAGTGATGTTGTCGTCGTCAAAGCAGCGCAGCACGTGTATGATGGCGTCGGTTTCGCGTATGTTTCCGAGGAACTTGTTGCCCAGACCTTCGCCCTTGCTGGCACCCTTTACGAGTCCGGCAATGTCCACAATCTCGCAGGTTGCGGGCACGATGCGTCCCGGATGTACTATCTCGGCGAGCTTTGTCAGGCGTTCGTCGGGCACGGTTATCACGCCGACGTTAGGTTCGATGGTGCAAAAAGGAAAGTTGGCTGCCTGTGCCTTCGCGCTCGACAGGCAGTTGAAAATCGTAGACTTGCCCACATTAGGCAGTCCTACTATACCACATTTTAATGACATGTCTTATAAACGTTTATATTCCGGGCGCAAAGTTATAACAAAAAAGTGATATAACTGTCATTGTGGCGGCATAATTAATGTTATGATTTGTTGCGTGGCTGTCTGCCTCCGGTTTAATGTCGCCGCCGTTCTGGCTGCATTATCTCAGTCATGGCCCGCCGCACAGGCTGAAAAAGCATACGCCGTACGGCGCAATGTCATACGTCGTTAAGGCCTTGTTCAGGCGGCAGGATAGGGCTTAATTTACGGCAAAAAGACAAAAATAGCGGATAAAGTGGCCACGTTTTGATTAATAATTCGTACCTTTGAGACCGGCCTTGTCTGATATTATGTTTTGAGTATAGCGGCTCTCTATGCATACAAGTCTTACGCCACGGCCTGCCGTCATGCAGCGTGATGCTGGCATGGGCGGTATTTCTGTTTGATGTTTTGCCGCTGAAATTAATTTTATCTGTTATGCGCTTGATGTATACCCAATACGGCAGACCAGCCTTATGTCTGCCTTTCCTTTTCGCCTGTGTCATAGAATGTTGCGCTGCGGCATGCCGCTTTTTGTGCCGCGGTGTGCGCTGCGTGGCTCTACGCGCCGCAGTGGCAGCATTGCTGTTGTCGTGTGTGTGTTCTGCGGTGGCAGGCCGGGCAGAAAAGAATGCGCTGAAGGAGCGGTGGACGGCATATCTGAAGGAGTATGTGCAGCACACGCCCGGCAGGAAGTTTTATCTGAACGAGATCAACAAGATTAACCGCAGCAACGCCGACTCGCTGAAGCCTGCGCAGCTGGCAGCGAGCTATTATCCCATGTGCAAGATGTTCACCGAGAAGGGCGACTTCCTGTCTGAGGTGCTCTTTGCCAGGATGGTGTTCAACGAACTGAAGAAGACAGCCGCTACGAAGACCGACTTCCTGATAATGGCAAAGTATGCCAACTCGGCCGGAATAGGCTATGCGATGCTCGGATTTCATGAGGAAGGCCGCAAGATGTTCGACCGTGGTTCTGCTATAGCCCGAAAGTATGGACTCAACGATGTGCTGGTGCAGATTTATACTAATCAGGCGCAGCTCTACTATGACACGCATGACTATGCCAAGGCTCTGAGGATGCTGATAAGTCTGAAGAGCCTGGCAGGGGCAAGCAGCATATTGTATAACAACATGGCGCTGGTCTACTGCGGACAGAAGGACATGCCCAAGGCCATTGCCTGCCTCGATAGTGCGCTGCAGTGTGCCGCCGGCAACAGGGATGTGCTGTCGCGCGTTTATATCAACAAGGGCGGACTGCTCACCGAGATGGGCAAATATAAAGAGGCTGAGAAGGCTCTTGTGATGGCAGAGAAGACGCTTCCGGGCGAAAAGTTTACGGTGTCAGAGCTGATGATAAGGCTCAACTTCGTGCAGCTTTACATAGCCATGGGACAGAAGCATAAGGCTCTCAGCGAGATTGGGTATATCGAGGAGAAGGTGATACCGAAGCAGTCGGACGCCATAAAGGGCAAGTATCTCAAGGAGATAGCCACTCTCTACATGAAGCTCAACTATTACGAAAGGGCGTCGAGATGCCTGCAGGAGAGCATGAAACTCAACGACTCGCTCAACTTTGACAACCAGAAGAGGCAGCTCTTCCAGATGATGACATGGTATGACATAGCACAGCTGCGCAACGACAACATGGAGCTGAAGATGAAGTATGATTTTGCCAACATCAAGCTGCGCAACCGCACGATAATATCTGTGGCCACCATACTCGTGGCCGTGCTGCTGTCGGTGCTCGTGGTTGTCAGCATAAAGAAGCGCAAGAACGAGCAGAGACAGAGCGCTATAATACTCGAGCAGGAAAAGAAGCTGAGGATGCTCGAGCAGAAAGAGCACGAATGGGAGAAAAAGAGAATGGAGAGCGAAATAGGAAAGAAGAGCCGCGAGCTGACAACATTCTCGATAGACCTTTCGTCGATAGACAATCTGCACAAGAACATCTGCGAGGAGCTGGCCGAGCTGAGCAAGGACATAGCCGAGGAAGACACGCGCAAGCGCGTCAACGGCATATCGCTGAAGCTGCGCCAGCAGACCGCCAATAGGCTCAACGAGGGCTTCAAGACATACTTCAACGAGGTGTCGCCGCTCTTCGACGCCAAGCTCAAGGAGGCTCACCCTAACCTTACGCAGAACGACTGCCGCCTGTGTGCCTACATATACATGGGACTGACCTCGAAGGAGATATCGCAGATAACGTTCCGCGAGGTTGAGTCGGTAGAGAAGAGCCGCAACAGGCTCCGTAAGAAGATAAGCCTCGGCAGCGACGTGTCGATACGCGGATATCTGCAGTCGATAATTGACGACGGGCAGGACAGCGCGTCATGATATATATGGGCAATAGGTTGCCTGATATATATTTATCCTTATTCTTTACCCAACCCCGGCATCATCATATCAACAGTCGCCACGCGTCACTACGATGCGCATGCTGCCGGCTGCCGGTGTCTTTATGTGTGACTGTAGGTATGGCAGAAGTGTCCGGCAAATATATTCCCGGTGTGGCGTATGGGGTTAAACATTCAGGGGTAAATGCCTTGCCGGGATAGCTGCCTGCAGGCTGTGCATCTTTGTGGCGGTGACGGCTGTTAAGATAATATTTTTTATGCTATGAAGCCGTGTCATAAAAAGACGGGGCGCCGGCCTTGATGTTTCACAACAGTTATGTCATGCCGGCGCCCCATTCAATATGCCGTGCCCATACGTGATTCAGATTAAGCACGGCATGCTAATCAGTGAGTGATGTGCATTTTTCTTACTGTCTTATTTTTTCGGTTATCAACAAATTTGTAGCCGCTGATAGAGTTATTAGTTCGGTCAGCGATATTCATTTGTCCGTATTTTCAGATGTGTATGTGCATCTATATTTGGCTGAAATGTAGAATTTTCTGTATTATAATGCTTATGATTTATGTTTTAAATATAGGGGCTAATATGTTTATTTTTCCTTTTATGTCTTATATTTCTGCTTATTGATTTTTATTACAGCTCTTTATTATATGTCAAGACTGTTTTTATAATTTGCCGGCACATGACAGGATGTGCCGGCTTTTAGAAAAACGTTACTTTTATTTTACCACAATTTTGCGGCCGTTGATAATATATATACCTCTTTTCAGATTGTTTCTTACCTCGTTGTATTCGCCTTCAGCCACGATGCGTCCCTGCAGGTCGTATGCCTTCACGTGGCTGTTGCCGCTTTGCTCAATGTCTGTTATGCCTGTAGGCGTCTCGTCGAGCTTGATAATCCAGCTGGTGTAGTTTCCGGGTGCTCCATAGAATCCTGATATCACGCGTCCGTCGCCGCTGCTGATAGCAGTTCCTGTCTCTCTGTCCGACAGCCACTCGGCTGCTTCTGTTTCGCCCTTCGATACAAGCCATTCTGGTAATGTTATGCGTTCTGTGCTGCCGGCAGGATAGACATAAGCTGTGCTTGTATTTGAAACAAACAGGTCTCCGTTGTTAGTTACCGTATGGGAGTAAAGTTTATCTTCAAAGTCATGTTTTGACAGACTTTCATCTATTGTGAACAGCGCAGCGTCTCCTATAGAATAATTTTTTTCACAAGTAGTGGAATAATATTTTCCATTGGGCGACATCCATACAGCATTCTGTCCATAGAACAGATGGTTTACATTCTTGGCATAGAAGTCTCTGAAGGTATCAAGCATCTTTTGCATCTCGTCAGCTTCTTTTACATAAGCCTCCCATGCTTCGTTGAAGAGTTCGTTAGCTTCTTCTGAAGCATAGTTCTTTTTGTCTGGCCAGTATTTCGGGAAGGTAGATATCTCTCCACAATGGTATCTCCATACAGAATCAGCGTATGCTGTTGAGTCATTTTTGTAAGCTTCAATCTGTTCTGGTGTCATATATTCGTATAAGTCCGGCACAACTGGTTCATGTGTAGGGTAGTCAGGAAATTCAAGTCCGGGTTCGCACACTTCCTTGTCGTAAACTTCATAGGTCCACGTACCGTCTTGTGTCTTGCGGTATACAAGTGGCAGACAGTTGTTCTGCTGTGTCATCATCTGTGCGGCAATGATATTGCCGTCTTCAGATATGCATTGCGGCAGAATGTATTTCGGTACACATCCAGAGAAGTCTTTTTCGGGATATGGCAGTTCTTCATATTGTCCGTAAGTGCCTTCATTTGTCATTGACCATATTACGGGTTTTACTAATATCTGACCGATGCTTAGTCCTGTTCCTATGTATCCAATGATGATATTGCGTGACGGTGTTATTCCGTTAGCCATTGAATACTTGTTGTAGTCTTCTTCTCTTATTCCGAGATTGGTCCATTCTTTTTTATCAATGTCTAGTATCGCAGGTCTTCCGTCTACGGCTCCGACTAGGAATCCGCTGTTTGTTACACAGTTGCCTATACCTAGGTCATAGGCTGTCATAGGGTCGTCGTAGTCTTGAAATTCATCCGTCTCAGTGTTATAAATTCCTATATAGCCTGTGTCGAAAGCCAACAGCCATTTTCCGTTTTCGCTCATGGTGTGGAAGCGCTTTCCGGGTATTTCCTTCATTGTCTGGGCTGACATTAAACTCGTACTCAGCAGTGTCATTACAAGTAACAATAATTTTTTCATAATCGTTCTTTTTTAAGGTTCTTGTTAGGGTTACTTTTAGTATGATAATCCCATATCCGGATTATGGGAATTTCATGCAATTTATTTTATGTGTCATCATGTTTTTTGCTGACGCAATCATGATTTACACCGCAAAATTATTAAAATCATGTCTTAAAGTCAAGCTTTTCTACCCTGACAAAACCCTGACAACCTTCAAATTTACCTTATTTTAGGCTGTTTTTATGCCTAAATGTGGCTTTTTAGCAGAAAAATATGTGTTTTTATAATTTTTGAGTATCGTTGCCGCTATGTTGCTTCGAAATGTATTTTCTGCCTTGTTTAGGGCGCGATATTTTGGCTGCGCCGGTGCCGTGCCGTTCTTTTCCTGATATATGGCGTGTTATGGGCGCCTCCCGTCGCTGCTGAAGGCCGTCTGCGTGCTGCGGCAAGTATTCTGATTTAATGCCTGCCTTATGCAGACAGACGGCTCTGCTGACGCTATTATATGACAAAGCCCCTATGCGCCGCGTTGTGCGCATAGGGGCTTTGCTTTGTTATGGCGGCAGCTGCCTGAGGCTTTTGTCCCGTCAGCTGCCTGATGTGCTTTTGAAGAAAATTACTTCACGATAACTTTTATTGTTCTGCCGTCAGACATCTTTACGATGTTCAGACCCTTCACAGGCTTGCTTATCTTGCGGCCGTCTACTGTGTAGCGCTCAACCTCTACGCCAGTGCCCTTGTCTGTTATCGGGGCTTCGATGCCGGCTGTGATGCTTTCGCCAAGCTTACATGTCTCGGCGTTGTTGATCCATACGTCGTCCATGGCTGAATTATCTGTTACCGGACGGTTGATGAATGCCACTACGTGCATGTTCTCGGGCTTCCATGAGCTGTCGAGAGTGATAGTGTACTTGTTGCTGTATGTGTTGCCGTCCCAGTTGATGGCGCTGCCGAATGCATCTGACAGGGCCTTGCGCATAACGTTGTCGTGTATTTCGTCTCTGCTGCCGCCTGTCTGGGCTGCCTGTATGCCGTCTTCTGTGAGGAACACTGACAGAGCTGCGTCTTCGCCTACGTAGTCTTTAAACTCGCTGACGCCACTACCGTAAACCTCAACGCTCAGTTCTCTTGTGCTTTCGTTGTATTCAGTCTTGATGTTGATGTTTGCGAATGCCGGCACGCTGTTAGAGTTTTCAACCACCTGATTGAGCATCTCGGCAGCCAGGTCTACATACTGTGAGTTGTATCCGAGTCCGAGAGTCAGTGTCTGATCAGCGTTCAGCTCCATGCTGGGCTCATAGTATCTGTTGAACATTCCTGACGGGTTGCCGCTCATGTTGAACATGTCTGATATGGCTAGTGCATCGTCGCAGATCATCGGGTCGCCGGCTGCCGGTATCTTGTTGTGGTGTGCCACGATGATGATGTCGCCGCGCATGTCTGAAAGCTTCTGGAGAACGGGGTCTGCCAGCGGGCAGTATGTACATTTTGTTGAAGTGAACTGCTCAACGAGGTTCTTCTGTCTCAGCATGCTTTCGGCATATACGCTGACGTCCATGCCGGCAATGTCGTCCTCGGTGTACTCTGTAGGAGCCTGTCCGTTTATCTTTGTCACCTTAACGGCCAGTGTGTGCTTGCCTGATGCAGCGTCTGCAGGTATTGTGGCGTTGCCGTTCACGGTCTGCGGGCTGTTTGTCAGAGCAATGGGTGTTTCGGCTGTAGCTATCACGTTGTTGTCAAGCATCACGTCGATGGTGTATGCAGACGGGATGTTGTTTCCGTTGTTCTTTATTTTGTAGCTGTAGGCTATGTTCTGTCCTGCCTGCACGAATTTTGTTGATGTGAATGAGCTTATGGTGATGTCTTCGTCGGGGAAGTTTCCACCCTTAACAACGGCCTGTATGCAGAAGTTGCCGTACTGTGTGCCGAAGTTGTACCATCCTTCGCCGCCCTCTCCGAGGTTTCCGTACATGAGGCAGCCGCCGTCAACAGCTCCGCCCGGGTTTACGTCCTGGTCTACTACCAGCGGATATTTTCCAGGCACTGATGTGAAGTCGTAGCAGATGAGGTAGTCCACACCGTCTTCTACGGCTACAGGTGTCGTGAGCGTAACGTCGTTCCATCCCTTCTGGGTGCTGGCTACGGCCTCTTCCGACATGAGTGTCATCTCACCGCTTTCGAGCGCAACCTTGAAGATGCTTACTTTAGATGCTCCGATGAGCTCGCCGAGGGCGAAGCGCACTTTGGTTATCTGTCCGCCAACGAAGTGGCCTATCTGTGCCTTGCTGAATTCTACGCCGGCCTTAAACTGGCCGCTGCCGTTCAGTCCGAGGGCATTCTCGCCCATTTCGTCTGAGTCGTAGAAGCCCATTATTCTCTCGTCTGCGTCCATCGCTATGCGGTTGGGACCCATTGCCGGAGCCATGTGCTTGTTAATTACGGCTGTGCGTTGTTTTGTTACTGTGATGCTTCCGTCTGGTGTGAGCATCTGTGCGTTGACTGTCGTGAGCGACAGCAGCAGTGCAATCAGTGTAAAAAATGTTTTTCTCATAACGTGATGATTATGGTTAATGATTTTGATAATTTGCCGTTTCAGACTTCCAAAGATAGCATTCTTTATTGATTTATGGTGCATAAAATAGGGGATAAAAAGGTGGACAATGATGTTAAATAATGTTTATCCCTTGATAATCAGATGTTTACAGACATGCACCGCAGCTATGATTTTGCCGCGGCGCATGCTCTTCTACTCTCATTTTACTACAACCTTTCGGCCGTTGATAATATATATACCCCTTTTCAGATTGTTTCTTACCTCGTTGTATTCGCCTTCAGCCGCGATGCGTCCCTGCAGGTCGTATGCCTTAACGTGGCTGTTGCCGCTTTGCTCAATGTCTGTTATGCCCGTAGGCGTCTCGTCGAGCTTGATAATCCAGCTGCGGTAGTCGTTTCTCGATGTGCCAGAAAATCCTGATATAACGCGCCCGTTGCTGCTGCATATTGCCACGCGTGTGTCAACGGTGCCAAGCCAGTCGGCAGCTTCGTTCTCGCCTTTAGACCTTAGCCAGTCTGCCAGGCTGATGCATTCAGAGCTGCCTGCTGGATAGACAAACGGACTTTTCTTGTCTGACACGAAGAGGTCGCCGTCGTTGGTTACAGTGTAAGCCCAGTTGCCGTCTTCAAAGTCGTGCTGCTCGAATCCGTTGTCAACGGTGAACAGGGCGGCATCGCCCGATTTGTAGTTTTTGCTGCATGTCGTTGAATAATATTTTCCGTTGGCTGAGAGGTTTACTTGGTTTTGTGCGTAGAAATTAGGCGTAACGTGTTCATAATAGAAGGTCCTGAACACCTTAAGCTGGTCGGAGAAGGCATAGCTGTCTTCCATATATTTGTCCCACGCCTCTTTGAACAGATTGTTCTCCTCGTCAGATGCATAATAGCTCTTTTCGGGCTTATATTCAGGCTCCTTGTCTATTTCATGGTTGTTATACTGGCGCAGCGAGTCGGCGTATGCCGTTGAGTCTTCTTTGTATGCCGCAATCTCTTCTTCTGTCATAAACTCATAGAGGTCGGGGGCAATGGGCTCTACTGGAAACTCGGGGAACTCGAGTCCGGGCTCGCACAGGCCTTCGTCGTACACCTCGTAGGTCCATGTTCCGTCCTGAGCCTTGTGGTATACCAACGGCAGGCACTCGTTGTCCTGGCGCATCAGCTGTCCGGCTATCACGGTGCCGTCTTCAGATATGCAGTTTACGAGGATATACATCGGCGTAACCCCTGAGAAGTCTTTTTCGGGGTAGGGCAGCTCTTCATACTCGCCATAGGTGCCGTCGTCTTTGAGGGTCCATAGCACTGGTTTATACTGAAGCATTCCGTATGACACATTTTTCAGGCCTACCGTTCCCACAATATATTTGCGTGAGGGCGTTATGGCGTTGGCCAGCGAGTATTGCAGGTCGCCTTCCTTCAGTCCCAGCGGCGTCCATTTCTTGTTTTCTATGTCTAATATTGAAGGCATTCCGCCAACAGCTCCTACCAGGAATCCGTCGTTGGTGACCATATTGCCCATTCCGGCCTGATAGTCTGTTACGGCATCAGTGTATTCGTCGTATTCATCTGTTTCTGTATTGTATATTCCTATATAGGCCTGGTCTATGGTTATCATGTATTTACCGTTTTCGCTCATTGATTCAAAGGCCCTTTGTATAGGTATTTCCTTCATTGTCTGGGCAGACATGAAATTCGCACTCAGCAGTGTCACTACAAGTAATAGTAATTTTTTCATAATCGTTGTTTTTTAAGGTTCATGTTGAGTTACTTTCATTATGCTTATCCCATATCCGGATTATGGTAAGTTTTGTAAAGGCACGCTTTATTGTGTTTTCACTTCGGTTTTGTTAAGAAACAGATGTGGTTCACATCGCAAATTTATCTTAATCATGCATCGCCGCCAAACTTTTTTACCCGGACAAAGCCCTGACAACCCCTTATTTTCCTTGATTTATGCCTGTTTTTATGTCTAAAATCATGTTTTTAGCCTGAATCATGCATGATGTGGGTGATAAAATTCATATTGTCGTGCTGATGTTTGAGCTGGCAGCGCCAGCTGTTACGCGTGCGCTTTTTGCCGGTTGCTGCCGGCATGGAAAAGCTGCGCGACGGATTAATGTCAAAAATCTGTAAGCAAAACGCCCTGCTTTGCTTAACGTGCAGTCTCGGTATGCCGTCGTGCGACATAAACCGTAAGCAAAACCTTGCCTGCTGCTTTCAGACTGTTAACCTATCGTTTTCGAGTCGTAAACGGGCCACTTTTGCATCGAAAGTGGACCGTTTTTTATCGGCAAACAGCAGGTTAATAGTTTGAATTAAGAAGGAATGTGTTGAGTAGCAAAGATAAAATATTAGTCTTGTTGTTCTCATTCAACCAACGATATAAATCTACAATGCAAATGTGCCGGCGGATCTGCGCTCCGCCGGAAATAAGTATCAGGATTTTCAATCCGCTATCTTCCTTTTTCTATTCAACGATAGCATGATGCAGATTGATGTGTAGAAAACAAATCTGAATGTATTTCGGATCTCGGTGCAGGCTGATTATGGAAAAAAATCGGAATGCTTTTCGGATCACAAATTAGCTGCGCTGACCTTCGGTTCTTATATTCTGTGCTGTCGAATTTTTCGCTTTGCTCAACAACTCGTGCATATCCGACAGAACAATAGCCTTGTAGTTTCCGTCCAACTTGTTGGTGCTGACTCAGCCATCCAATGTCTACACCTTTAGCAACCAACGATATAAATCTACAATGCAAATGTACCGGCGGATCTGCGCTCCGCCGGAAATAAGTATCAGGATTTTTCAATCCGCTATCTTCCTTTTTCTATTCAACGATAGCATGATGCAGATTGATGTGTAGAAAACAAATCTGAATGTATTTCGGATCTCGGTGCAGGCTGATTATGGAAAAAAATCGGAATGCTTTTCGGATCACAGATTAGCTGCGCTGACCTTCGGTTCTTATATTCTATGCTGTCGAATTTTTCGCTTTGCTCAACAACTCGTGCATATCCGACAGAACAATAGCCTTGTAGTTTCCGT
>ERZ791623.196-NODE-196-length-42476-cov-5.167983_pt1 | contig 42476 bp, 55 predicted proteins | sample MGYA00510268_ERZ791623 | MGnify/ENA primary metagenome ERZ791623 (study PRJEB30046, sample SAMN00715216) | human gut metagenome | study: EMG produced TPA metagenomics assembly of the A metagenome-wide association study of gut microbiota in type 2...
CGCTCTTCCGATGGAATATGAAAACGGCGCTGTCTGGGTCATGAGCAAAAAGACCTTCATGGAATTTGTCGGCATGGTGGACACGAACGGCCAGCCGATTGCCCGCGTCAATTACGGCATCGGTGGCACTCCGGAACGGACCTTGCTGGGCCGCCGCGTCGTGCTCACCAACTATTTGCCGGCCTATGCAACGACCTTGAAGACAACGGACGTATTCGCCTTACTGTATGACTTCAGTGATTACACGCTCAACACCAACTTCGAAGTCGGCATGAAAGTCTACGAAGACAACGATACCGACGACATTGTCCGCAAATCTATCATGGTTTGTGATGGTAAGCCGATTCTGAGCGCATCCCTTGTCAAACTGACCGGGTCTGCGACTGCGTAAGCGTTGGGAGATGATACGAGATGGAATTGGAAGACCTGAAAGAGTATCTGCGTATTGATGCGGATATCACCGAGGACGACGTATTGATTACTTCGTTAGGGGAAGCCGCCATATCGTACCTCGAACAGACGACGGGGAAAGCCTACAACGATGAAAGCGCCTTGATGCGGATGGCTGTTTGTCAGCTGATTTTGCTGTGGTACGAAAACCGTACGCCCTTTACGACCAAGACCAACGTCAACGACCTGCCAAACAGCCTAAACGCTATCATCAAGCATATCGCCCTGGCGCAGGCGTACCCGAGCAAGGAGGATGCGGCGACATGATAAACATGGACGAAATCGGCCTGCTCAATCGCCGTATCCGCCTCTTACAGTACGTAGAAACGGAAGACGAATACGGATTGACGCACCAGACCTTGAAAGACGCCATAGGGCATCCTATATGGGCCAGGATAGAACCGGCACGGGGAAAGACGTACTATGAACAGATGCGCGACAAGGTCGAATTGATTACGAAAATAACCATCCGCTATAGACCAGGCATTGATGAAAACATGCTGGTCCAGTACGGAAAGAAAACGTACAAGATAACCTCTGTCGTGGATCCATATGAAGCTCATATCAAACTTGAACTCATGTGCAACCTCAAGAAAGCAGGTGAATCCGGTGACGATTGACGAATTTAACGCCAAATTAGACCAGTTTGCCAAGGAATACCCGGCCGACGCCAGCGATGCCCTGCAAAAAGGGGCGCGCAAAATGGTGCGGGAACTGAAAGCAGCCACGCCGATTGGGCGGACGAATCATAGGAAAAAACTGGCGAAAAGCTGGAAAATCAAGATGAAAGACCGCTATGGGCGGGCACCGGAAGCGGATATAAGGAACGCCGCCCCGCACTACCACCTGGTAGAAAGAGGCGTACAGAATCCGAAAGACCCGCATGGGCAGCCAAAGCCAGAATGGAAAGCATCCCTGAACAAGCATGTCGGATTTACCGAAAAGGCCGTACAAAGCAACTGGCCCAAGGTAAAAGAAAGCATGTCCAAGACGTTCTATAAAAAGGTGCGTGATCATTTTGGCTGAGATTGTCCGCCAGGCCGACGTACTGAAACATGTCATCGCCATGCTGACGGCTGAATTTAAATGCAAGGTTTATGCCGACGAAGTCCGCGAAGACTTCCGCAAGCCTTGCTTTTTTATTGCCGCCACATCGGTCATGACGCCGAAGACGATGAGCTGGATGCAGAAAGAATTGACCGTACGCCTGGTGTATTACCCCAAAGACGCAGAAAAGAACGAAATCACCTACATGGACGTAGTGGACCGGGTACAGATGCTTTTCCCTGTCGGCATACAGACCAGTGACCGCTTCCTAAAAATCGAGTCCATCGAAGACGACCGCGTCGGCGAAGAAGACGACATCCTGGCTATGACTATCGTCATCCCGTACCTCGAACGGACCAACATCAGCCAGGGCAGCGGTGACATGATGGAAGAGGTCAACATGAACGTCATCGACAGCAAAGAAAATAAGTTTCCGGACACCATCACTAAAGAAGAAACAGGAGGATAAGCAATGGCAAAATTAGGTATGCCCTCGATTAACATCTCGTTCATCGAAGCGGGCATCGAAGCGATTAACAGAAGCCAGCGCGGCATTGTAGCCCTGCTGCTGGAAGAACCGCAAGCAACGATCACCAACCTGCTGAAGGACCACGAAGTCACGAGCGGGGAAACGACAACGACGGTCAAGGCCATCAAGAACCCATTTACCGTCTATACGACAGACGATATCCCAAGCGAATTGACCGAAGAAAATAAAGACTACATCACAAAGACACTCATCGGCTATGTCAAAGCACCGTACCGGGTCAAAGTCTATCTCATGGCCCAGGATGAAACGGCCGACTCTAAAGAGGACAAGTTTGCCAACGCCCTGAAAGGACTGGCTACGGACCGCTGGGACTACCTGGCTATTCCGACCATTACGACGGCCCAGTGCGAAAGCGTCGCCACCTGGATGAAGACCAACCGCGACAATAAGCACAAACGCTCGAAAGTCATCCTGCCAGGCTATGCCGGCGATTATGAAGGCATCATTAACTTTTCCAACACGACTATCGTCACGGCCAGCAAGACCTATACCGGCGCTCAGTACATCCCGCGTATTGCCGGACTGATTGCCGGCACGCCGCTGACTATTTCGGGCACTTATGCGCCGCTGTCGGAAGTCATCGACTGCGACAAATACACGCTCGATGAAAACGACGAAAAAGTCAATAAAGGCGAGCTGTTTGTCTGGTATGACGGCGAAAAGTTCAAGATGTCCCGCGCCATGAACAGCCTTGTCACGACGACCCAGGGCAAACAGGAAGCATACCAGACAATCAAGAGCGTAGACATTATGGACGCCATCTATGACGACCTGCGCAAGACCACGGAAGACTCGTACATTGGCAAATATACAAACGATTACGACAATAAGCAGATTCTGATTACGGCCATCTACGGCTATTTCAAAGAATTGGAAGACGGCCGGCTGCTGGAAAAAGGTTACTCGAACGTAGACATCGACGTGGAAGCGGTCAAAAACTACCAGCTCCAGCACGGCTTATACACCAAAGAACAGCTGGCCGACATGGATGATCTGACCATCAAGAAGCTGGACACGAAAAAGAAAGTATTCTTGACGGCTAATATTAAGATCCTCGACGCTATGGAAGATTTCGATTTCCCCATCAATATTTAGGAGGTGACGCGCAATGGATTCGATGAAAGCACAACAGGTTATGTCCGGCACCGAAGGTGAACTGTGGATTGACGGCACCAAAATGGCCCAGGTAGAGCAGTTCAAGGCCGAAGTTAACCTCAATAAGCAGGAAGTCAAACAGGTCAAGAAGCGCAGTAAACAGTATAAGGTCACAGGCTGGGAAGGAAAAGGCTCGCTCAAGATGAATCACGTATCGTCGTTTTTTATCGACAAAATGAGCGACAACATCAAAGAAGGGCATCAGACCGTATGCACGCTTATTGGCAAATTGTCCGACCCGGATGCGATTGGCGACGAACGGGTAGTCATCTATGACGCGACGTTCGATAAGCTGACGTTGATGGACTGGGAAGCCCAGAAGCTGACCGAAGACAGCTACGATTTCACCTTTACTGACTTTGATATCCTCGATTCGGCGAGTGAATAAGGAGAGAAACAATGAATTTAGCAGATGCATTACTGGCAGCAGATGCCGGGAAAATCACCAAGAAAGAGCATAAGTCGTATGAAGTGAAGCGGCTGTCGGCTATCCTGGGCGAGCCCTTTGTTTTAGATCTTCGACAGATTCCAAATAAGCGGGTACGCGAAATCCAGGACGATAGCATGAAAATTGAAGGCGGAAAGACGTCGGTCGACCAGTACAAGTTGACCATGGGCCTGCTCTGTGACGGCATTGCCAACAAAGATTTTGACAACCGCGACGTCCTGAAACACTACGGCGCAGCTACGAGAAAAGACCTGTTCGACACGCTGTTAAACGCCGGCGAAATCCAGGACATTGCCAATATCATCAGCGAGCTGTGCGGCTTTGACAGCAAAAAGACGGAAGAGCAGGTTGACGCTGTAAAAAACTAATCAGCTCTGACGGAGAGGTGCAGGAAATGTTCTGGCATTACGTCAGGCATAACCTGCGTCCGTCAGACTACTATGCAGCAGGGCCAGGGGAGCGCATTGTTTTGCGGGCCTTTATGCTCAAAGAAATCGAAGAAGAAAAACGAATGAAGAAAGAAATTGAAGACAAGACGAAGGGAGGGCGCTGACCATGGCAGAAATCATTGACGTCGTCATGAGATTGACCGATAACGTGACCGATGGGCTACGAAAAATACGCAGTGAAATGGAACAGACGTCTAAAGCTAACCAGGGCATGGGCCGGAACCTGAACAGCATCGGTAAGGGCGTCGGCAACCTGGCAAGCAGTATGATGCCATTGGCCGCCGGCATCGCCGGGGCCGGGGCGATTGGCGTCAAAACCTTCATGGACTTCGATTCTGTCATCACCGGGGCCGGCGTTAAAGCCGGGGCCACGGCCGAAGAGATGCAGAAAATGAAAGACGCCGCGGCCCAGATGGGGGCTAAATTCCCGACGACGGCCCGCGAGGTCGCCGAAGGCATGGACCGCCTGGCAGCAGGCGGCTTTGATGCGGAACAGACCATCGGGGCCATGCCGGGCATCATCGAAGCCTCTATCGCATCGGGTGAAGACATGGCGACGACATCAGACGTCGTCACGTCAGCCCTGTCTATATGGAACATGAAAAATGGTGACATCGCCGCCAGTACGACCCACGTAGCCGACGTTGTCCAGGCCGCTGCCAATGCCTCTAAATTAGGCATGGCAGATTTTGGTCTGGCCATGCAGTACGCCGGCGCGCCGGCCGCAGCTCTGGGCATCAACATCGAAGAACTGGGTACGGCCATGGGCATCATGAGCAACAACGGTATCGAGGCATCGACCATCGGGACGTCGTTACGCGCGACATTATCACGATTAGCCGACCCACCTAAGACGACGGCGATGGCGTTTGACCAATTAGGTATATCCATGTCGGACCTGCAAAAAGGCGACGGAAGCTTTATTGGATTGACTGGCGCTGTTGATTTACTGCGCAGTAAAATGGCCGGATTGAGCGACACCCAGCAAGTGGCGATTGCAAAGGCCGTCGCTGGCGAAGATGCTTACAGCGGATTGCTGGCACTGATTAAAACCAGCCCGGAAGCATATCAGCAAATGTCTGACGCTATCACGAACAGCGCCGGCAGTTCCCACGAAGCCTATTTGAAAATGCAGGATACCCTGAAAGGGTCCGTCGATGCCCTGAAAAGTTCCCTGGAGGCCCTGGGCATATCTTTCGGGTCGGCCATGGCACCAAGTATACGGAGTGCCGCGGCGGCGCTCAAAACCGTAGCTGACGCATTTACCAACATGTCGCCAGCGGCGAAAAGCATCATCATCGGCATCGGCGAGGCCATTGTAGGATTTACGGGGCTGGCGTTTGCTACATCGAAAGTGCTGACCATATCCGGTACGATAGTCAAAACATACGGAGACATTGGAGCCGTCCTACACGGCAACACTATCCGAAATAAGGCACTGCAAGCCGCCGTTACGGGGACGCTGAAAGCCTTCCGGTTGTTACGTGTCGCCGGCGTGGCCTTGATGGGGCCGCTTGGCCTGGTGGTCCTGGCCATTGCCGGGGCGGCTTATCTGATCTATCGCAACTGGAACAAAATCGGGCCGTTTTTCGCAAAAATATGGGAGACCATCAAGGGCGCCTTTGCAGGCGTCGTCAACGCCATCATGCCGACCATCAAGCGCCTGCAAGAGGCCTGGAACACGATGACCGCCGCGTTTAACCGAGGCGGCGGGACACTGTTCGGCGTTTTAAACGCCTTGTCCGATTTAATCGTCGGCGTCCTGGGTGGCGTAGCCTATGCAGCCATTGTAGCCCTGGCCAGCGTGCTGACGGGCGCACTGACGACGGCCCTGGAAATCGTCGGGGTCGCTGTCAACACGGCTATCGGGGTATTTACGGGGCTCATCGAGTTCATCACCGGCGTCTTTACAGGAGATTGGAGCCTGGCATGGCAAGGCATCGTAGACATCTTCGGCAGTATCTTTGGCGGCCTGAAAGGCATCGTCATGGCCGTATTTGACGGCATCCGGGCGGAATTTAATTCCATTATCGACGGCATCAACAGTATCAACATAGACGTTCCCGACTGGGTGCCTGGCGTCGGGGGTAAGCACATAGGCGGTTTTAATATCCCACATCTCTATACCGGGGATACAAACTGGACCGGCGGCCCGGCCGTCATCAACGACCGGTACGGCGGCGAAATCGTCGACCTGCCCAGCGGTACGCGTGTCATCCCGCACGATCAGAGCATCAACCAGGCGTACAACATGGGCCGCGCAGGAAGCGGCACAGGCGGCGCTAAAATCACAATCAATATTGGTACGGCCAACATGGGTAGCAATCAGGACATCCGACAGCAGGCCCGGATGCTGGCCGAACAAATCCTTTTCGAGCTCGAAACAAGAGCCATCAACCAGAACGTGGGGGCGATATAATGGCCGATTTCTTGAGTTATCTAGATTCGCTGGCCACGGTTTTCGGCGGCGATGGATTCGGCGGCGAAGAAATCCTTTTCACCCTGTCTTGTGGCTTCGACAGCGTCACTTTCCCGGTCAACCCGTCGAGCTATGCGATAAAGAACCCGCGCAACAACTCGACGCTGACTATCAACGCCCTGGGCGAAATGAACATGCTCGGGAAAGCCGGCTTGCGGACCCTGGAGATTTCTTCCTTCTTCCCGGCCGAAGCCTATGGCTGGGAAGTATCGTACCCGTCGCAAGACCCGTACGGTTATGTGTCGACGATCAAAGGATTCCAGGACGAGGCGGAGCCGTGCAGCCTGACTGTATCCGGGACGGACGTCAGCATGAAATGCAGCATCGAAGATTTTACGTACGGCGAAAAGGACGGGACTGGGGACGTATATTTTTCCCTGTCCTTGAAAGAGTACCGGGATTTTCCGCCGGCTACACAGCTACAGGCGGACACGGCAAACGGTACGGGTATCATTACCAGCGATTATAGCAAGTTCAGTAGTAAGACCTATGCCAGCGGCCTGTACCCAAGGACGTCGGTAGAACAGTTTGAAAAACAAGTGACGGCCACGCCGAAACAGATGGACCGTATCGATATGGCAGCCAAAGCCGTCCGGCGGACTGTAGGGATTGCCAGGCAGAGCATACGGCGCGTCAAGATGGCCAAGGCCCTGCTAAAAGGTGGCCCCATCAAAGGCGGGACGGTCATGCACGTCCTCAAAGCCGGCGTCCGCTATAAAGACGGCAAGTGGCTGACAAAATGGTAGTCCAGCGGAGGTGATAACATGGGACTGCAAGTATTTTATTCCGACCCGCCACAGACGGCCGCGGAAAAGAAAGCCGCCGAAGAGGACAAAAAGAACGGCAAGAGCGTAGCAGAACCCGTCTCCATGCTGGACATTACGAACTACATCCCAAGCGTGGAATGGAGCGGGGACCTTGACAGTGCCGCCCGCAAGATTACGTTTAAAATCGCTTACAATACCGCCGCAAACGATAGCACATTTCAGGCCGTATTGCTCAAACTGGGCGGCTTCATCTATGCATATTATGACGGCCAGCAGATTTTCAGTGGCCGGATTTTTTATGTCAAACGCAACACGAACGACTATACCTTTGATTATGTCGCTTATGACGACATGATCTTTTTAGCCAAGTCGCAGGTCTATCTAAAATTTAGCGATGTCGCCATCACAGACGTCATCAAACAGACATGCGCCGAAATCGGCATCCCTGTCGCCGACGACATCCCGAAGATGGATGCCAAAGTCTCTTTTATCGCCGACGGCAAGAGCTGTACAGAAGTCTTCCAGATGCTCAAAGGCGAGTCGCGAAAAAAGACGCTGTCGAAAACGACGACCGGCACCGGGACACACGGAGCATATGAAGGAAACAAGTTTTGCGTGGCAATCATCGACGCAGCGCGTCAAAACGGCATCGACCCGCATATCGCCCTGGGCATGGCGGCACGAGAAACAGGCGGCGACGACATCAATAATATCTATATGGACCGACAGAACGGCGGTCTGATGCAGATAACGGAAGGAACCGCCGCCGACTATGGCGTCGACTCGCTGTATCCGAAATGGCGGACCAGCTACAAGCAGAACGCCCAGGCCGGCATGTACATCCTAAAGCGCAAAATCGACGAACAAAACGGAGACGTATGGGAAGGCGTACGGGCCTACAATGGCGCCGGACCGGCGGCCGAACGATACAAAGAACTCGTCCGAAGCAATTCCCAGACCATCCCGCAAGACACGGGCGACGGCGATACCACCACCAGCCAGACGAACGAAGAGACGACCGGCGGCGGTGGCGAATTTGCCGTATACTGCAAACTGGATAAGGTGGAAGTCGTGCAGAAAGGGACGCTGGCGACGAATGACATCTTGTCAGACGACGTACAGATTGAGCACACCGAGCACAGCCAGAGCATCGAAGACATGATTAACCGGGTCAAATCCGTGGACGACGTCGGGAATATCTGCCAGGTCTACAGCATCGAGGACGACATGACCCACTACGGGACACTCCAGGCAGTCTATAAGATGCAGAACCCCAAGGACCAGCAGACCAACAACGTTGCCGCCGCCAAGGCGCAGTTGAAGCGGATAAAGGAAGAATCGAGCTTGTCCGGCCTGGGCAATATCAACTGTATCAGCGGTTTTTGTGTGACTGTCCAGGAACAGCAACTAAAAGGCAAGTTTTACATCAAAGCCGACACGCACAAATTTGAAAACAACATGCATACCATGAACCTGACGCTGGAATACATGCCGGCTAATCCGGAAACGCCGACGATCAAAGTCGAAAACCTGGCGACACCGGTATTCAAATCGAGTGGCAGCCACAAGACATCCGGGACCGCCGCCGATACCAATATCGACATGTCGAGTGTTGGCCAGAACGTCGATACCGGATGCCAAGCCCTGTACAATGCCCAAGGCGATTATGTGCCAAACGGCTGTGTATACCGATTGACTCAAGCCGGGTCCTACTGGTCGCCATTCCTTAAAAACGAATACGACAAAGGGACCATGGGCGTCGGGACGCTCTACCAGGACGCACAGAGTGCCGGCCTAAGCGTCATTGCGTATGACGAAAGCCAGCTGGAAAAGGGCGACACCATCGTCTACCGGGAAGCCGATGACTCCGATTGGGCCCACGTCGGCGCCTACGACGGAGAAGGCGGCGTCTGGCATAACAGTTCAACCGCAACAGAATGGCATCACCAGCAAGGCAGTACGTCCATGGGACGTAGCGAATACCCTGCCTACATTATCAAGACGTCGAAAGGATGACCGCTATGAAGAATACCAATGACCCGTACAAGGGCATATTAGGACTTATGGCGGCCGTATCACAGCGCAATGGGATACAGAACGGGGCGAGCGTCGGGCTGGTCATCAGCGGGCCGCCAGATATCAAAATCAGCTATAACGGCATGACGCTGACGAAAGAGCAACTACTAGTAGATGAATATTGGATACCCGGGCACACACGGCACGTCGTCGGGTCTACCGATTATGCTGGCGGCGGGTCCGGGGATGCGGCATATGAGAGCCACAACCACCCGGTCAACAACGACGAAACATTGACCGACACATGGAAGCCGGGCGACCGGGTAGCCCTTATCCCGCTGTATACGAAAGAGGACATGCGGGGCGGACAAAAATTCATCGTTTTCGGTAAATTACGCTATTTAGATTAGAGGTGAGACCATGCCGACCAATCCTTTTATGACAGCCGGAACGACTTCGGCATTGACGCCGTCGTCAGCCCTGACAGATCGGGACGATTTGCCAGAGTTTAAAGAGCTGGCCTGGGACTTCGATCATAATAAATTTATTTATAACCGCGACGGGACGCATAAAGTGCTGACCCAAAACGAGGGCATGAAAGTGTGGATACGTAAGGCGCTCTTAGTAGAGCGATACCGCTACCGGGCTTATTTTGATGACTACGGCATGGAGCTGGAGCGCTTCGTAGGGAAAACGCCGAATGACGGCATATCCCAGACGCTGCTTTTCCAGTACATCAAAGAAGGACTGCTGGTAAATCCATACATCAAGCGGGTGACAGCCGCCGGCGTAACCCGGACCAAGAAAAAGATCATCATGAAATTGTCCGTCACGACGATATACGGAAAAGCCGAAATAGAAACGGAGGTGTAAGCCGTGGCCTTTGAAATCAAGACCCAGGATAGAGTACTACAAGAGCTAAAGAACGCATATGAAAACCTATACGGCGGCTCGCTGTCCGACGTGTCCGGCACCTTTGTCGGCGACAACCTGGCAGCCAATGCCGTAGAATTTGAAAAAGCCTACATCGAAATGAATTTGATGATGGAAGCGGCCTTTGCAGAAACATCATGGGGCGAATACCTGACCATGCGAGCCGCTGAACACGGCATTGACCGCAAAGACGCCGTACAGGCCCAGGGAACTGTCACCGTAACAGGCAACGGCGTCGTCCCTGTGGGCTCCCTGTTTGCCACAGAAAGCGGGATCACTTTTGAAGCGGTCAAATCGGTGACAATCGAAAAAAGTGGCGACGTACCTGTCCGTGCCGTAGATGCCGGCACATCGGGCAACGTCGCGGCCAAGACAATCACGAAGATTCCCGTCACTATCGCCGGTATATCGTCAGTCATCAATAGCGCCGCGACGTACGACGGCTATAATGCAGAATCAGACGAATCACTGATAAACCGGTTGTATCTGCATGTCCGGAACCCCATCACATCGGGCAATGCAAACCACTACCGGGAATGGGCGTTGTCCGTCGGCGGCGTAGGGACGGCCAAGGTCGTGCCGCTGTGGAATGGTAACGGGACGGTAAAAGTCATCATCGCCGACAGCGACAATAACCAGGCTTCGGAGGCTTTGATTAAAAAAACAGCGGACTACATCGAGACTGTACGGCCCATTGGCGCGACTGTAACCGTAGTGACGCCGAGCATCAAAGAATTTTCCGTATCCGCGAACGTCGTAGTAGTCAAAGGCTGGGAAAGTATGTATGCAGACAAGCTAAAGAGCGCGATTGCCAATTACATGCAAAACGAAGCATTTACCGACGGGAAAGTTTCCCTGGCAAAAATCGGGAAAGCCATGTTAGATAGCGGAACGATTTCCGACTATAACAAATTGCTCCTGGACGGAAGCAATGCGAATATCACACTGACCACGGAACAGATTCCGAGGCTGAAAGATTTGACGGTGACGGCCGATGCATGATTTTATCAGAGATGACATAGTCGATTTATGTAAATATTTGCCTGCATTTCTGACAAAAGACCCGGAATTTGCGGCTAAATTAAAAGCAGAATCATCGGCTCATGATGATGCGCGGAAAGCGCTCATTGATATGTTTGAGCAGTTCTTTGTATCTACGGCGACGTGGGGCTTGGAAAACTGGGAACGATTCCTTGCACTGCCTCATGACAAAGCGGACAGCGACGAGAAGCGGCGCAACCGGATACTGATTTCACTGCGCGGGCCGAGTACGACGACACTGGAAAACGTGCGGAATATCGTACAATCGTACGGAACCGGCTCCGTAGAAGAGCACAATGACAAGTATTATTTCATCATATTCACGACCGAAGCCGATGCCGAGGCACTGAATGAAATGCGGCGAAAAATAGAAGTCTATAAACCGGCTCATTTAGGCTGCTATGTGTATCTTGGCTGGTCCTGGAATGGCAAAATAAATTTTGACGGTAAATATACATACGGAACAAGCACAGAAGAATGGAGTGGAAACAATGGCTGATTACTTAGATAAATGGAAAACCGATTTCCCGGAAACAATCAATAACCAGACGAGACCGACAGAAGGGATTGACAATTCACTGACTTTCAACACCGATGGATTCCCGCAGCGTATCACCAACGACCCCGTCCATGCAAAACTCGAAAATGATATGGCACAGCAGCTGTTTTCTAATGACCAGCGATTAAAAGAAGCCATTGATTCGGCAGGAATTAAAGAAAGTAACCACGAAAAAGCCTACAATGCGCATGCTAATGGCATCGCAGGTAATGCTGGCAGCGCAACCAAATTAGCCACGCCCCGCAGTATCAACGTATCGGGCATGGGCTTGACCGGCACTGCAATAAGCTTCGACGGGTCCGACGATATCACGATCCCGATTACCCTGGTCAACTCCTTGCTCGCCATGGCCGGCGTAACACCCTCGGCCGATAAACTGCCATATTTTACAGGCGCCTCGTCGGCCGACCTGACGACACTGTCCGCTTTTGCCCGCACCATACTCGACGACACCAGCGCCGAAGCCGTCCGTAATACCATCGCGGCCAATGCCGCTACATGCGGGGGCATCGTGGCGCAGAGTTTGACACAAAATGGGTACGCAAAATGGGCGAACGGCTTTATTATACAGTGGGTAATTACAGGCAATGATCCAGGAGGAGATGGTGGTGCTGTTACGCAGTTACCGATTGCTTTTTCAGAATCTCCGTTTTTGGTAATAGCTAATGCGGAGATTCTAATAGCTAATAAGGGATACGGAATAAGTGCAGGTGGGGATAGAACCAGAGTTTGGGCAGATTCATCAATTACTGATTACGTGTATCCATATAGAGTTTTAGCAATGGGAGTTTAAGCCCCAAGCATCAGCCATGATAATCCAAAATCGGTCTGATTGCTTGAATATACTGTAAAACCGTTATTCTTATTTTGTGTATTACACCCTAAATATTGCAACAAATTATTTTTAGCACCGCTATCGATGCATATAACACTAAAAACAACGTTAACCACAATCGGATAGTAAATATTCCAGTTATTTCCAGCTGTTTGATTTCCCCACTGTCTATATTCCAAAACAAACGGCGAAGCAATCTTTTTTATCACTAAAAGTATATGAGTAATTAAATCCGCTATTGGTTACTCCGCCAGCTGATATTCTGTATATGTTAGTTGCATCAGAATCATTAGTATTAATCAAAATGGCAAACACACCGATTCCAAATGCAACCGGAAAACTTTGATAGTTATTGCCTTGATGCACTTCTAACCTTATCCACTGTATACCAAGTCAGAAATGATTAAACAGATAACTCGAATACCAGCTGTTATCAATAATTTTTGTATAATTGAGAATCGCAAAAACAGCAAAATGAGCGCCTATCCGCATCAAGAAAAACTCAGATAGACGTTGATTTTGCTATTTTTATGAGTAGCAATAGTAACAGCGATAGAGCCGCACAGCAGACGTATTTTATGCAAGCGCTGGCGGCTCGTATAGTATCGCATTAGTAACAAATTATTTAAGTAATTCAATGCATTTACGGAGCTGACGCAGGCCTTTATGCGTGTAGACGCGCTCTGTAATGTCGCCGCCGGCATGGCCGAGGATGCGGCGTTTTGCCGTCTCGTTGGCTCCGGCATTATCAAGCAGCGTCGCCACCGTGTGCCGGCAGTCGTGGGTTGTGTGCCCATCAGCACGGATGAGATGCATGACCGACCGCCATACCGCGCAGTACCGCCCATAGTTGTACGTCCGTCCTGTCGTATCGCATATAAGGGCATCACCTGGGCTTTTCATTCGGGACTCGATGAGCGGCGCAATACGGTGATGTATGGGGATGATACGGATGCCGGCGGCGGTTTTGCTCCGTGTGATGCGGATATAGCGTTGACGCAAATGGACGTCCGTTTTTTGCAGCTGTAGCATCTCGCCACAGCGCATCCCCGTATAGAGCAAAATTAGCACGGTATCGACACCGGGACAGCCTACGGCCGCCCATAGCCGGTTGATTTTCTGCCGGCTGAACGTATGATGAGGCCGGACCGGCCGATTTCGGCCGATAGAGAGCAATGGCGCATAAGCCTTCGTGATGATCTCCGTTTTCAGCGCGTACTTTTCGAGTAGCGAAACCAACGACCGCACCTTTTTTAGTGACGAGTACGATAAGCCGTGTCGCTTCATGCCGTCTAAGATGCGCTGATAGTCCGTATAACGGAGTTTTGCAACCGACTCGTAATGCAAGTCGGTCAGATGCCTAAAAGCGTTTTTATAACTGTCCAGCGACGATTGTGATGGCCCTGTATCGGCGATATGAGCCGGGAGCCAGCGATGGTACAGCTCAATCAACGTGATTTGATGCCCAGGGAGGGAGTGACGACGATGAATTTTGTTATAATCTGCTGCAAAAATTTCCGCTTCTACCTGCGTCGCGAAATACGCAACTGGTCGCTGACGCCCCTCTTTAGACACTACAAAAACAAAAGGCCGCCGCCGGCGCCCGCTCAGATGCTTGATAGACCCATAGCCATTAGGCTTTCTCATTTTTACCACCTCATAATCTTTTTAGGGAGATGATAGCATGAATACCCAGCACTATGTAGCCGGCTTTAATGCATCCGGCCGCCGCGTCGTCACGATTTTATGCGAATATGATCCGACGGACCCGTCCAGTGAATCGCTGCTGAAAGCGGACAAGGAAAAAGCGGCTAAATTAGCCAGTGACGCCACCGTCATTGAATTGATTGACCAGGCGACTTTTGAGCAGTATATGAGCAACTGCGTCCGCGACATGCAGACAGGCAAACCTATCCCGTATGTCGCACCGGAGCCGACAGCCGAAGAAAAGGCGGCAGCGGAAAAAGCGAAGCTTGCCAGCGAATATGAAGCAAACAAGTCGGAAATGCTGAACGCCTTAAAATCTGCTACCCTGGCGGGCAATACCGACGCCGTGGCCAGCATCCAGCAGGATTATAAAGACATGACGGCAGCATACAAAGAAGCTGTAGAAGGGGTGTAATGTATGAGCTTTTGGAAACGAAAAAAATACTGTAAATACTGTGGCAGTGAGCTGAAAAGCGATGGCACATGCCCGAACAAAGACTGCATTGCCTACGTAGCACCGAAGACGACCGACACAACCGCCAGCGATGCCAATACGACGGCGCAACCTGACACGAATGGGGGCACGTGATGGAATCGCTGGTACAGATGACTGGCGTCATCGTCGGAATATTGAGCCTGTGTGGCGTCATCTTTAATTATGCCGTCATCAAACCTTTGTCCTCATCTATCCAGGAGCTACGAGAGCTCATCGAGAGCACGCAAGAGTATATCAGGGGCGTCGAAGAGAAACGGCAGAATATGGCGGAACGCCTGGCAAAAGTCGAAGCGTCGGCCGCATCCGCTCATCATCGGCTGGACGATCTGCAAGAAAGGGTGAAATAAGATGATTAAAATCATCGGCAACAACATCTATCATATCCGCGGGGATACGGACAATTTTGACGTAAATCTGACACAGGAAGACGGTTCGGACATCGGGCCTTACACTGCTGTTTTTAGCGTAAAGAAAAAAATTACCGACGACGCGTATGTCTTCCAGGCCCCTGTACAAGATGGCGTCGTGTCGCTACCCCACGACCTGACTGCCGATTTAGAGGCCGGTGACTATGTATGGGACATTGAGGTCCGGACCCAGGGTGGCGGAGTGCAGACCGTCGGGCCGGGCCTCTTCCGGGTCATCGCAGACGTAACGAGGTGATGAGATGGCGACATTAAAAGCACATTTGAGCAGCGGCGGCAGCATTTCCGGGCAGTTCGCCCGACGTGGCGAACGCGGCTATAGTGCCTATGACGTAGCTGTTCAGAACGGCTACACGGGCACAGAGGCCGATTTTGCAGCGGCACTAACCCATCTGGAATATCTGCCATTCGACAGCCGCTTTCATTTTCCTAATATCGGCGACGTGAACATACTGTACGGAGATACGACAGAAAATAAACTGTATCGATATGACCCGGATGACGGAAAATATTACTGCGTCGGATCTGACTATAATGATATTATTGCAATTGATGGAGGGCACGCATGAGCGAACAAACACTGAAAGTTAAGACCTTATACCTGCGTAACGATGCGGCCGCTACATGGGTCGAAAAGAACCCGGTATTGGCCAAAGGTGAACCGGGCGTCGAGGTTGACACGGGTAAATTTAAACTGGGCGACGGCGTCACCAGCTGGGTCGGCCTGCATTATGCCGGCGTACTGGTAAGCGCCAGTGAGCAGAACGGCTATATCCAAATTGACGGCGTCGACACGCTGGTCTATCGCTTGCCCATCGGTGGGGCGTCCATCGGCGGCGTCAAGACTGCTGCCGGGACCGGGAAAGTGTCGATTGCGGCTGACGGGACTATGAGTGTGGCCAATGTAGCCAGTGCAGACAAATTGTCTGCGTCCCGAACAATAGCCATCGCCGGGGACGCCACCGGCTCGGCAACTTTTGACGGCTCGGCTGGCACGAGCATCACCGTCGCCCTGGTCGCATCGGGCGTCAAAGCCGGCACGTACAGCAAAGTGACGGTCGATGCTAAAGGGCGCGTCACGGCTGGCAGTAACCTGACGACAGCAGACGTCGGCGGCGTCGGCACAGCCGCTACAAAAAACGTCGGAACTGCAGCGGGGCAGATTCCGATTCTTGATGCAAACGGAAAATTGAGCGAAAGCGTCATCCCGGCCATCGCCATTTCCGAGCCGCACACCGTCGCCAGCGAAACGGAAATGTTGGCCTTGACGGCCCAGGAAGGGGACATCGCTATCCGCACAGACGGCACGGGCACCTGGATTTTAAAGCAGGCACCGGCGTCGACCCTGGCCAACTGGGTACAACTCAAAGCGCCGACGGACGTTGTAACCAGTGTCAACGGCAAAACAGGCAATGTCGTCTTGAGTACTGCCGATGTCTCCGAGGGGGGAACTAATTTGTACTATACCCAGGCGCGGTTTGTGGCTGCTTTCAAGTCGTCGAAATCGACAGACCTGGCTGACTCGGCCGACCTCATCCGCAACAGCGACACGCTTATCCTGGACTGCGGTAATGCGTAAGGACGGTGACGGACCATGGCCAAAACCGTAAAAGCACAGCTAAAGTGCCGGCATGACACGGCGGCCAACTGGACCGCCAAGAACCCCGTACTATTAGACGGAGAGCTTGGAGTAGAGACTGACACGACTTTTTTCAAGATCGGCGACGGCGCCACAGCTTGGACGTCGCTGAAATACGTCACGTCTAAAAGCGCTGTCTATGATAGTGTAGGCCGGCGCATCGATACCAGCTATATGCCGTTATCCGGTGGTACACTTACAGGGAATCTGACGGCGCCATCTTTTCAAACAGGAAGCGGCGCGGCAAACTATTTCCAATGCCGGAAATTCCGTGGTGAGGGAAATGCCGATACATACTATCATGCAATCGACTTCGGGTACGCAGGGCATGACCAGGTAGACTTCTACGAATATGGCGGCACGTGGAACTTTTGGCAAAACACAGCATCATCAAAAGGCGGGACACTAGTTGGCAGTATACGACCAGACGGATTCCACGGCGACGTGATAGGTGATTTAACGGGTACTGCCAGTAAAGCGACAGCCGACGCCAGTGGGAACGACATTGCCAGAACGTACGCCACGAAAGAATACGTCGCCCAGGCCATTAAAGAGGCGCTGGCCGCGGCTACTATTACGTATGACGGAAAAGTAACGTATAAGGGGTGATGCCTATGATTGATAAAGTAAATATCGTAGATCTAACGGTCATTATCGGGCTCGTCGTAGCGCTGATACTGTCCATTTTTTATGAGCAAAACGAGCTGGCTATGAGCATTGCCAGCGGGCTACTCGGCTATATCGGCGGTAATATCAAGACCGCCACGACAAGAAAAGGAGATAATAGTAATGAGAGTGTACATTAACCCAGGCCACGATTTAGATTATGACAGCGGAGCAGTCAACCCCAATAGCGGGCTCCGTGAATGCGATGTAGCAGCGAAAATCGGGGCAGCCGTAAAAAAATATCTTGAAATCGCCGGCTGCGAATGCCGACTTTTACAGTCAGATAACCTATACTATGACAGCAGCTACGAAGACCGCCCCGTTGCCGTCTGTGCGGATGCGAACGAATGGCCGGCAGACGTCTTTGTCAGTATCCATTGCAATGCCGCTAATGGGAAGGCCAGCGGTACAGAAGTAGAGTGCTACAGCTACATGAGCGACGGCGGGAACCTCGCGCAGTGCATACAAAACCAGATTGTCGGCGAGCTTGGTACTGTAGACCGCGGCGTCAAAGAGATGCCGGAACTCATCGTACTGCGTCATACCGATATGCCGGCAGTACTTGTAGAGACAGCATTTATCGACAATGACGATGACGCCGATTTGCTCGCCAACAAATGGGATGACTTAGCCCGCGCTATTGCCCGCGGCGTCACAGACTATGAATGTAGCTTACAGTAATTTATATAAAACAGGAGGATAAAAAATGGATAAGCAGGAAATTTTAGACATCATGGCACAGAAAGCAGCAGAAATCGCGAAAGCTCAGGCAGCAGTCGTATCAAGTATCACCGTCGACGAACTCCGCCCGCTCGTAGAATCGCAGATTAAATTAATCACCGACCCGCTCCAAGCTGAAATCAATAGCACGACGTCACCGTGGGTCAAAATCCGCAACTCTGTCTATATCAAGATTATCAATGGTGCAGTGGAGGCCATCATTAGTAGTATCCAGTCCGGATTGGCTGACATGAGCAAGTAGCACAACATATAACTCAATATAATGCACAGCCCCTGGTCACGAGCGTGGCCAGGGGCTATTTTTTTGTTGCAAATTTTGCGAGACGTGTTATACTATAGTCAAGTCACGGCAGAGATATTCTGACCGCGAGGGTTGAAATTGTAAAATTGATTAGTACGTTAGTACCCGATCAAGCAAAAAGGCTTGTCTACCAAAAACGGTATGACAAGCCTTTTTGCTTCTTTTAATTGGACAGAGAGCAGGAAACTTAAAAGAAAAAACTGAAAATATCTAAAATTATACTTGACATATTGTACTACATGCAGTACAATATAATCAGAAAGAGGGACAAGGAAGTCCCGGGAAGAAGTCGAAAGGAGCGACAAAAAATGAAGGTAAATATTACATACAGCTGTGGCCATGAAGGAACTATCGAAGTATTCGGTAAAGCGGAAGAACGCGAACGAAAAATTAAGTATTTTGAAGAATATGGGCTGTGCCCTGATTGCTACAAAGCAGAAAAACAAAAGGAAACCGAAGAATTCGCTGTAAAGTGTGAGCTTCCGGAATTAAAAGGATCTGAGAAACAGGTCGCGTGGGCCAATAAGATCCGGAAAGAAAAAATTGAAGAATTCGAGAAGGAAAAACCAGCGATCCGCAAAGGCGCTGGAGACGATTTCGCAGACTTTCTCAACGACTTTACTACTAACTACTATAAAAATACTTCGGCATCGTGGTGGATCGACCACCGCGAATGGAGAACATTTAAAAAAGACTTGTTAGGGAAAGCTGTAGCGGATTTCAAGGTACAAGATGCTAGATAAAACAGTTACGTCGACCCCGTCGAGAAATCGGCGGGGCTATTATCTAAAAAAAATTTAACCCGGCCCTTCCGCCGTGACGGTAATATGAAGAACTTGGGGGTTACTAAAGGAGGAATACAATGGAAGAAAGCAGAAAACAAGCCAATAAAAAGTGGCTTGCAAAAAACTACGAATCGATCACAATCCGCGTGCCGAAAGGAACTCGCACGCAAATTAAGACCTGGGCTGATGAAGCTGGCCTGAGTATGGCGGCTTACATCAGAGAGGCCTGCAAAGAGAAAGCTGAAAAGATCTAAAAGCAGACTTGACATATTGTACTACATGTAGTACAATATAGTCAGAAAGAGGGAAGCAGAAAGGAGACGGGATTATGGAAATGTTCAACGAAGAGCTTACGGCTCAACTGAAAAAAATGATGATAGACCATGAAAATGAAAAAAAGAGCTACTATGAATGGTGGCAGGGTCAAAACGATTTTGAACATATGAAAAGGGTTTTTATGACTCATTATTTAGAGTCAGCGCTGTACCAATACAAAGGGTACAATCAAGAGCAATATTTAGATTGGATTGTATCCCACATAGAAAAACAGAAAAAAAAGGAGGAAGACCGGAAGAAGAGAGCGATTAAGAAGAAAGATAAAATTAAAATAAAAATAACAAAAGAAAAGGAGGTAACAGGGCCTATTTATGACGACGATGAAAAGCCAACATATTACAAATGGTAAATTGAAGAATAGGAGCGACAACTATGACAACGAAAATCTACAAAAATTATAATTACCAAGGTTGGAATGAAGTGTTTTCATGGCACCCTGTACAAGAACCGGGGCTTTACGATGAAGTAGTTATTGAGCTGCCGGAAGGGGCTAGAATGGTCAAGAACGGGTTTGATCAAGATGCGGTTGAATTGGCTAACGGGTGTATTTGCCCGGACTTGTTGACGATGCGCCGCCGCGGAATTGCTTATCCGTACATCGTAGATACAACTGGAGATAAACCAAAGAATATCTTTTTTAAAGAACTCAAAAAGGACAGCTCGAAATGAGCTGTCCTTTTATTTATATAATGATTAAATAATAGAGAAATATATGGCGGGGTCAAAATGGGGTCAAAGACACTAGACTTTTCGGGGTCACACGAAAATAGCCACCGCATAAATGCGATGGCTATCAACTTTGTTGTGGTGGACCATCAGGGGATCGAACCCTGGACACCCTGATTAAGAGTCAGGTGCTCTGCCAGCTGAGCTAATGGTCCATATTTTGTTGTCCTTCGTACTCGCTGTTTCCTGAGCACATGTAATATAATACACTAAACCTCAGAGAAATGCAAGCGCTTTTTTAAGAAAATTTACAGAATCTTGAATTTCCCCCGATTCTTGATTTTGGCGACACGGCGAATGTATAATGAAAGAAGTGATATTTTACAAAAACTACTCGTTTGTTGATAGATTGAAAGTGAGCGATGTGTATGATTACTTATAATGGCAATGGCGGCATGGACACTGTCGCTGTCGGCCTGAATGAACGGGGGTCGACGCTGCGCCAGCTGCCCGAAGGGGATGTCCAGCTCATCCGGGCCTATGCCGGACAGCACCCGGAGATTTTGCAGCATACGTCCCTTCACGTCTTCCACTGCCTGTCTGACGGCCGGGCCAGGACCTATTTCCTCATCGGCTTGGAAGGGAAGCCCATCCGCTATTCGACGTATGAAGATTTCCGCATGGCCCGGCGCCTCATGGCCGCAGCCATAAAAGAAGGCGTCAGCGAACTGGCTGTCATGGCCGATACCCTGGATATGGACCTGGGGTCCCTCATCGATGGCCTGCTCTACCGTAATTACGAATTCAATCACTATAAACGCCAGGCCAAGAGCCGGACTATCGGGAATATCAATATCCTGACCCACAGCCTGCGCCCGAAGGAATTCAATTCCATGTGCTACATGTATACATCCATCTATGAAGGCATCTACGCGGCGCGGGACCTGGTCAACATGCCGTCCAATGATTTGACGCCGCGCAAGTTTGCCGATATCGTCGGGGCCATGCTCAAAGGCGACAACATCCTCATAGAGAATCTCAATAAATGGGCCCTGGAAAAACGCCATATGGGCGGCATCGTCGCCGTCGGCAAGGGCAGCATGAACCCGCCCCAGCTCCTGTCCATTGCCTACCAGGGCGACCCTAACAGCCGGGAAGTCCTGGGCATCGTCGGCAAGGGCGTCACTTATGACAGCGGCGGCCTGTCCCTCAAGAGCCATGCCAATCTGGAATTCATGAAGGACGACATGGCCGGTGCCGCAGCGGCTGTCGGCGTCATGCGGGCTTTGATGCTGCTCAAATATCCCGTCAACGTCCTGGCCGTCCTCCCGCTGGTCGAAAATATTCCCTCCGGCATGGCTTATCACGTCGACGACATCCTGACCATGTACAACGGCAAGACGGTCGAAGTCAAGAACACCGATGCCGAAGGGCGGCTCATCCTGGCCGATGCCCTGACGTATGCTCAGGAAAAGGGGGCGACGCGTCTCATCGACCTGGCGACTTTGACCGGTGCCTGCGTGACGGCCCTGGGGACCGTGCGGACGGGCATGATCGGCAACGACCAGGAATGGATGAACCGTTTCTTCAGCGCTGCGACGGAAGTTCACGAAAAGATATGGCAGCTGCCGGCTGATGAAGAATATGAAAAGTTCCTGGAAAGCGACGTCGCCGATTTGAAGAACGTCGGCGGCTCCGAAGCGGGAGCCATCACGGCAGGCCTCTTCCTCAAGCAGTTCGTCCACGACGGCACGCCGTGGATCCACTTGGACATCGCCGGCCCGGCCTTCAATGAAAAGGCCGACGAAACGGGCCTCATCGGGGCGACCGGCGTCGGCATCAAATCCATTCTTCACTTATTGCAGGGAGGCGTGGCGTCCCATGATCGTTGATTTACATATGCATACGACTTGTTCAGACGGCGTATATACACCGGAACAACTAACACAGATGGCCGTCGACGCCGGGCTCAGCGTCATGGCTATTTCCGACCACGATACGGTAGCGGCTTATGACGGCAGCCATCGTTTCGCCGCAGGCGTCCGCGTCATCCCGGCTATTGAAATCAGCTCGGAATGTGACGGCGAAGATGTGCACATCCTGGGCTACGGCATCGACACGGCTGACGCCGGCTTGCAGGCTTACTGCGCACAATTCAAGGAACGGCGCTTCAACAGGGCCCTGGAAATCGTCGACCGCTGCCGCAGCTTAGGCTATGACATCAATCGCAGCGGCATCGAAGCGACACTGCGCCAGGGCGGGACTGTCGGCCGGCCCCACATTGCCCGCCTGCTCGTGGCCAAGGGCTATTTCCCCGACGTCAAGACGGTCTTCGATAAACTGCTCTACCGCGGCGGTCCGGCTTACGTCCCTTATCACCGCCGCAGCATCGACGACTGCGTGGCCCTCATCCGCCAGGCCGGCGGTACGGCCATCCTGGCCCATCCGGGCCTGCTCAAGCGGACGCTGGACCAGGTCCTGGCCCATGACTTTGACGGCGTCGAAGTCTATCATCCCAAGAACCGCGGCCGCTATAAAGAATTCTTGAAACTGGCTGAGGACCGCCATGGGTACGTCAGCGGCGGCTCAGATTTCCACGGCACGACAGGCCGTTTCCCCGAAAAGGTCGGCGTCTTTACCGTCGATGCCAAGGCGGTAAAAGCTCTGCTCGACCATGTAGAAGGGAACCTAAAGAAAAGCAGGTGAGATTATGGAGGTTTTCGGTTTTATCGGCGCCAGCGGCACGGGCAAGAGCCATCACGCCCTGGTCGTCGCCTATGACCACGATATCCAGGCCATCATCGACGACGGCCTGCTCATCGACCACAACCGCATCGTCGCCGGCCGGTCGGCCAAAGAAGAGACGAACCGCCTGAAAGCCGTGCGCCGAGCTATCTTCAACAAGCCCGAAGACGCAGCGGCCATGCGGGCGGCGCTGGAGAAGATACATCCCGATAAATTGCTCATCCTGGGCACGTCGAAGCACATGATACACCGCATCTGTGAGTCCCTGCACCTGCCGGAAGCGTCGCAGTTCATCCGCATCGAAGATGTGTCGTGCCCGTCGGAAATCGCCAAGGCCCGGGCCATCCGCATCAAAGAGGGCAAGCACATCATCCCCGTGCCGACGATGGAACTGAAGCCCCATTTCCAGGGCTATCTCCTGGACCCGATCCGTTCCTTCTTCTATGGCCGCAACGGCAAGAAGATATCGCCTTTTGAACGGTCCGTCGTCCGGCCCGTCTTCAGTTATTACGGGAAACTGACCTTTTCCAACGACGTCTTGGAAGCCCTGGTGCGCCATGCCCTGGCCAAGAACGACGGCGTCACCAAGATCAACCGCCTGCGGGTGGCCATCAATTACAACTCGACGCGCAATGGCCTGGCCATCATCCTGTCCCTGACCATCGCCTATGGCCAGAACATCAAGAAGCTCATGAGCCGTATCCGCCGGGACATCCAGCAGGAAGTGGAATACACGACGGGCATGTCCGTCGAGATCCTCAAAATCACGGTCCGCAGCATTTCCCAGCCTGAAGACTAGGCGTCGCCGTTTTCTTCGGTCAGGACCATCATGAGCGGCGTAATCAGGCCCCGCAGGGCGTCGACATTTTCCGCCGAGAAGCCCTTGTACTGAGGAGAATGGCTCAGGCCGTCGAAGAAATCATGCATACAGCCGATGAGCTGGGAATTATTGAGCAAGTAAATGGGCTTGGTCTGGGGCAATATGTGGTGCGTGTTCTTTTTGAAGAAAGCTGACGTGTGATTGCCGTAAAAAGCGAGATTAGAAAAATTCGTATAACTGCTTTCTCCCGATGCCGGGAGGAGAATCCCGTAAGTAATGGCCGGGTTCTGCTTCATCTTTTCGACGATGAGGTTGAGCTGGGCCTTTCTTTCGTCTGGCGTCATCTGGTAGTTCATGTCGGTCAGGTAGAAGCAGCCCGTTTCCAGGTAGCGGATGATGGAATTCTTGGGCATGATGATTTTCATGCGCCCCTGTTCGATGATGCGGTACCAGATGTACTGGATGCGCCGGACCCATTCTTTGGTGGCATTGGGATATTTTCCTTCGTCGATGAGTTGGCACAGCGACGTATAGACTTCGTCGGGGAGGAGGAATTCCAGGCCGTTGGTCAGGAAGAAGAGGTAGTTGTTGGATGTAAAGAAGATGTCGCGGTAGCCGAATTTTTCCATGCCCAGGGACTGGCGGGGCTCCATGAGGACGGGCTGGACCATCATGTAGGCGCAGCACTTCTTATAGATTTCCCGGACCTGGGCCGGGTCGGTGATGGTCAGGCACATGTCGATGTAGTCGTCGCCGTCGACGTAGTAGAGGTAGGCAAAGGCGTCTTTGAGGACGATGATGTTGCGGTACGATTCGTGGTCGATTTCGTGCATGGTGAAATTATAGGTCAATAAGTGGTCCAGACACTGATAGAGGCTGCTGGCGGCCTGGGGCATATGATCGGCAAAGACGTCCATCTTCAGGCCTAAGTGGACGTCGCAGGACCAGCGGTCGTTGTGACATTCTTCCAGGAGCTGCCAGATGCCGTTCTGGTCGAGGACGTGGAACTGGCCGGTCATGACCAGCATTCCCTGGGACTGGAGGCCTTCCAGGTATTGGTGGAGCAGCTGGCACAGGGCCGTGTGGCAGTCAGCGCGGCCGGCGTAGAAATGGATGGCCTGGTCGCGGCTTTCACTTTTCCCCTTCCTGGTCTGGGCCTGGCGGTAGGCACGGCTTAGCAGGTCGTAGAGATGGAAGGCCAGATCCTGGCCGTCGTCGGCAAAGGAGAAGATGCGCTTCAGGTCCCCTTCCTGGTGCTGTTTCTGGGCCGTGTTGGCAAAGAAGCGGGCCATGTCCTCGTGGATGCGGTCGGCATGGCGTGAAGCCGGCAGGCGGGCGCCGTTGACCCATTTGCTGATGTAGGACATGTCGTAGTCGATGGCCTGGGATAAGGTCGTATATTTCGTCTCTGTATATTGCAGCAGCTGCTTGAGGACTTCTGCATAAGGATTCATGAACAGGACTCCCTTGATGATAGATTTGAATACGTGTATATTCCTTATATTCCTTATATTCATTATATAGCCTGGCCAGGACACCTTCAAGGAAAGGCCTTGTCATATTTGTCATCTTTGAGGCAAGTTTTTCATCTTTTGTCACGGCTTTGTGCGTATTTTTCAAGGGCAAAAGGGGCTATACTAAAGCCAGAAGATGAGAAGAAAAAGAGCTCATCGAAGACAAGTAAGGAAATCTATAAGGAGGAAGTCATCATGGCAAAACTGATTACAGCAGAAAATGCAGCATCGCTTATTAAAGATCGTTCGACTATCGCCGTTTGTGGTTTTGCACAGTGTGCATTGCCGGAAGAAGTATTGCAGGCCCTGGAAGACCGCTTTACCAAGACCGGATATCCGCAGCAGCTGACACTGGTCCATACGGCCGGCATCGGTGACGGTGTGAGCAAGGGTGCCAGCCATTTCGCCCACGAAGGCATGCTGAAACGGGTTATTGCCGGTCATTACAACCTGGCTCCCAAACTGGGGAAACTGGTCATGGACAATAAGGTCGAAGGCTACAACCTGCCGCAGGGCACGATGGCCCAGTGGTTCCGCAGCATTGCCGGCCGCAAACCGGGCCTGTTTACCCGTGTCGGCCTCAATACCTTCGTCGACCCCCGCATCGAAGGCGGGAAATTGAACAGCATCACTAAGGAAGACCTGGTAGAAGTCAAGGAACTGGACGGCGAAGAATATCTCTGGTACAAACCGTTCCCCATCGACGTCGCTATCGTCCACGGGACCTGCGCCGACTTGAATGGCAACGTATCGACGGATAATGAAGAAGTCCGCATGGAACTCCTGCCCATGGCCCTGGCAGCCAAAGCCAGTGGCGGCATGGTCATCGTCCAGGTCGAAACGCTGGCCGAAAACCGGACGATTCCGCCGAAACACGTCGTCCTGCCGGGCATCGACGTCGACTACATCGTCTTGTCCAAGGTCCGTCAGGTCCAGAACCCGGCTTATACCGGTGAAATGCGTATGCCTTTGTCCCAGATTCCGCCGATGGAACTCAATGCCCGCAAGGTTATCGCCCGTCGGGCTGCGATGGAACTCGTTCCCAACGCCGTCGTCAACCTGGGCATCGGGATTCCTGAAGGTGTTTCCAGCGTAGCTAACGAAGAAGGTATCGGCGACCAGCTGACCCTGACCGTCGAAGCCGGGCCTATCGGCGGCGTACCGGCCAGCGGCGCGGACTTTGGCGGTTCGGCCAACGCCGATGCCATCGTCGACCATCCGTATCAGTTCGACTTTTACGATGGCGGTGGCTTGGATATGGCTTTCCTGGGCATGGCAGAATGTAACGCCAAAGGCGACGTCAACGTCAGCAAGTTCAAAGACCGCATCGCCGGCTGCGGCGGCTTCATCAACATCACCCAGAATACGCATAAAGTCGTCTTCTGCGGCACCTTTACGGCCAAGGGCCTGCGCGAAGAAATCCGGGACGGCAAACTGGTCATCACCCATGAAGGGGCTGTCCAGAAATTCATCGATAAGGTCGGCCAGATTACCTTCAGTGCTGAATATGCCCATAAACACAACCAGCAGGTCATGTTCATCACCGAACGCTGTGTCTTCGTCCTCACCGATAAGGGCTTAGTCCTCACGGAAATCGCACCGGGCGTGGATCTGCAAAAGGACATCCTCGACCAGATGGAATTCGTACCGCACATCGCCGAAAATCTGAAGACCATGGATGAACGCCTCTTCCGCGATGAACCCATGGGCCTGGCCCAGGACATCTTTGAACAACAGGCGGGTTAGTGGATAGTGGCACTGTAGGGGGCGCACGTGGGCGCCCCGTTCGGAATTTGGATGTTTCTCCCAGTAAACCGAATGGGAAATGGAAATCACATCATCCTGGAGCGGACGCCCCACGTGGCGCCCCTACAGAAAAAGGGACCGTCCGAAGGGCGGTCCTTTTTCTTGACATCTCCCGTCTGCGGACGGTATAATAAATCTGAAACATGTGACTGACGGAAGTGGAGTTACCACGGGGAGCATGATTCGTACGAGCCGACCGTCTGGGCGAAACGTTCCAGAAGTGTCGGTATTTTTTATTTTTGCTTAACTATTCAGGAGGAATCACCATGAAAGAACTGCAATTAAAATACGGCTGCAATCCCAACCAGTCGTCGGCCCGGGTTTATATGAAAGATGGCAGCGACCTGCCCTTTACGGTCCTCAACGGCCGTCCCGGTTATATTAATTTGCTCGACGCCTTCAACAGCTATCAGCTGGTCAAAGAATTGAAAGAAGCGACAGGCCTTCCGGCAGCGGCTTCCTTCAAGCACGTCAGCCCGGCTGGGGCCGCCGTCGCTACGGACATGAGTGATACCCTGAAAAAGATATACTGGGTCGACGATTTGAAATTGTCCCCCCTGGCTTCGGCCTATGCCTGCGCCCGCGGTGCTGACCGCATGAGCTCGTACGGCGATTTCGTCGCTCTGTCCGACGTCTGCGATGTCGAAACGGCAACGCTCCTCAAGCGGGAAGTCTCGGACGGCGTCATCGCTCCGGGCTACAGCGACGAAGCCTTGGCTATTTTGAAGACCAAGAAGAAGGGGAATTACTGCGTCCTCCAGATAAACCCGGACTACAAGCCGCGCCTCGTCGAATCGAAGGAAGTCTATGGCGTCACTTTTGAACAGGAACGCAATGAAGCCAAGATTACGACGGACCTCTTCAAAAATGTCCCGACGAAGAACAAGAATATCCCGGCAGCAGCTCAGCGCGATTTGATGATCGCCCTCATCACTTTGAAATATACCCAGTCCAATTCGGTCTGCTACGTCAAAGACGGCATGACCATCGGCGTCGGCGCTGGCCAGCAGTCCCGCGTCCACTGCACGCGCCTGGCTGGCAACAAGGCCGATATCTGGTGGCTCCGCCAGAACCCGAAAGTCCTGAACCTGCCTTTCCGCGACGATGTCCGCCGTCCGAACCGCGACAACGCTATCGACGTCTACATCTCCGATGACTACGAAGACGTCCTGGCCGACGGCATCTGGCAGGACTTGTTCACGGAAAAACCGGAACCGCTCACACGGGAAGAAAAGAAAGCCTGGATCGCCCAGCTCCACGGCGTAGCCCTGGGCAGCGATGCCTTCTTCCCCTTTGGCGACAACATTGAACGGGCCCATCGCAGCGGCGTCGACTACATCGCCCAGGCCGGCGGCTCCATCCGCGACGACAATGTCATCGAAACGTGCGATAAATACAACATCGCCATGGCCATGACCGGCCTGCGCCTGTTCCATCATTAAGGCTTCCCCTGGGAAGAAGAAGGACCGCTCGCGGGGTTCCTATGCTCTATAGTTTGTAGGGGCCACGTGGGAGACCTGTTAGGAATTTGGATGATTCTTCTAGCAAACGGGTCGGGAAATCGTACCTATCCCAGAGCGGGCGCCCCACGTGGCGCCCCTACAAGAAAAGGCGCTGTCGCACGAAGGGTTATGCCATCTGCTAACTGCTAACCCCTAACTGCTAACTACTTAAAAGGAGCTGTCGCGATGCGACAGCTCCTTTTTTCCACGAAACAAGAGGTGATACCATGAAAACCTGTACATCTGTCTGTCCGTATGACTGCCCCGATGCCTGCGGGCTCGTCGTGACGGTCGACGGCGGCCGCGTCGTATCCGTTGCCGGCGACAAGTCCCATCCCTTTACGCGCGGGACGTTGTGCCCGAAGATGGCCCATTATGAGCGGACCGTCCATTCGCCGCGCCGCCTGACGACGCCGCTGAAGCGGATTGGCCCCAAGGGAAGCGGCCAGTTCGCGCCCATTTCCTGGGACCAGGCCCTGGCAGAAATAGCCGGGACCTGGAAGGCCATCATCGCCGAAGCCGGTGCCGAAGCCATCCTGCCCTATTCTTATGCCGGTACCATGGGCATCGTCCAGCACGACGCCCTGCACGGCCTGTTCTATCGTTTGGGTGCTTCGGAACTGGACCGGACCATCTGCGCTCCGGCCAAAGGGCGGGGCTTCAAGGACGTCATGGGCAATACCATGCCGACGGCGCCGCAGGCAGCCCAGGACAGCGACTGCATCTTCCTCTGGAGCATCCATATGCTGGCCACGAATATCCACTTCCACCACGACGTCGAAGCGGCCCGGGCCAAAGGGGCCGTCGTCTGGTGTATCGATGCCTATCGCAACAAGACGGCCGACCTGGCCGACCACTTCATCGCCGTCCGCCCCGGTACGGATGGAGCCCTGGCCCTGGGCATGATGCATGTCCTCGACCGTGACGGCCTGGCTGACGAAGCCTTCCTGGACCGGAACGTCCTCGGCTGGGAGGACTTGAAAAAGAACGTCCTGTCCAAGTATACGCCGGAAAAAACGCAGGGCATCACCGGCGTGCCGGCCGACGTCATCGTCGAATTGGCCCACGCCTACGGCCGGGCCCGGGCGCCGTTCATCCGCCTCGGCAGCGGCCAGTCCCGCTATCGCAACGGCGCCATGACGACGCGCCTCATCACCTGCCTGCCGGCTGTCGTCGGCGCCTGGGGGAAGCAGGGAGCCGGCCTCTTGACTTCGGCGTCGGCGTCGAAAGCCTATGATAAAGAAATCGTCACCCATTCCGATTGGAAACAGCCTGGCAAGCGCGTCGTCAACATGTGCTGCCTGGGCCAGGCACTGACGGGTGACGACCGCATCCGCAGCCTCTTCGTCTATTCGTCCAATCCGGCCTGCACGGCGCCGGACCAGAACCAGGTCCTGAAGGGCCTCTGTCGGGACGATTTATTTACCGTCGTCCACGAACGCTTTATGACCGATACGGCCCGCTATGCCGATATCGTCCTGCCGGCGACGACGTCGCTGGAACACGACGACGCCTATTATTCCTATGGCAACTACACGATCCAGTGCGGCTATGCGGCCATCCCGCCTGTCGGCCAGAGCCGCTCCAACTGGCGCGTCGCCTGTGACCTGGCCCATGCTATGGGTATAGACGATGATTTCTACGATTGCTCAGAACGGGACCTCGTCGAAGCCCTGGCTGCGTCGACGACGAAATGGCCCCTGCCTGTGGATCAGCAGCGCCTTAGTCAGGGCCCGACGCCGCTGCCCATGCCGGACGATTACCAGACGCGATTTGCCACGCCGTCGGGGAAAATCGAGATATACAACGCGGCCCTGACGCCGGCCCTGCCGGACTATCTGCCCCTTGCAGAAGACGACGGCACGCTGGCTTTCGTCAACGGGCCGGACATGCGCATCCTCGATTCGTCCTTCAATGAACGGGACGAACTGACGGCCAGCCATACAATGGACCTCTTCGTCCATCCCGACGATGCGGCCCGCTATGGCCTGCAGGACGGCCAGACCGTGACCTTGGCCAATGAACGGGGCCAGGCCGATTTCACCGTCGTCATCTCTAAACGGACTGTGCCGGGCCAGGTCGTCAGCGAAGGCGTCTGGTGGCGGGAACGGGTCAAAGGGCAGGGAGCCTCAGTCAACGTCCTCACGTCCCAGCGCCTGACCGACGAAGGCGCCGGCAGCACCTTCTACGACGTCCGCGTATCCATCGTACCGTAATAGTTGGTAGTTTGCAGTTTGTAGTTTTTAGCAGACGGGACTAAATTTAAAGCCATCCACGAGGCACGGCCTGCGACCTGCGACCTGCGGCCCGCCCTTTGGGCGGCCCCTACGAACCCCTGACAAGTAAAAATACTTGACAGATAGGCTGCTTTCCGTTATAATACCAAAGTACGCTGTTTGAAAGGCGGTGAAGCCATGCTTGAAGATGTAGTCCGCAAGGGACGGCTTCTCGATTTGTACGGGCCTTTGCTTACGGAGAAACAACGGCGCTGTATGGAAATGTATTTCGATATGGACCTGTCCCTGAGCGAAATCGGGGAGGAACTGCACATTTCCCGCCAAGGTGCCTATGATATGCTCAAGCGCGCTTCCCATTCGCTGGAAAGCTACGAACAGCGCCTTCATCTGCTGGCCCGCTACGATGCGGTCCGGGATAAGATCGATGAAGTAGAGCGGCTTCTCGACCGGGAAGAACCGCAAACCCTTGAAAGAGCGAAACAGCTTTTGCATGAAATAGAGTTATAGAAGGAGGCCCCTTATGCCATTTGAAAGTCTGTCCGAACGATTCCAGGCGGCATTTAAAAAACTCCGCGGCAAAGGGAAGCTTTCTGAAGAGGATGTCAGCGAAGCGCTGAAAGAGATGCGCCGCGCCCTTCTGGAAGCGGACGTCAACTTTGCCGTCACCAAAGATTTCATCAAGAAAGTCAAAGAAAAGGCCGTCGGCGAAGAAGTCTTCGGCAGCCTCAATGCGTCACAGACGGTCATCAAGATCGTCCGCGATGAACTGACGGAACTCCTCGGCGGGACACAGAGCCGGATCACCATTTCTCCCAAGCCACCGACCATCATCATGCTCGTCGGCCTCCAGGGGGCTGGTAAGACGACGACAGCCGCTAAACTGGCCAAGAAGCTGAAGTCCCAGGGCAAGAGCCCGCTCATGGTCGCAGCCGACGTCTACCGTCCAGCGGCTATCACGCAGCTTCAGGTCCTCGGCCAGGAACTGGACATGCCTGTCTATACCGAAGAGGGCAGCAAGAACCCTGTCGCCATTGCTCAGCACGCTATTCCCTATGCGACCAGCCATTTACGCGATGTCGTCATCATCGATACGGCCGGCCGTTTACATATCAATGAAACCCTCATGGACGAACTCATCAACATCAAGAATGAAGTTCATCCCCATGAAATCCTGCTCGTCGTCGACGCCATGACCGGTCAGGATGCCGTTACGGCTGCATCGGCCTTCGATAAAGCCCTCGGCATCGACGGTATCATCATGACCAAGCTCGATGGCGATGCCCGCGGCGGTGCCGCCTTGTCCATCAAGGCCGTCACGGGCAAACCGATTAAGTTCATCGGCGTCAGCGAAAAACTCGACGGCTTGGAAGAATTCCATCCGAACCGCTACGCATCGCGTATCCTCGACTTAGGCGACGTCGAAACGATCATCGAAAAAGCCCAGGCGGCTTTCGATGAAGAATCGATGGAAAACATGAAGAAGACCATGAAAAGTGGTACCTTCACCTTCGATGACTTCCTGTCCCAGCTCCATATGATCAAGAAAATGGGCAATATGGGCAGTCTCCTGAGCCTCATCCCGGGCATCGGGAAATATAAGAAAGAACTCGACAAAGTCGACATGGACGGCAAAGAATTCAAACGAATCGAAGCCATCATCACATCCATGACGGCCCAGGAACGGTCGAGTGCCAATCCGAAAATGCTCATCAAGGACAGCCGCAAGCGCCGTATCGCCAAGGGCAGCGGCACGCGCGTCCAGGATGTCAACCGTCTCATCAAGCAGTTCGCAGAAATGCAGAAGATGATGAAGCAGGCCAAGAAAGCACAGAAGAATAAACGACGGGGTTTCATGCCGCGTCTGCCTTTTTAAATGGATTTCCCTTTTTTGTGGAAATAAGATACTATATCAAGGAGGTGATTTTCAATGATTAAAATTCGTTTGGCTCGTTTAGGTGCTAAAAAGAAACCGATCTACCGCGTCGTCGTCGCTGATTCCCGCGATGCTCGTAACAACGGTCGCCCGGTTGCTACGTTGGGCATGTACGATCCGTCCAAAGACATGGACAATCGTCTGACCGTCGATGCTGAAGCAGCTGTAGCATGGCTCGGCAAAGGCGCACAGCCGACAGATACGATCCGTTCTATCTTCAAAAAAGCTGGCATCATGGCTCAGTTTGAAGCATCCAAAAAGTAAGTGAGGCTGGATACTATGGAAGAATTGATTGCATGTATCGCCCGGTCCCTCGTCAAGAACCCGGATGCGGTTACAGTTACCAAGATTCAAAAAAAAGGCCTCGAAGTCTATCAGCTTCATGTCGCACCCGAAGATATGGGTAAAGTCATTGGCAAACAGGGTAAAATTGCGAAAGCATTGCGCCTTGTTGTCAAGGCTGCGGCAGTGAAGGCTAACAAGAAAGTATCAGTGGATATCGTATAGGAGGAACCATGGATCAGATTACATTGCGCGTTCCTGTCGCTGTCAAAGCAAAGGTTACGCAGGCCCTCAAGGATCGTATCCTCAAAGGTGCTGACCAGGCCCTGAGTGACATCGATCGGGAAATGCAGAACCTGGAATTCCAGGCCAAACGCATGATGACCGAACAAGCTAAAATCGATGCACAAGGGTTGATTTCCTTGCGTGCTAAAGTAGAAGAACAGAAACAGCGTCTCGCCGCAGCTAAGGCTAAGGCACAGCACGACAGAGAAGAAGCTGAACAGTTGACAATCGGTTCCGAAATCAGACAAGGCACGCTTGAACAGACTGTCGTTGTCAATGTCGGCGATGATTTAGAAAAATTGATGGGAACGGAAATCCTGCTTGAAGACGGCAAGATCGTTTCTATCCGCCAATAGAATACGATGGCTGAATTAGATCTTTTCACAATCGGTCAAATCGTTGCCCCGCACGGCGTGCGGGGTGATGTTCGTATTTATCCCGATACGGATTTTCCGAAACGATTCCTGAAAATGAAATACGGCTACATTGACGGCAAGAAATATGAAGTAGAATCCGCACGTCTTCATAAGCGGGTCGTCCTCATGAAATTTGTCGGCGTCGATGATCGCAATGCGGCGGAACTGTTGGTCAAAAAAGACCTGCAAGTGCCGCGCGAAGATTTAGTGCCCCTGCAGAAAGGCCAGCACTACATCTACGACATCCTCGGCTCGGCCGTATACGACCTTCAGGGCCATGAACTGGGAAAACTTACAGACGTACTGCGCACGGGCAGCAACGACGTCTATGTCGTCACTGCCGATGACGGCAAGGAAACACTCCTGGCCGCCATTCCCGATGTCATCAAGTCCATTGATGAAAGTGCCAAGAAGATTGTCGTCGATCCGCCGGAGTGGGTGGACGAATGAGAATCGACATTATCTCACTCTTTCCGGAGCTCATCGAAACGTTCTTCCAACACAGCATCATCGGGCGGGCACGGGCAGCCGGCCTGTTGGATCTGGATGTGACCAATCCCCGTAATTTCACGTACGACCGTCATCACATGGTCGATGATACCATCTATGGCGGCGGCTGCGGCATGCTCATGAAGGCAGCGCCCCTCTATGCCGCTGTCGAAGCCGTGCGGCGTCAGGTGCCGCGGCGGCGCATCATCTTCATGGGGCCCGCAGGGCAGACCTTTACGCAGGCCAAGGCACGCGAGCTGGCGACATACGACCAGCTTATTTTATTATGCGGCCATTACGAAGGCGTCGATTACCGCGTCGAACAGGATTTGGCCGATGAGACCATTTCCGTTGGCGACTACGTCCTCACTGGCGGTGAACTGCCGGCTATGACCGTTACCGATGCCGTAGCCCGCATGATTCCCGGAGTCCTCGGCGCAGCTGCCGGGGCCGCTGACGATTCTTTCTATTCGTCGCTCCTGGAGTATCCGCAGTACACCAAGCCTGCCGTCTTTCGCGGCATGGCCGTACCGGAGGTCCTGCGGAACGGCGACCACGCCAAAATCGATGCCTGGCGTCGGGAAGCGTCGCTGGCGCGGACTTTGGAATTACGGCCGGACCTTTTGCAGCATTGCGATTTGTCGCCAGCTGACCAAAAGATACTGGCTAAACTGAAAGGGGCGAAGAAATGATGAAATCCCCTTTGTATGTCGGATTGGTTCATTATCCCATATATGATAAGAACTTCAACGTCATTGCCACGGCTATTACCAACTACGATCTGCATGACATTTCGCGGTCGGCCAAGACTTATGGCGTCAAGAAATATTTCATCATCCACCATATTCCGGGGCAGCTCGATATGGTGCATAAAATCATGGATTTCTGGGAAAGCCCGGTGGGCCGCAACTATAACGGCTACCGCACCCAGGCTTTCGATATCGTAGACATCCGCCCGTCCATCGAAGCGGCTGTCGAAGCCGTCCCCGCCGCAGAAGGGAAGCGCCCTTACGTCGTCACGACGGACGCGCGGACCTATGCCAACACCATTTCCTATAAGGAGTTGCGGCAGAAGCGGGAAGAAGACGATACGCCGATCCTCCTGCTCTTTGGCACGGGCTACGGGATGACGAAAGAAACGATGGAAAAATTTGATTTCATCCTGGAACCGATTTACGGGGCCGGGGAATATAATCACTTATCTGTCCGTTCGGCAGCAGCTATCATCTTAGATCGCCTGGCCGGCGAAGATTGGTGGAAATAAAGGGAGGCATTTGAATGTCTGGACATTCTAAATGGGCGAATATTAAACGTAAAAAAGGGAAAAACGACGCAATCCGCGGTAAGATCACGACCAAAATCGGCCGTGAAATCACGATTGCTGTCCGCATGGGTGGTCCGGACCCGGTCGGCAACATGCGTCTGAAGCTGGCCCTTCAGAAAGCAAAGGAAAACAATATCCCGAAAGATAACATCAAACGGGCTATCCAGAAAGGCGCTGGCGCTACAGAAGGCCAGAACTACGAAGAAATCGTATACGAAGGCTACGGCCCGGCAGGCGTTGCCGTTACGGTCAACGTCCTCACGGATAACCGCAACCGCGCAGCCGCTGCTGTCCGCCACGAATTCTCCAAATCCGGCGGCAACCTCGGCGCTACGGGCTGTGTCAGCTGGATGTTCCACAACACGGGCATCTTCGTCGTCAACCGCGACCAGGCCGATGAAGACCAGATCATGGAAGTCGCCCTCGATGCCGGTGCTGATGACGTAAAAGTTTCCGACGAAGACTACGAAATCATCACCACGCCGGAAGCCTTCGACGCTGTCGAAAAAGCCCTGGCTGACAACAACATCGAAACGGAACACGCATCGATCACCATGGTTCCGGAAAACACGATCAAACTCACGGGAGAAGACGCTGAAAAAATGGAACGCTTCGTAGACGCCCTCGACGAACTCGACGACGTCCAGGACGTATACCACAACGCAGAACTTCCGGAAGAGGAAGAATAAGAGTGGTTAGTGGCTAGTGAACCATTCACTACAAACTGCAAGCTGCAAACCTAAAAAGGCGCTGTCGCAAAGACAGCGCTTTTTTACTAGCCATGAACCACGAGCCACTAAATCCCCAAACCGTTGTAATAACAACCGATTGTCCTATTTATCCATGGTATACTACGTTCAGAAGTTGAGAGAACCTCACTTAGAGATAAGATATAATTCATCCACTTACTTAGGAGGTAGGTACTATGTTGAAATCTGTTTTGAATAAATTCGCAATGAATGAAAAAGTTACGTCTGATATGATTATGGGCGATATCATCCGTCTTCATCCGGAAGTCGTCGATACCCTTATTTCTCAGGGGATGCACTGCCTGGGCTGCCCGTCGTCGCAGCAGGAAAGCCTGGCCAATGCCTGCTTTGTCCACGGCCTGGACCCGGAAATCGTTACTAAAGCCGTCAACGTTGCCATTGAAGCGAACAAACAGTAAGAGGAGGACATATCATGAGCGCATTTTTAGGACCCATCCATTTTTGGTTATACAATAAAATCCAGTTCCAGGAAAGCCTGATCGACGAACTCATCCGCTACGCATCCAGCCAGGGCTGGTCCGACAGCGATTTGGTCGACAAATACGGCAGCAAAGACCGCCGCAAACTCGATGAAGTCATCGACGAATCGAACATCCACGGCTGGCTCCAGTCGCGCATCCACGATGCCGAAGGCCGTTATGCCGCCTTGGTACTCGACGTTGCCGGTGACCAGGAAGACCGCCTGACGGCACTGAAACAGGCCGCTTATGACTTCGGTGCCAGCCAGCATCTCAATGCCACTACGGCCCCGGAAGCCTTCCACCGCCTGGACGACCTGCTCCTGGACGGGATGCCCTGCGACCAGGTCAACCGCGTCCGCGAAAGCGATGACAGCCGCATCACCTGGGACCGGACTATGGACCTGCACAGCGAATTCTGGCAGGGCCACGGCGACCGCTACTACGCCCTGCGCCAGGCCTTGGTCGACGGTCTGTTATCGGCTACGGATTACGCCTTCACCAGCCCGGCCGAAGGCCAGTATGAAATCGTCAAGAAATCTGCCTAAACGAAAGAGAGGGAGCCTTATGTATTGCACGGAAGTCATGGTTAAACAACATGCCAATATTTCACGGATGCTGAAAGTCATCAAAGAATCGTGTTGCGCTATTCTGGAAGGGGCTGAAATCGACCAGCAGGAATTTGCCGAAATCCTCGATTTCATCCGCCGTTATGCCGACGGCCACCATCACCGCCGGGAAGAACTCGTCCTTTTCCCTGAAATGGTCGACCACCTGGAAGAAGTCGCCTCCATCATCATCAAGCACGGCATGCTCGTCGAACACGACCTCATCCGTGCCCATGTCCGGGCCCTCGACGAAGCCCTCAAACTCTACGCCCAGGAACCGAAGACGGAATATAAACTCCAGGTCCTGACCGAAGCCATGGCCTATGCCAACCGCCTGCAGCAGCACGTAGAAAAAGAAAACAACGTCGTCTACCCCTTAGCCGACCGCGGCCTGTCCGATGATATCAAAGCTAAAATCGACCAGACTGTAAAAGACATGGAACAAGAAGAAGGCCCGGAATTCGTAAAAGGCTACATGGAACTCCTGGACCGCCTGGAAAAGAAATATAAAATCGCGTAGCCCGGCTCTCCTCATAGGAGAGCTGTCAGCGAAGCTGACTGAGAGGTTGCTTTTTTTACATAGCTTGTAGTACGGAGTTTGTAGTTTGTAGAAGCTGGCTTAAAATTTTTACCCGTTGCTAGCTACTAGCCACTAACCACTAAAAAAAACTTGTCGCGCGGCGACAAGTTTTTTTTATGCTAAGACACATTCTGTCCTCTTATTGATGTATAATAATATGTCCAAGGAGGCGATAGGAATGAAACAGATTGACGTAGTACAAGCACAGCAAGATATCCAGTTCATCTATAACTGCTATAAGAAATTTGCCCTTGACGTGGACGAATGTCGGGCGGTCCTTAAAGAACGCGACTGCTGCGAACATCGCGACAGTGATGGTCATCTGCTCTTTGAGGATGCCAGCTCCCTGACGATGATAGATAGCGCCAAGAATTGTCATGATACGTATATCTGCAAAAAATGCCATACTGTTTTTTCGCTGAAAATTGACCCGGATACGCACGAATACAGCTACAATGAAGTCTTTAGATATAACAGCCTGGATGACCTTCTCAAGCCGGATTTCATAGCACACCTCGAAAAATCCAATCATATTTTGGACAAGATGCAGCAGTTCACGCCCAAAGATGTCACCTTTTTCCACAATAACCTTAAAATCCAGGCCGAACTGCTCCAGCGTGAAATCCGTCGACAAACGGCTATCTTAGAGAAATTGGATTACATCACCCTGGACCTGCCCTATTACGATGACTTTTCAGCCAAACACATCCGCAGCATCCTCTTTCCCCTGTACCAGCAGATGACATTCAGGACATTTTGGGTACTGAGCTTTTCCGTGCCCATCTTTAATACTCTCGATTATTATGATTGTACGGTCAATCTCCTCGACGACATCCCGGGGCTCAATATGGACGAAGCGCTCATGCTTATCGAAGACTGCTTCAAAAAGGCCGGCACGACCTTGCAGGAAAGCCGGCGCCGTTATGCCTGGGAGCCCGTCTGTAATCACCGCGATGAACAGGGGAACCTGCTGATCCATAATCTGCTGAATATGGTACAGACCGTTGAATGTGAACGCTGCCATGCCGTCTTTACCCTGAATTTCAACGAACAACTGGGAAAATACACCCATGGCTACCTCCTGAACGACTGCCACTTCTACGACTTCGAACGGGCTGGCGTCGCCGAGAAAGCAGAAGCCGTCCTGGAAAAAGACAGACTTTCCAACGTCCATTCGCTGACGGACTATTACCATATGCGCGAAGAATTGAAAGAACAGTACCAGGCCGTCACGGAAGATAAGATGGCCTGCTGGGAACTGGTGGGACGCCTGAATACATGCCTCTTAGAAATCGATGGCCTGAATACCTTCACGCGCCATCAAGTCGAAGACAGCGTGTTGTATGCCCAAAAAGAAATGATCGACCGTTATCTCTGGCAACATGGACTTCAAAAACAGCTCAAAGCCCGGCTGAAAGAATTCGGCACCCTTCCGTCCCTGAAGTATCCCTGGTATAATAAGGAGAACACGAAGACAGAAGATACAGAGAAAGGAAAGATACTGCATGGCACGTTTTTATCCGACCATCGATGACGATTTTCATGGCAGCGATGGCGAAATACAGGTCTATCAGGCCTTACAACAATTAAGTGACGGATATGTCGTCTTCCATTCCTTCCGCTGGCTCGGCGAACCGGGCCAATACCGGAGTGAAGGGGAAGGCGACTTTATCATTTTCCACCCGACCAAGGGCATCTTGTCCATCGAAGTCAAATCCGGCGGTATCGGCTATGAAGAAGGCAGTTGGATCCAAATCAACCGCAGGAATAACAGCAAAAAACGCATCAATCCCTTAGGACAGGCTGCGGAAACGCAGTACCGTATCCAGCGGATCCTGCGCCAGCATTTCCCCTATGACTGTCCCATGATTGGCCGGGCGGCCTGGTTCACGTCGGTCGCCATGGATTCGAAACTGCGTCTGCCAGCCGAAGCCGTTCCGGAAATCATCCTGGACCAGCTGAGTTTAGCACATCCGGAAGAAGCCCTGGACAAGGTTTATGCCTATTGGAAAGACCACCTGGGCCGGTCCTTTACACCGTTGAAGCCGCCGGAATTCAAAGCCCTCATCCAGACACTCATGCCGTCTTTCCGCATTGCCGAAACGATTTCCAGCAGCAGCCGGGAAACGAAGACGTCCTACGTCCAGCTGACGAACCAGCAATTCTCTATACTCCGGTTCTTGCAGGAACAGCGGACGGCGGCCATTTACGGGCCCGGCCGGCACGGGCAAGACTATGCTGGCCGTAGAAAAAGCGCGGATGCTGGCCAGTCAGGGAAAAAAGGCCCTCTAGCTGTGTTTCAACGAATTCCTCCTGCAGTACCTGCGACGCCATTATCACGATCCGCAGATTACCTTCCATAATGTACGCACTTTGGCTGAAGAAATCCTCCAGGACGACACCTTGCCCCTCAATAAAGTCGTTGCCGTCTTTGAACAGTACTTTGAAAGCGAATTCAATGATGATGACTGGGCGTATCCCAACATCGTCGTCGACGAAGGCCAGGACCTGAGCGACTCTATCCTGGAACACCTGAGCTTCCTGGCAGAATTACAGGACGGCTGTTTCTACATCTTTTACGACCGCAATCAGTACATCATGAGCCGCAAGACGACGGGCTGGATCGATAAGAATGCCGAATGTCGCCTGGTCCTCTATAAGAATTGCCGCAATACCGCTGAAATCGCCACGTCCATCGGCAAGTTGATGCACATGAAAGACAGTTATGTCAACACCATCCAGGGCATGACGCCGAAAGCCGTCTTTTATGGGAACGAAAAAGAACTGCAGAAACAGGCAGACCGCTTCGTCAAGGACATGTGCCAGCAAGGCGTTGCCCTGAAAGACATGGTCATCCTCACGGCCCACTCCGTCGGCCATAGCGGCCTCAAAGGCTGCCGGACCCTCAACGGGATTCCCGTCACGACGGAACCGGAAGACGGCAAAATCCTCTTCACGTCGGTACGGAAATTCAAGGGCCTCGAAGCCACGGCGGTCCTCCTCATCGACGTCAATCTGTCGGAACTCCCGGACGACCTCATGCAGCGCCTCATCTACGTCGGCTCCTCGCGGGCTACGATGTACCTGAAAATCGCCTTCTGCGAAGACATCGAAAAGAAAAACTACGGCCCCATCCTGGATGCCCTGACCGACGAACCGGTCAAGCATAACCGCAGCGGACTGGTCAAAACCCTGCACTTAGAAGCGGACTAATGGGAGCGCAGGCCAGTGAAAGGCTCTCTTTCTAGGAGAGCTGTCAGCGAAGCTGACTGAGAGGTTGCTTTTAAATTTAACTCCATCCGCTGACTGCTAAAAAAGGCACTGTCGTCGTGCGACAGCGTCTTTTTGCCTCGCCATGACAAAACCTGTCCTACTCAGATGCTATAGTGAAGATATAAATTGTATTTCACAGGAGGGATAGTCATGGACAGAAGCGAACAGACCAAGAAGAATCAGGCCATCAATTTGTATACGTGGGGCTTAGAACTCCTCTCTGACGGCGGCCACGTCCGGGATGCCGATAAAGTGGGCTGGATGCTGATAGAAAATGCAGCCACCCAGGGTGACCGGGACGCTCAGAACTATTTAGGCGATGCCTATTTTTACAGTTACAAAAAAGATGAAAAAGCTGCCTTTTGGTACACCAAAGCCGCTGAACAGGGACTGCCAGAAGCCCAGGCTATGCTGGGGATGCTCTATCTCCTGGGACGCGGCGTCACACGGAATTACGCCAAAGCCCGCCATTACTTTGAACAAGCCTTGCAGGGCGGTGAACTCAACGTCGAAGCCGCCGTGGCCCAATATTGGCTGGGCCAGATGTATAAAGAAGGCATCGGCGTCCCGAAAGACAGCGAAAAAGGTGAAAAACTGATCCGCCTGGCCGCCATCAACGGTTATGCACCCCATGGGAAATAAGTGAGCGCAGGCCGCCGGTCGCCTCGGAATCAGATGCGGCTTCGCCGCGACAAACTCAAACTGACAACGACGCTTCGGGAAGCCCTCAGCGCGTAGCGGGCCGCCCGCCGCTACCATCCGTCCGGGTAACCATCCTGCACCTGAAAAATCAGAATGGTTTGGGACGGCCCCTACGGATGCGGCTTCGCCGCAATAAATTCATGAAATAAACGCAGTTCGCTGGTCGCAGATGGCAGTCCGCCGCGGTCTTGCAGACCACAAAAAAATCACGGCCAACGGCCTTGTGCGTAGGGGCTGTCCC